>JGI24702J35022_10000189_pt1 | contig 32976 bp, 25 predicted proteins | sample TergutTh196P4_FD_35022 | JGI IMG/M metagenome (IMG submission 35022) | reverse complement strand
ATTTTTGTCACAAAAGTAAGCAAAATATCAGAAACTGTTTAAATTTTAAACAGTTTCTCAAAAAAGAAACTTATCTTTGCCATGATATAATTAAAAATGTGTTNAGATGAAAAAANTATTCCTTTCAATCATTAGCTGTGTNATTCCATACCTTATGCCGTTGGCACAGGAAAAATTGCACTATTGGAATGACAGCGAAAGCTATTTGCAGGACCAGGCTTCATTTATCNTCGAACAAGCCTACAACGTACTAACAGCCCATCCGCCCGGAACAACGATAAATAGTGAACGNCAATTGGCGTTGGCCTCNTTGGATGCTTTGTTGCATGATACTCGGTTGGACAACGGCACAGCCTTTTTGGCCTTTATGAATCAGATGGCCGGCAAAGTAGCCGGTGAGCTTCAGCAAAACAAACCCACCGGTCGAGAAATTCGTGTGTTTCGCTTTTACAACCATGGCTTTGTCGTTCAAACGCAGCAGGTTACCATTGCAATCGACCTGATTCGAGGCGGACGTCCCAATGAGCCGTTTATCAACGAATCATTGATGCGCTCCATTGTTGAACAGTGCGATATACTTTTTATTACACATGCGCATGGCGATCACACCGATCTTTCCGTAATCAATATGTTTGCCGAACAAGGGAAAGATGTGATTCTCCCTGAACCGGTATTGAAAGAAATGAATCCTCCGCTACGCGTAATGAGGGGAGATGATATGATTACGGAAACCATTCACTTGCAAACCAAAAACTTGTCTTTGCCCGTAAGTGTCTTCCCCGGCAGTCAGGGAAACATATTAAATAATGTATATATGATTACCTTACCCGATGGACAAACCATCATGCACACCGGCGATCAGGATTTCTCCGAAGACCTGGCAGCTAAAGCCGGCGCGTGCAACATAGATATACTCTTTGTACAATGCTGGATGTTACCTATGGACAAATTTGTTGCAGGTGTCAAACCTGCATTAGTCATCACCGGCCACGAAAACGAGATGCTGCATACCATCGACCACAGGGAAGCCTATTGGTTGACATTCAGGAGAATATCAGAGATTACAGCTCCGTATGTAATCATGGCGTGGGGCGAATCCTATAATATTATGCCATAATAGCCATATGAATTGAAAAAAACATGTATTTTTGTACCAATGAATATTCATTAAACCAAAATAATATGAAAAAGAGTAGTTTGTTGTGGTATCGCGTGGCAGTCGTCTGCGTCATATCAGTATGTTTAAGTTCATGTGCCGGTAAGCAAAACACGCTGACCCCGGAAGAAATTGCCGCCGGATGGACATTGTTGTTCGACGGTGAAACACTCAATGGCTGGCGCGACTTTAAAGGAACGGAAGTTACCGCACCGTGGGTAGTGGAAAATGGAACATTGACTGCTTTAGGTCAAGGTAGCGATTCAACAGGGTATATTGTCACCGACAGACAATACGAGAATTTCGAGTTGGCATTCGACTGGAAAATTGCGAAAGGTGGAAACAGTGGTGTATTGTATCATGTGCTTGAACGTCCGCAATACAAAACGCCGTACATGACAGGGCCTGAATTTCAGGTATTGGACAATGAGGGATTTCCGGCTAAAGTCGAAGATTGGCAATTGGCAGGTGCCGACTATGCCATGCACGTAGCCGATCCGGCAAAGACCAAACTGAAACCCGTAGGCCAATGGAATCAGTCGAAAATCGTGTTCGACAATGGTCATGTGGAACACTGGCTTAATGGCGAAAAAATTGTGGAATTCGAAGCCTGGACCGATGATTGGTTCGAACGCAAAAACAGCGGGAAATGGGATGATTATCCTGAATATGGCCTGGCGCACAAGGGTGTTTTCTCGTTGCAGGACCATGGCGACCGTTCGTGGTATCGCAATATCAAAGTACGCGAATTGCCTCGTAAAACAGGTCAGGAAGTGGAATTGTTCAACGGAAAAGACCTGCATGGATGGGAAGTGGCCGGAACGGAATTATGGTATGTCGAGGATGGCTTGTTGGTTTGCGAAAGTGGACCTGACAAGAGGTATGGTTATTTGTGTACCCGTGAGTACTACAATGATTTTGACTTGTCGGTTGATTTCAAACAGGCAGCCGATGGAAATAGCGGCGTCTTTTTCCGCTCATACATGGTTAGAGGCGTTACGATTTCAGGATGGCAATGCGAAGTGGCTCCTCCCAATCTTTTTACCGCCGGTATTTACGAATCTGTTCCCGGAGGTCGTGGATGGTTAATCAAACCCGATCCCGAAAAGGAAAGTATCCTGAAAATGGGTGAATGGAACACCATGCGTCTCGTTGTCAAAGGTGACCGCGTCACTACCTGGCTCAACGGAACGCAGATGATTGACTTTACAGATGAAAAAATAGGCCTGGAACAAGGCCGCATCTGCCTGCAAATCCACAGCGGAGGCGGCATCAAAGTCGCCTGGAAAAACCTGAAGGTGAAAAAACTATAACAGCAAGAGGCCGCAATTTGCGGCCTCTTGCTGTTATAGTGACCCGGGTGGGACTCAAACCCACGACCTTCAGAACCGGAATCTGACGCTCTATTCACTAAGCTACCAGGCCAAAAACAGTGCAAAGGTATAAATTTTTTTTCAACAAAAGAATTGTCTATCTCAAAAACAAGTATTACCTTTGCCCCGAAATTCTTGGTGTGGTAGTTCAGTTGGTTAGAATACCTGCCTGTCACGCAGGGGGTCGCGGGTTCGAGTCCCGTCCATACCGCAGATTGCCAATCAAGCACTTATTAAATAATAAGTGCTTTTTTTGCCTTTTATTCAAACCACCCCGAGCTGCGCCTATCGGCTTGCTTGGGGTTATTCATGTGTATCGCCTACGGCGAGGAATCGAGCGGGAGCGGCAGGGTAATAAATAAATCAGTTATTCAGTTATTCAATTATTCAATCTTACTAATATCTCAAACGTTTTTTATTTTATCATTTCGTAAATTTTGCTTATCTTTGTAGCTCCGCAGGTTGAAGTAATTCAAGTTGCTGAAAATCAGCATTAATAATTATTGAAATAAATTGAGATGATCAAGTATTTAATCTGCAAAAACGGGTTTAATGAAGTCAAAGAGTATTCCGAAGATGTATGGATCAATGTAATCAATCCATCTCGTGCGGATTTGACGGTGTTGGTAAACAAATTTGGTGTGCCTGTATCGTTTTTGAATGATATTGAAGACCCTGAAGAGCGTCCGCGTATTGAGTACGAAGACGATTGGCGAATGATTATCGTTCGCGTGCCAATCAAATTGGAAGAAGAGAGTGATTTTTTCGGAACCATGCCTTTAGGGATTTTGACTTCAGGCGAAATATTTGTCACCATTTGCTATCATAATGCAGAAATGATTGAGGATTTCATTTATTTTTCGAGACGCAAATCGTTTCAACATAAAAATGCCAACGATTTGATTCTTCATTTGATGATTTCTTCGTCGGTATGGTTTATGAAGTACCTGAAACGCCTGAATGTTGAAATTAAAGATGCGGAAATCAATTTGCAAAAATCGATTCGCAATGAAGAACTGCTCGAAATGATGAGAATCGAACGTACCTTGGTTTATTTTATTACATCCTTGAGAGGAAATGAATTGATGTTGCAAAAATTCAAAAGCACACTCCCCAGGTCGCCTAAACCGTTTGATGAAGACCTCTTAGAGGATGTGGAAATCGAAATGCAACAGGCGCGTATTACCGCCAATGTCCATAGCGATATCCTTACAGGAATGATGGATGCGTTTGCATCGGTGATCTCAAACAATCTGAATGTGGTTATGAAACGTCTCACCTCTATTTCGATTGTTCTTATGTTTCCCACCCTTATCGCAAGTTATTTCGGGATGAACTTAGAAAGAACTTCTGAAATATGGACTTTTCAGTTTTTTGCCGTAATCATTGCTTCGTTAATTTTATCAGCTTTTGGTGTCTGGTTTTTTTGGAAGAAGAAATGGTTGTAAGCATAAACTGAAAACTGATAACTGAAAACTGAAAACTACTTCTCTATCGCTTTCGTAATAAGTCCTTTACCGGTGATGGTGATCCATCCGAACAATAAGCCAATAAAGCCATAGGTGATTTCCACACAGGCTGCTGTTTCAAAAGTTGCATCGGGAACATAAGTCATTATCCCAAAAAAACAACCGGATGCGACAAACATGGCTGGAATCAGGTCGACCCAGGGTACCTTTTCGAGATAAAGCACCAAGAAAACAACGATGAATACAGCTAAAGGAACGCTGAAGAATGGCGTACATTTAAACAAGCCTGCAATAAGGATGATCCCTATGGAAAATGAAATCCCTACCACATAACCGATTGCAGCGCGAATACCGCCTTTACCGGTGCATCCTGAAAAGAAATAAACAGCCCAGGCTACGAACGCAATATAGGTAAATCCATTTACAGCGCCAATGGGCATGAATTGTTTGATTGACTGGTCTATGCAAACGATAACGAAAGCAAGCAANGCCGTATAGGCTGAGCCTAATGCAAATGATAATTTTTTCATGTTATAATATANTAAAGAGTTGATTATTGTTAGTTTCCTGTCGTCAANAGTCTGATTACCGCCTGATTAGCCGCNCTCACTTCGGCTTCAATCAATTTGATCTCCCTGCGATCGTAAGTGATCAGTCCGTTTACTTCGCCTTCCACATCAGTTGTCTGTGTATAGACTGCTGCTGAGAAGCCTCGTTTCACCATTTCCTGTAATTGCTTCGCATATTTTACATATTCGTCGGTGACCTCCTGTTTATCTTTAAACTGAATATATCCCCAATTACGCTTGTCCCACCAGAGATGTCCTTCCAATGGCAAACCAATACCACCATATTCGCCTAACACGTTGACACGTTGAGGATCAAACAGGAACATTTCAGGTCCCGGATAATTGTGTAGATCCAATATATCTCCGCAGTCGCGGTGATTACCTCCGCTGGCCGGGTTGATCAGGCGCGAAGGATCGTGACCTGCTGTCCAAGCAACGACCTTTTCGGTGTCGAACTGTCCCCATCCTTCATTAAACGGAACCCATACCACAACCGAAGGATTGGAAATTAAAAAGTCCATAATCTCTTGCCATTCCTGATAATAGTTAGCGATGGATTCGGGGGTGCGGTTTTTATCTGTTCCGCCATTATACACGCGGGCTGCCCACTGGTTACCTAAGTCGCCGCTTGGCATATCCTGCCAAACCAGAATCCCTTCCCTGTCGCAATGATAGTACCAACGTGCCGGCTCTACCTTCACATGTTTGCGGATCATATTGAATCCGAAATCTTTGGTCTTTTGGATATCAAACAGCAAGGCTTCGTCGGCCGGGGCCGTATACAGTCCATCCGGCCACCAGCCTTGATCCAACGGGCCGTAATGAAAATAATCCTTATTATTCAACTGCATACGTACGATGCCGAAAGCATCACGTTGGGTAGAGATCTTACGCATAGCCGTATAAGATGCTACTTCATCGATAGCTTTACCTGAACGCAGCAATGCTACTTTCATCGCATACAAAACCGGTGTTTCAGGGCTCCATAACTTCGGATTGGCGATAGGAAGACGCAATGTCTTGCCGGCCAATCCCTTGACAGTAGCTACTGTTTTGCCGGCATCGAGAATCGTCACTTCAACCACATCGTTAACATTACAATCGGACGTCTGAACCGTCACTTCCACCGTTCCGGTATCAATATTCGGAATGCTCTTGATGGCTGTTACGTGATTGGCGGCGACAGGTTCCAACCATACCGTTTGCCAAATACCCGTCACTGCCGTATACCAAATGCTGTTTGGGTCTAAAACCTGTTTACCGCGTGGTTGAAAACCCTTACTTGTCGGGTCCCAAACGCGAACAACCAATTTCTGTGCACCGCTACCCGTCAGTAAAGGAGTGATATCGAACGAAAAAGGTGTATATCCACCCTGATGCGATCCGATCAGGACGTCGTTCACAAACACATCGGCTACCCAGTCGACGGCGCCGAAGTTCAACCTGACATTTTTTCCACGCCATGAAGTTGGAATCGTAAATGTACGTTTGTACCAGAGCTCCTGATTTTCGTTTATATCTTTTTGTACACCTGATAACGATGACTCAAGGGCAAACGGCACAAGGATTTTCCCCTCGTATTGAGCCGGTTCGGCTAATCCCCTGTCTAAAATGGCATACTCCCATTCCCCGTTCAGGTTCAGCCATACCTGACGCTCCAGCAACGGACGCGGGTATTCAGGTAATACATTAGCCGGATCGATTTGGTCTGCCCAGGGTGTCTTCATTTTATCGCCTGCCGGTTTCCACTGTGCCTGAGCACATAAAGTCACAGCGCATACACAACACAGAATCAAATTCTTTTTCATGTCACATTCGTTTTATTATTTGTATTTTTCCTTTTTTGTCGAATAGAATTCAATGCAAACATAGTTATTTTTTTACTGGTACGTATTGTTTTGAATCTTTTTTTATCATTTTGTCTAAAAAAAATAAAAAAACTTGACTTTTTGCTTTTTTATCACTATCTTTGCATTATCTAAATTTATAAATTGATAATTATATGAAACGAATAAAATATCTTTTTATCCTTCCCATGATGTTTTTGGCTGTCAATTGTTCCAATGCTCAGTCGGCCGGAAAAGCTGAAGGTGAAGTAGTTGTCCTGAATAAAGCCGAATTTTTGGTCAAAGTCTTTAATTACGAAAAACAATCCAAGGAATGGATTTACGAAGGCAATAAGCCCTGTATCATTGACTTTTATGCAGACTGGTGCGGCCCTTGTAAGCTAATTGCGCCCATCATGAAAGAATTGGCGGCAACTTACAAAGATGAGGTTGTTTTTTACAAAATCGACGTCGATGTAGAAAATGAGTTGGCAGCCATTTTTGGTGTAAGCAGTATTCCCACCATATTATTTGTCCCAATGGAAGGCCCGCCACAAAAAGCAGTGGGCGCCTTACCCAAAGCAACTATGGAAGAACAGATTGACCTGGTTTTGTTGGGAAAGGAAATCTGAAAATCGAATGAAAAATATCCTGTACCTTTGTTGCCTTATTTGTTGGACGGAACTGTTTTTTCTACAGCCTGCTCAATCGCAAGTATTAGTCTATCAGATTGATATCAGAAAAGATATAAACCGGACAACCCAGATATATGTCAGCAGGGGTTTAGCCGAAGCCCAATCACTTGGGGCAGAGGTAATACTTATCCACCTCAATACGTATGGCGGTTTGTTGGATTCGGCCGATTCGATCCGGACGGCGATATTATACAATCCAATCCCCGTCTATGTATTTATCGACAACAATGCAGCTTCGGCCGGTGCGCTTATTTCTTTAGCCTGCAAGCAGATATATATGCGTAGAGGAGCAAGTATGGGAGCGGCAACGGTTGTAGAACAGACCGGTGATGCTGCTCCCGACAAGTACCAGTCGTATATGCGTTCCATGATGCGCTCGACAGCTGAGGCGCATGGCAAAGACACGATCATTCAACGGAATGACACGACCTTTCGCTGGAAACGTGATCCACTGATTGCTGAAGCCATGGTAGATAACCGGATAGTCATTCCAAACCTGATTGATTCGGGTAGAACGTTGACATTTACAGCTGAGGAAGCCATGAAATGGGGATATTGTGATGGGATTGCCGAATCGGTTGATGAAGTCATCACCCGATATTTGGGTTATGAAACGTATAGTCTAACGAGTTTCAGGCCTTCATGGCTTCATAATCTGCTTGGTTTTTTAACCAATCCTATATTTCAATCCATATTGATATTGGTGATTATCGGAGGCATCTATTTTGAATTGCAAACACCCGGGGTCGGTTTCCCGTTAATTGCTGCCATATTAGCTGCAATTCTCTACTTTTCACCACTGTACATTGAAGGATTAGCGCAAAATTGGGAAATTTTGTTGTTTGTTATCGGGGTTATTTTAGTCTTGATTGAGTTATTTGTCATTCCGGGATTTGGTGTGGTTGGGATTGGCGGAATTTTATTGATGATTACGGGGCTTGTACTTAGCTTATTAGATAATGTGGTTTTTGATTTCGACAATGTAAGCGGATTTGATACGGGGCGCGCATTTATGATTGTCATGTCGGGCGCGATTCTCGGTATGACAAGTATGATATGGCTATCTACCCGCATAGGAAAGAGAGGGTTACTCCGGCGAATCTCATTACAGGCTGATTTGGAAAGTGCGTTTTCTTCGCCTGTGTTATCAGGATTAACAGGGAAAACAGGGATAGCGCATACCGTGCTACGTCCATCCGGAAAAGTTTGGATCGAAGGCGAATTATATGATGGGATATCCGAATCCGGTTTTATAGAAAAAGGTTCCGAAGTATGTGTGGTGCGGTTTGAAAATGCACAGGTATATGTAGAGTTGAATCATCGATAAATTTCTAATTCTTTCTTTCCGCCGTTTCCATACAATGCTTGACATCGTCGTTTGTTGCCTGTACCGGACCGAAACGTTCAATCTTCAATGCTGACAGCGCTGCGGCAAAGTGTGCTGCCTGTTCCATACCTATACCTTTGGCTCGTTGATAAAGGTATCCAGCCATAAAAGTATCTCCACACCCCGTCGCATCGACAATTTTTTTCGGTTGATACGCCGGTATCCGGTAAAAATCCGTCCCGTTATACAAAAAAGAGCCTTCACTTCCCAAGGTGATCAATACCTCTTTAATTCCCCACTCATGCAATTTCTTGGCGGCCATATATTCATCCGAATAACCTGTGAGCACCTCCATCTCATGTTCATTAGCTTTCAGAAAATGGATAAACTCCATCGCTTCGCGTTTCTCTTTCCAGTCGACTGCATGTACCTGCGTGCCGCTAACTTCCCGTAAAAACCCCTGAACATCAACCGAAACCAACCCTTTTCCCGCCAGATATTTGATGGTATCCAACGAAAAATCGTCAGCCAGCAAAGCGCCTACATGAAAAATTTCTGCTTCAATACTGCTCAGTTGTTCAACGGTGAAGCTGTCGGCTTTAGCCAATACATTTTGTTTGCGATTATTCTGATTTTCCCCATAGATATTTTCAAAACACACAGAATATGTGCTCGGAAAAGCAATCACCTGAACACCTTTAGTTCGTAGCTCTTCGACTACAGCCATTTCCGTGGCGCCCACTGCCGTCACCAACAAATAATCCGGATCATTCAGCTGACGGATCGCATTCGAAACATAGAAAGATGTCCCTCCCGGCATAAATACCGTTTCTTGCGGCGTTACCACTTTATCTAATGTGATATGGCCAATACAGCATAACTCGTATCTTCTCATCTTAATCGTCTTTTTTTACACTTAACGTGCAAAGATAACTATTAATTATAATCAACAAAAGTCAGGGGGAAAAAAACAGGTGCGATTAAACTAATGATATTTTTTTAAGTCTTATCTATTGAATGTTTTAATTTTTTAAGTTTAATTTAAATTTTGATTGGTTATGAAGAAAATTTTTGTTGCAGGAATTTTACTGATGTTTGCGCTGATGGTATCCGCGCAAGGGCAAGGACAAGGACGTGGCCCAATGACTCCCGAACAACAGGCACAACAGTATGAAACGATGAAGAAAGATCTAAGCCTTACTGATGCCCAGCTTGATGAGATCAAAAAGGCAGATACGGAGATGCGGACTAAAATGCAAAGTTTGCGTGAAAGTGGCGGTGGCGATCGTGAGGCCATGATGGCAGAAATGACAAAACTGACCGAAGCGCGCAACGCCAAGGTAAAAGCTCAGTTATCCGCAGAGCAATACACCAAGTATGAAGCGGAATACGGAAGGGCTTTTGGCAGACCGGGCGGCGGTGGCGGAAACAGGTAAAATTAGATTTTAGCTGTAAAAACCAGACCGGAATTTGTACAGGAGGGTGTGTCGGATTGTTGACACACCCTTCTGTGTTTTAATTGAATAATTGATTTCTACCAATATTGAATCCCTGACGGAATTGTGGTTTCTACCGAGCTTAAATCCCTGACGGAATTGTGGTTTCTACCGAGCTTAAATCCCTAACGGGATTGTGGTTTCTACCGAGCGTAAATCCCTAACGGGATTGTGGAAATCTCAACTCTCAACTCTCTTACGGTCTTACAACTCCAACGGACTATACTCAAGATCGAACGCTTCGGCGACGGGGCGATAGACAATTTTGCTGTTGCAGATATTCAACCCTTTGAATAGGGCGGGATCGTCTTTCATGGCTTGTTGCCATCCTTTGTCGGCAAGCGCAATGGCATAAGGTAAGGTTGAATTTGTCAAGGCAAAGGTGGAGGTGCGGGCAACGGCGCCGGGCATGTTTCCCACACAGTAATGAATCACATCGTCGACCATATACACAGGATCTTGATGCGTAGTGGGGTGTGATGTTTCAAAACAACCGCCCTGATCGATTGCCACATCGACCATCACAGCGCCTTTTTTCATGGTGGAGATCATTTCGCGGGTGACTAATTGAGGGGTTTTGCCACCGGCAACCAATACGGCGCCAATCAATACATCGGCAGTCTTGATTTCTTCGTGTACAGTCATTTGGTTAGACATTAAGAATTTACAGTTTGCAGGCATCGTATCGCTCAAATAACGCAACCGATCTAAATTTTTATCTAAAATCGTCACATCAGCGCCTAACCCGCTGGCCATCTTGGCTGCATTGGTGCCCACAACGCCGCCTCCGAGAATGACTACCTTGGCAGGAGCCACACCGGGAACGCCACCCAGCAATATCCCCCGTCCGCCTTGGGACATTTCAAGGAAATGAGCGCTTACCTGAATAGACATCCGGCCGGCTACTTCGCTCATCGGTTGGAGCAACGGCAGATTCCCGTTCGGCGACTCAACCGTCTCGTACGCTACGGCTATACATTGGCTTTCCATCAATGCATTGATTTGCTGCAGATCCGCTGCAAGATGCAAATAGGCAAACACAATCTGGCCGGGACGCACCCAATGATATTCCGATGGCAANATCTCTTTCACGTGCATCACCATGGCNGCCTGTGCANAAATCTCTTCAGGCGTATCGACTATTTTTCCTCCCGCTGCCTTATATTCCATATCGGAAAATCCGCTTCCGTTNCCTGCACTCTTTTCGACCAACACGGTATGTCCGTGCCTGACCATCATATCTACTCCCGAAGGCGTCATACTCACCCTGTTTTCGCTGAGTTTGATCTCTTTCAAAATACCGACTATCATACCTTATCCATTGTTTTTTGCGAATGAAGCCACAAAAGTACGAAAAAAATCCTTTTTTTGTGCCTTCGAAGAACCATAAAACAAACAAAAACGCATCGGATAAAAAAAATACGACAAAAAAGGAACACTGTATCATTAAAATTGTGTAAATTTGCCCTTTTAAAATAAAGATAAAACTACAAAAATATGAGATACACTATATAAATTTATATCACATGAAACAAACAAGAAGAAAATTTTTAGCAACCGCCATGACGGGAGCTATTGCGTCGGCCGCGACGCCTTTGGTTTTTGCCGAAGAGAAAGTGATTAGTCAGCCGATGATACTGCAGCGAGGCGCAATCGGCGCCAACGACCGTATCAGGATAGCCGTGCTGGGTGTTAATAGCCGTGGGATGGACCATGTTAGCAGCTTAGTGAAGCAACAAAATGTTACGGTAGCCACATTGTGCGATCCCGATATGGACGTCTTGCAGGCAAAGGCCAAAACAGTCGAAGAGAGGTATAATCAAAAAGTCACCATTCAGCAGGATTTCCGCAGGGTATTGGAAGATAAGAATATTGATGCGGTAACGGTGGCTTCGCCCAACTTTTGGCATGCGTTGCACGCCATTTATGCCTGCCAGGCCGGAAAGGATGTGTATTTGGAAAAACCTGCCACCCACAATGTTGCCGAAGGAAGGAAAATCATTGAGGCGGCTTACAAGTACAACAGGATTGTACAACACGGTGTGCAACTCCGCAGTTCGGTCGCTATCCGCGAAGCGATCGATCACCTGCGTAATGGACTGATTGGACGGGTATATATGGCTCGCGGATTGGTGTTTCGCTGGCGTCCCGATATAGGCGATAAAGGCGTATCGAAAGTTCCGCCCGGATTGGATTATGATTTATGGTGCGGACCGGCACCGATGGTACCGTTTACGCAAAACTTAGTGCATTACAACTGGCACTGGCACTGGAACTATGGTAACGGTGATGTAGCCAACCAGGGTGTCCACGAGACCGACCTCTGTATGTGGGGATTGGATGTGGGATTGCCCGAACGTATCACGTCCATGGGTGGTAAGTTTTTGTGGGACGACTGTAAGGAAGTGCCCGAAATACTGACATCCGTATACCATTATCCGAAAGAGAAGAAAATCATACAATTTGAAGTTCGCCACTGGTGTACCAACCGTGAAGACGGCGCAGATGTGGGGAATATTTTCTATGGCGACAAAGGCTATTTAATCGTAAAAAATTATGGAACCTACGAGAGTTACTTAGGGCAAAACAGGGAAAAAGGCCCGGCAAGGTCGGAAGGCGGCGAACTCGATTTGCATTTCGCCAACTGGTTGGATGCAGTTCGTGCCCGTGATATGTCTATCCAAAACGGGCCGGTTGAAAGCGGCCACTTGGCATCGGCGCTGGCACACCTTGGCAATATCTCGTACAGATTGGGACGTCAATTGACTTTCGACCCGATTTCAGAGCGGTTTATCGGCGATGAAGATGCCAATAATATGCTGACGCGCCAATACCGCGCGCCATATTTAATGCCGGAGAAGATTTAGCACGCAAAAGACGCAAATAACACAGATTTTCGCAAATTCTGCTCCTCCTCGTTAGGAAACGAGGAGGAGCAGGTAATAGATAGACTTTTAATTTAGAGGGTATGAAAACAACGGTTCGCTTTTTCTTTTATCTTGTGGTGGGGGTTATGGTTTTTGGCGTAAATTTTTGTTGTTGATTATTCAGAAACTGTTTAAAATTTATTCAATTCATAATGTAGGCTTCTACCGCCGCTATGTGCAGACAGAACACCGATTTTCAACAAATGTTGTAGATCGCGGGTAGCAGTGGCTTTGGATATCCGGTTGATGTTCATGTATTTTTTGGCAGTCATTCCGCCTTCAAAACCTTCGATGCCGGCATCAAGCATTTTTCCAATTGCTTTCATCTCACGTTCATTCAATTCGTTTGTAAACCTGTCAAAAAAGACGGATTTTCGCAACGAAAACAGGACAGTTTCGATGGCTTCTGTTTGAGCCTGTTTGATTACATTCGCAAAATAGACAATCCATCCTGTTATCTCCAACGAAGTCTGCGCTTCTTTCAGCGCAGCGTAATATTGCTTTTTGTTTCGTTCGATTACGCTCGACAGACTTAGCAAAACAGGCCTGCCCAATGATTGCGCCAGACATTTCTCGGCAATAGCCCGTCCGATACGGCCGTTACCGTCTTCAAAAGGATGTATGCTTTCAAAGTACAGATGCGCAATAGCCGTTTTTATCAGTATATCAATCGAATGATCGGTAATTATAAACGAATTGTACCAATGTACAAACTGTTTCATTTCCACCGGCATACGATACGAAGGCGGGGCTTCATAATGAACGGTTTCTTTGCCATACGCGCCCGAAATTACCTGCATCGGTTCTGTTCCGCTACGCCATTTGCCTGCTTTTACGGTTTTGGAATTTGCAAATAACAGACCGTGCCATAGTTTTATGTCTTTTTCGGTCAATTTACTGCTGTATGAGTTGCGTACGGTAACAAGCAGATTGGATATGGCGATAGACCGTTTATCTCTTACCGTTTCAGGTATTACGTTTAACCTCAACTTGTTTTTGATAGACGACATCAAATCCTGACGACTAAGAACTTCCCCCTCAATCCCGGAGGTGGTTGCAGCTTCCGATATCATACACCGGACAAGCTCTTCCTGTTGTTGGGCAATGGGCAACGTTTGTAAAATGGCGTCCATTTCACTTGCTTTTTCTAAAAAAACAAGCGTTATTTCGCTGATTGCCGATCTTTCATATCGAAAATTAGCCCATTCTTTATGTTGCCAATGATACATCACTTGAGCCGATTAACACAACTATTCGCCGCAAAAATACAAAATTGAGCCGAATAAACAACATATTCGGCTCAAATAATTGTTGTTTCGCATAACTTATCTTGCCCTCCTCGTTAGGAAACGAGGAGGAACGGGTAATCCACCTAAAAGAGCAAATAACCGAGTAATCCTGCCAATACAATGGTGCGGATAATTCCTGTGTTGAAAAAACAGGACAATGTAAATGTTACGATGGCAATGACGAAACTGCGCCAATCGATGAAATTATGACTGTTCATCAGCAGGAGGGCGGCTGCGGCTATCAATCCGATGGCAGCCGGTTTCATCCATAATAATGCTGCCGACACATACCTGTTGTTCTTAAACAACAGGAAAAACCGGCACATACAAGTCATAATTACAATTGATGGCAAACAAACGGCCAATGTGGCTAACAACGAACCCAATACATTGCCGTTTGTTACCGTATAGCCTATATACGTGGCGCAATTGATACTTATTGGCCCCGGTGTCATTTGCGAAATGGCTACAATATCGGTAAATTCAGCCACGTTCATCCAATGATGCGCTTCAACCACTTCATATTGTATCATGGAAAGCATCGCATAACCTCCTCCAAAACCGAATATCCCGATTTTGAAGAAGACGCTAAACAAATCTATATACGTGTCAATCATTGAAGCAGCATTGAAAATTAAAATAGAAATTATTCGTGTAAATTCGTGAAATTCGTGGATGACCTTAACCTTTGAATCACATGATAAATCACCCCGACAATTCCGGCTCCACCCATCACATAGACGGGTGAAATACCTAATCCCCAGACAGCCAGCGCAGCCGCCAATGCAATGGTAATGATTCCGACACGAAAACCACCTTTTTTCAGCATATTTACAACCGGAACAACAATCAAAGCCACCACAGCCGGACGAATCCCGCTAAAAACCCGTTCGACCACCGGATTATCTTTAAATCCTGCAAAAAAGACGGCAACCAACAAAATCGCCGTAAACGCCGGAATTACAACCCCTGATACTGAGGTAACAACCCCTTTCAGTCCTTTTAGTTTATAGCCGACAAAAACGGCTGTATTGATAGCGATAGGTCCGGGAGCAGATTGTGCTAAGGTAAGCATATCCGCAAAGTCATCGCGGAGAATCCATTTCCGGTTATTAACCACTTCGTTTTCGATCAAAGGAATCATCACATATCCTCCGCCCAACGTAAAAGCGCCTATTTTAAAAAACGAATAAAACAAGTCAAGATATAATCTCATCGCTAAATTCTTTGGTACACGTGACGAAATTAATAAAAATAATTTGAAAAACACCATGTCATTGAAATTTTGTAATTTTGCCGACCAATATGATGAAGAGGGAATCCCAAACAAAACCGGTTAGTGCGGCAACTTTTCGTATTTTAGTTGCATTAAGTGTGATTCATTGCTTGAATGATGCTTTACAAGCATTACTTTCAGCATCTTATCCGATATTGAAAAACGATCTGCTGTTGAGTTTCGGACAGATCGGGTTGATTGCGTTGGTCTATCAGATGGCTGCATCCGTGTTTCAACCGTTAGTCGGATATTACTTTGATAAAAAGCCGTTTGTGTGGTCGTTACCTGTTGGTATGCTGTTCACCATGACAGGGTTGATTTTACTGGCTTTTTCCACAAATATCCTGATGGTTTTTATTTCCGTATTCTTAGTCGGGACAGGCTCTTCAGTCGTTCATCCCGAAGCAGCCAAATTAACGTCGATGGCATCAGGTGGACGGCGTGGGATGGCACAGTCGTTGTTTCAGGTAGGAGGCAACTTTGGTGGTTCATTGGGCCCCTTGATGATTGCTTTGTTTGTTTCGCCTTACGGACGACAAAACATAGCCTTTTTTGCTGTGTTGTCATTATTGGCCATTATCGTGGTAAACCCGGTTTGTAAGTGGTACCGCAACGCATTATCCGTATTATCCAAAAAAAATGGGGAAGCTAATAGCGACCGGCACTCTTCGTTATCTGCCGGGAAAACAGTTTTTACGATCGTGATACTGTTGATTTTGATCTTTTCCAAATATGTATACATGACAAGTCTGTACAGTTTCTATACCTTTTATCTGATCGAAAAATTCAATGTGACGATACAATCATCGCAGGTGTTATTATTCGTATTTTCGAGCGCTACGGCCATAGGTACAATTATAGGAGGGCCTTTGGGCGACAAGATCGGTCGCAAGTATGTGATTTGGATATCCATCGTAGGAGCTTCACCTTTTGCTTTATTGATGCCGCATGTTGATTTATACTGGACTGTGGTCCTGAGTTTTTGTGCCGGCTTTTTCCTGTCGTCCGCTTTTCCTTCCATTATCGTATATGCCCAGGAATTGCTTCCCGGTAAGTTAGGCCTTATATCGGGATTGTTTTACGGTTTTGCCTTTGGCATTGCAGGTATAGCCTCCGCCATTCTGGGGAAGGTGGCCGATTGGTACGGGATTGAAACAATCTACCACCTGTGCGCCTATATGCCTTTGCTGGGGTTTATTGCCTGGTTGCTTCCGGATTTGAGAAATAAATGAATAAATGAGTAACTGAATAACTGATAATATGGATTTAGGCGGATGCAATTTGAAATACATCAATTATTGGAATTATTTCATTGTTGGCGTGTTGGGGTGGTTTGTGTTGATCGGCTGTCATACGAACGGCGGCATTACAAATACTGCCGAACGGGAAGATGCCGCCGAACAGAGAGATATCGCCGAACGGGAATTAGACGGCGGAATTACAAATTCCGTCGGACAGCGGTTGATGACTGCTGAAGAGGTGGAGAAATTAATCAGGAAAGCGGATTGTGAGTCGTGGATCAAGGAAAATGTAGATAAGGATTTTTTGATCGGGAACGTCAGACGGAAGGTTAATCCCCTTTTTGTGAAGGTGGATGAGGCACCGGCCGAACGGGAGATTTACCTGATTCGACCTGTATATGAAGCCTTTCGGGAGATGTACGAAGCGGCATTGCATGATGGCGTCAAGTTGATAATCATATCAGGGCATCGCACTTATATTGAGCAGGTTTGCGAATGGGAGCTTCGATGGAACAACCCGAGAACGGAAATTACTTTTGCAGATAATGTGGAAAAGGCCGGATTTATACTTCAATACCGTTCGATGCCCGGCGCTTCACGCCATCATTGGGGGACGGATATTGATCTGAATAGCTTCAAACTCGAATATTATGAATCAAGAGAAGGTCAACAGGTCTATCAATGGCTTAAAGACCATGCCGCGACATTTGGCTTTTATCAACCCTATACAGGATACGACGAAAACCGTCGTACAGGCTTTCAGGAGGAAAAATGGCATTGGAGTTACAAACCGTTATCGCAGCCTATGCTCTTGAAATACATTGAATTGGTCTCTTTGGATGACATTCGCGGTTTCAAAGGAGATGCAGCTGTCAAGAAACTACCCATCTTATCCGACTGGGTTTGCGCAATCAATCCTCAATTAAAGGAAGATGATTAAGACGATGATACGCACTGCCTGTGAAATTTTCCTTGTGATTATCCTGACGGGATGTGTGACCCGCAGTACAGGTAATATATCAGGAACAGATACCGTTACTGTCGCAAACGAGCGTAACATCCGGTTGATTTTTGCCGGAGATGTGATGGGACACAGTACACAAGTCAGGGGCGCATGGCACGACGGTGGTGATAGCTGCTACAATTTTATGCCTACGTTTCAATGGGTCAAATCCTATATTTCATCAGCCGATCTTGCCATTGCCAATTTGGAGTTAACGTTTGCAGGCGAACCTTATACGGGGTATCCGACCTTTTCGTGTCCTGTAGCGCTTGCAGAAGCATTACAAGATACAGGATTCGACTTGCTGCTGACAGCCAATAATCATAGCTTGGATCGCGGTTCAAAAGGAATGTTACAAACAATCAATGTATTGGATAACCTTGACATAACACATACCGGATCGTTTAAAGATTCAGTGAGCCGCGAAGTCAATTATCCATTGATCATTGAAAAAAACGGATTCAGGTTGGCTTTTCTTAATTATACATACGGCACAAACGGGTTCATGCCAACGCCGCCTTTCATAGTCAATTATTTGGATACCACGAAGATAACTGATGATCTGGAACGATGTCGTGCCATGAATGCCGATTATATCATATCCTGTGTTCATTGGGGGGATGAATATATGAATTATGAAAATGAAACACAACGTGAATTAGCGCATTTCCTGGCACGCAACGGATGTAATCTTATTGTAGGTTCGCATCCCCATGTAGTGCAACCTGTCCAACAAATAGAAGGCTATGCAGGTGATTCAGTGCTTGTTGCGTATTCGTTAGGGAATTTTGTATCGAATCAGCGCTGGCGTTACAGTGATGGAGGAATCATGCTCGAAGTCAATTTAACCCAAACCGATTCCACCGTAACACTTCAATCTTACAGCGTAGAGCCATTTTGGGTCGTTCGTTATCCGGATCAATATGTGCAGGTATACCGGTTAATCATGATTGATGATTATATCAATCATCCTGATCGTTTTACGATCGTAACGCCCGAAGATGACAGCAAATTATGGCAGTTTTATAATGACACAAAGGAAATAATTCCTGTTATCCATACGAATGCATTCCGGTCAGTAAATAATTGACACCAAAATAAGTCATTAATACGGAGGCGAATGCAAGAACCGAACAAAGATTAAAGAGCCACAGGTTGTATCCTTTCCGAAGTAAATGAAGATGCGTAACCATGACATAAACAATCATGGTGATCAGCGCCCAGGTCTCTTTGGGATCCCAACCCCAGTAACGCCCCCACGACTCATTCGCCCATACAGCCCCCATAAACGTACCGATAGTCATCAGTATCAGCCCGATTATCAAAGAGATGTGGTTGATCGTACTTAACTCGCGTATCGAATTGTCATATAATATGCCTTTCTCTTTTCGTTTGATAGCCAGCATCAACAGATTAACCATGCCTATCAGGCAACTGATCCCGAACAATCCGTATGCTGCCATCAGAATTGCGACATGAAACATCAGCCAGGGTGATTTCAGTACGGGAACCAACGGATTGATTTGCGGGTCCATCCAATTCAAACCCGATACGACAAGGATTATTCCGGCAAAGAGTGTACTTAAGGCAAACGTTACCGGGCTTCGACGCGCAAACAATAAACCCGCAAGAACGACAACCCAAGCTAAGAAAACCATCGTCTCGTACGAATTGCTCCATGGGGCATAGCCTCCTATCATCCAACGCATTATCATTCCTAAGATATGATAATGGAAGACAAACAAAATGCCTATACATAAGAGCCTGAATATCCAGTTGCCCCATGGCCTGTTCCCGAAAAATGAAATAAATGAAAACACCAACATCAACCCACCCAAAGCTAAATAACCAATCTTACACCATCGAAAAAAATCCAATTGATTGTATCTCAGTTCTAAACCAATCTTATCTATATCAAACTCCGGAATATTATTTTTAGCTGTCTGATACGTCGAAATCATATTGAGCGCTTCATCCGGTTTACTCCAGTCGCCCGATTGCAATGCATCCCGTACTTCCGCCAGGTATCCATAAAAAGCGTGGGCGACAAAAATGGAGTCCTGTTCGTTAAATTCCGACAGATCATCACCTGGTGCATACCATTGTTGGGCAGGATCGTCCACTTTGGGGAATAACCGGATTAATTGGTATGCCAATAACTGATATACAATATTGGCTTTCTCATCCAACTTAATGAGTTCCTTATCAAATCCGGTACGGTCGGCAGGCATCTTCCTATAGGCTTCATCTAATTTCACCTGTAGCTTGTACGTTCCATCCTCGTGAAATAAATCCGCATAAGCGCATTGTCGAGGTGGCAGTTTGAAAAATCCGGTTATCTCTTTGTTCGAGCAAGTTATCAGCGGAACGTGTATCCACATTTCCGGCATAACCAATAAGCTAAGTAAAAACCGGTCGGAATCTAATGGGCCGAAACGGGTCTTGTGATACAACTTACGTAATATTTCCGACGAAAATGTATTCAAGGGGATGATACGTCCGTTAGTCGATTGCACAGGCAAAGCGCCAAAACGTTTGGCATGGGCGGCCGGTATGGCGATTTGTTGGACGGCATCCGTCATGGATCGTGTTGGTTCGTCAGCCCATGCACGTCCTGAAAATGAAACAGACCAGGCGATGATCCAAACATATAAAACAAACCAATATCGGATATGACGGAAAAACATTGTCTTTTGTTATTGTTTAATGATTCAATGAATCATAACGCATAATTGATTACTTTCACCGTATTCTTCCCTGCGTTGACAAAATATACTCCTTTTGCTTTCAAAGGTATATCTATTTCGTGGGAAGTAGTGATACGTTGGTATTCCAATGTTCCTGTCAGACTGTAAATGCTTATTGTCTCGCCGGGGATCAAACCTGTAACATGCAGCAAACCGTTATGTATCCATGCACGTAGCCTATTCGGATTCATCAAGTCAGGGATACCGGTAGGTTCACCCACCGTAACCGTTACTTCAATACTGTCCACAACGGCGTAATTATCAGTGTCATCCGGTGTGTAAAAAGCATAAAATGTTTGTGTGCCCACCTCGCCGACCAAAAGTGTTTCATCTACCCATGCCCAATGTTCAGGCAACTCAACATCAGCAAGAAGGTCACCATAAGTGGCAGTAATATCAATTGGGACCGTATATTCCGGAATCGCCTTGGCAACCGGAATAGTCAATTCCTGCGATTGTGCCTGTTGGTAGTCTTCGTCTTCCGCCTTGTAAGCCACAACAACCAAGTCGCCGGCTCCTGTAATTTCGACTTCGCCTGTGTTTTTGTCAACAATGGCATTTCCCGAAATGACGGCAAAGGTAACCTCGCCGTCGCCGCTTCCGCCTGTAGCCGTCAGGAAAAAGTTCTCATCACCAAACGTTTTATCTTCCACTTCGTCGAGTAATAACGGCTCTTGTATGAATTTAGTTTTTGCAAAACTTATTGGCACACTTAGGGTGAAAAGTCTCCCGCTGTTTCTGCCGGTAAAAATCAATTCATCGGTATAAGTGCCTAACTGAAGTCCGTCTTTGAGTTTAACTGTTATGGATGCCATATAACTACCATTACCTGTGGCATTTGGCAGGATATTTGATGGAGTAGTCATTTCAAAGGCCTGCGAATTTCCATTTCTCCATTTCACCGTTATGTTCTCCATCACACCATAAGAAACGAGAGTAAATGTCTGTGGTGAAATATCGGAATAGTCATCATCTTTGTTTATAGTCCCAAAATCTTTGCTGCGCGGTACAACTTCAACTTTGTTGAGTTCGGTATGCAGCCACGAGATCCTGTTGTTCCACCATTTCTTCATATTTTCTATCTGTTGTGCGTGGTCAGGATCGTATTCAGGTCTATAACCACCTGGAATGCACCACCTTGTCGCATCTTCGAGCGCAGCGGGATTGATTTTGGCTCCGAAAGTTTCGATGAAATCATACATCGCAGCAGCCTCTTTATATTTTTCGTTCCACCGCTCCTTATACATTGCGACAAAAAGCGGGTCTTCAAAAAAACGAAGAAAAAAGTCATGTCTCAATAAACGACCGGTATAACTCGTAAAATATCTATGTTCGGCTCCGTAGAAAGAAAAAGCCCAATCAAAATCCCACAAAGGTCCCATGTTGATTTTCCCGTCTTTGTCTTGTTTGTAAGCAAATGTGCTTTTGGGATACCGCATTTCGTGATTCGATACGATTTCATTAACAATCAGGAAATCCACAAAAGAGTTCATATCAATAAAATCCCTGTATCCGTTTTCGGGAAAGCCGTTAGATGCCATAGAATCACACAATTGGTTCATGTCGTTTTTGATAAATTCATAAAAAGGGTTATCGCTTTCTTCTGGATTCGGATCATATTCAGGCGCTTTGATCATTACGGGTAAATCATAATTATCCGTTCTGAATTTAGGATCTTCATCCCAATAAGAATCTATTTCGATAAACCAACCTCCGTCCTCCTGATCAATTCCGACCCTACCCGGAGCGCCTGTTGATCCATTCGGGTCGGCTTGTCGATGTTCGGTCAACGTATAAAGCCCGTCATATCGACCGTTATAATATACATTGACAGGCTGATAGGTACAAGTGAACGGCATTTGAAAAACACCTTCTCCCAATTCAAATGCTATCGCTGTAGCGAGGAATGTGGGGTCTAAATATTCTGCTAACAAAACCCAGTTTTGACGAGCAGCATTTCCAAAGAGTGATACATCTTCTCTGAATCCTATCCTGTACGGTTTTTTGGGATACGACCAGGATGAATTTCCCCGTCCTCTGATTCGATGGTACTGAGAACCATACGCACCTAATGAAATATTATTGTTTTCGTCATTGGGGTCAATCAACGTAAAAGAAGTCATATTGGTCCAATTATCTTTTGATGTCACCTCCACCCTGTCTTGTGTTTCAATCTTGATCACAGGGATTCCGGTAGCCTGCGGTGATGCAAAATGTACGGTATAATGTACATCGTCGCATAACGTATAAACGACATCCTTCCGGAAATCATTGGTGGTTACTCCACTCTCCTGTATTTCGTCGCCGACTTTGACATCACATCCTTCGGCGTCTTCGACTTCAAAGATAGCCGTCAGTTGTGCGATGTTTTCAATCCATCGCTGCGTCGTAAATGTTATGGTAAGGTTGTCGTCGTCGATAACGCCCTCAAAATCTTCTTCGTCTACGTCCCAGCCCATCGTTTCGGCGGTGAATTTAAATGAGGTAATCGTTTGTGCCTGTGAAGTTAAGATAGTTAGGCAACAAACCGTCAGCATTAAAAAAAGAGACTTCTTCATCGTATATTAAATTTAATTTGAAATTTTCGTGATAAAAATAAGAAAAGATTTTGAATGAAAAACAACATTGGATAAATTATTTTCTGAGTTGCCTGTATAATGTGCGGATTCGCCCGTTTTTTCCAACTAAACATGTAATGCAACCAACGAACAAGAGCAAATAACCGGTATACGTAACAGTCCTGCCGGCTACGTCTTTATTCACCGATAAAATGGTTCCCTTTTCGTCGGTATCATACGATGCCTGAAAGAAACGGTATCCTTTCACATCCAATACATTATTCATGTAAACAAGTTCGCTGCGGGTCTTTCCGTCAACATGTACAAGCAATTCGCTCTCAAATGACGACGGACTCATTGAACCCGGGTATCGGGTGAGTGTGAATTTGATCAATTCCACCTGGAAAGGCAATGTGAACACGCTTTGTCCCCGGTTTGTCTGAGCAGTGACCCGGTCATTTATTTCGCCTTCCCTCAAATGCAACATTCCTTCTTTACCGAAAAAATGGGTAGTCGTCGCTCCCGTTAAAATGATGATAAACGAAATATGAACCAATAATAATCCATATTTCTTCATTTTCAGCATGTTGCGTCTGATGGCAATCAACACAAAATTCACGATTAGCAACAATTGGATCAGGAAAAAAAGCGGCGAATAATAAATCAACACTTTCGCAAACATCGTTCCGTAAGCGTTTTCCATAAACGTTGCCCCCGCCATGCTTAGTGCGAATATTGCCAACAAAACGAACATGGTTGTGTAACTTGAAAATATCTTTTTGAGTACATCCATGAAAATCTAATAACTGAATAATTGAATAACTGAATAATTGAATCCTACCGAGCGTAAATCCCTGACGGGATTGTGGAATTCTTAATTATCAGTTTTCAACTCTACATTCTCTTACGGTCTTTTTTAAATCGTTAAATCGTTAAATCGTATTTATTCGCACAAAGATATTGCTTTAATTTCAAAAGAACAAAAAAATCCCACATTGTTAGGAAAAGAAAAAAACAATGCGTAGTTTTGTGGGGTGATAATTTGTTTAATACGTTATATTTAAAAAACATGATTATGAAAAAGACATTACTATCAATGCTTGTGGCAGTTACGATAATATCTGCCGTATGGGGACAGGAGAAGCGTTACGGCATCGAAAGCGCTATCGTAAAAAAGAACACGGTGATGAAGGTTCAAGGTATGGAACAGAAAATTTCTTCCGTTCAGTATTTTGCCGATTTCGGCGGTAAAGAATCCACCGAAATAGTTATGGATGTTATGGGCCAAACATTTACCATATTCACCTTGATAAAGGATGGATACATGTATAGCGCCAACATATCTATGGGTCAGGGGACAAAAATCAACATGGCCGATATGGATGATTACAAAAACGTGAATTTTCTCCAACTGACCGACGACGTGAAGAAAAAATATCAGATTCAGGCGAATGGTGTCGAACAGGTTGCGGGTAAGTCGTGCAATCGTTATGAGATGAGTTTCGATACCCAGGGTCAAAACGTGAAAGCCACCGTTTGGGTTTGGCAAGGTATTTCGCTTAAATCAAAAATGGCGATGGCCGGTACTACAGCCGAAGAAGAAACTACCGAGATACAGGAAGGTGTAACAATTGACAAAGCGAAGTTCGAGATACCCGAAGGCATCAATTTCACAGAAGTAAAACCGCAAATGTAAATTGCAGGATATAAAAATAAATACAATGACAAACAGACGTGATTTTTTCAGAAAAGCCGCTATGTTGGCTGCCGGTGGGGTAATGGGCGGTAATGTCCTTTCGGGTTATGGCAGAAACGACCTTGAAGGGTCGACATCGACTCCCCCTTCTCCTTCTCCCAAAAAGGTTAATTATGGTATCTATGACATTCATGTGCATGCTGGTGGCGGAAACGGACTGCAAGCCTTTTTGGATGCAGGGGAAAAGTTTATTGATGAGACGGTTCAGGTGAGTGCAGTGAATTTACTTGTTTACAACGGCAATTCGCCGCGTAGCGTCAGCGCTCACCTGATGTCTTTGGCGTTGAAGACTGTAGACCCGCGTTATACGGCTTACGGAGGCTTTGGTTATTGGTTGCCTTGTGACGAACAGGGATTGCGTACCCAGCTTCAAGATATGATGGAAGCCGGCTTCGACGGACTGAAGATGATTGAAGGCAAACCTACCAACCGTTGCATAGACCCGGCTTTAGCGCTTGATCATCCGCGTTACAATGGCGTGGGACAACTGCTGCAGCAAACCGGTTATCATATCCTCAACCATGTCAACGACCCTGAAGAGTTTTGGTTTCCGGAACTTGTACCGGAATGGTCGAGCAGCGCTTCATCGGGTGGCTATTGGGAAACGGACAAATTCTTGCCTAAGGAACAACACTATGCGGAAAACGAACGATGGATGGCACGCTACCCGAACATGAACATGACCTTGGCTCATGCGTATTTTCTATCCAACTTCCCCGACAGGATGGAATCGCTCTTTCAGCAATACCCCAATGTGTCTTTTGATCTGACTCCGGGCATCGAGATGTACGACGGGTTTACCAAACAACGTGATCGTTGGATACCTTTCTTTATTAAGTATCAGGATCGTATTCTCTTTGGGACGGACAACCGCGTAAGCCATCTTGAACAAGTGGTAGGTCATGACAGCAGTTATTACGACCGCATATCTTATATGCGCCGTTTTCTGGAGACGGACGACAAGTTTGATGTCTGGGGATATCATCTGCATGGGTTTGCCCTGCCAACGAATGTGATCAATAAGATATACAGCGAGAATGCTTTAAGACTGCGTGGTCCGGTTAAACCCGTAGTCCCGACCAAAGCGCTCAACTATGCCAACAAACTCTATGCTGCTTTCAAGGACAGCACCGATGTGAATGATATAACGAAGCAGGAGGTACGCGAAGTCATTGAATTCTTTGAAAAGAGGGTGTAAGCAATCTGTTTCAATTCAAATCCGGATTTTTAGGATAGTTTTTCCATGTTTTGTATGGATTGCCGAGTGAATTTACGGCATTAATCCACAATGAATCGCCATCATCGCGCATGATGTCCCTGATGTCGGCATGTCCTACCAACCAGGAATCACGTTCGATTTCCTCTCTCAATTGATTTTCACTCCACCCGGAATAACCCATAAAAAACTTCACTTTTCCTGCGACAAGGCCGCCTTCTTCCATATAACTTTTCAATGCCTCAAAATTTCCGTCGCAATACAAATTGTCCGTAACATTCATTCCATCAGGGATTATATCGTTTCCCAGCGTATGAATATAAAACAAATGATTCGTGCTTACCGGACCGCCGAGATAAATCGGAATATCAGGATTTTTTTTTATTTCAGGGAGAAAATCATTCACAAGCAAGTCTGTCTGTTTGTTCAACACAAATCCCATCGCACCTTTCAAGGTATGTTCAACCAACAAAATAACTGATCGCTGAAAGAATATACCTTGCATGAAAGGTTCGGAAATAAGAATCCTTCCTTTATCGGGGCGCAGGTTATTATGCTTAATCCTGAAAAAATCTTGCTGTTGAGCCATTGTTTTATCCTGAAATAATTACAATTTGAGGGTGCAATATACTCAAATATTTCCAACAAACCAAATAATCGCGAATAATTTTAACGCGAATGATGGGTGGTGAATAGTTGTAATCGTTCGTCAAGTAGCTCATATTGATGAGGTTTGATAAACGAGGTACAAGCACGCAGTCCTTCCTGTTTGCTTCCTGTCGTACTCAACGATATGGCGCTGATGCCATAATAAATCAGTTCCTCCATCAATTGTCCGCCTTTCATACCCGGATACGATATCGTAAAATAAAAACCATCGGCGATTGGCTGATCCAAGTCATGGTCGTACACAATCCGAAAACCATGTTTGAGAAAAATCTGTTTCAGCCGGGCTGCGCGGCGACCATATTCACTGACTTCGCCGACAAAGTCGAACGTACCATCGGATGCTGCCTTAAACATTGCAGCTAATGCATATTGCGCCGAATGGCTTGTGCCAGAAGACAATGCATATAAAACGCGGTGGATATATGCCGAACCAAAAGTCCCGCCACCATAACGTTGTGTCAATCCCGGATAAGTACGATGATACAATTGATCGGAAATGGCTGCTATCCCGATGCGCTGTCCTGCGTAACTGAATGCTTTGGAGGCTGATATCTGTAAGATATAAGTGTCTGTAAAGTTAGCAACACTCGGTTGGTAAGGTGGTTGAAAGGGTATGCCAAGTTCCTTCCGAAAATCCATTGCCATATAAGCCAGGTCTTCAATCACAATCGTATCATACCTCGTTGCCATTTCGCCGACAATCTTCAATTCACTGTCTGTCAGGCAAAACCAAGCCGGATTATTCGGGCTTGAATAGGTGATGGCGGCAATATTACCTTGAGAAAGATATTGTTCTAATATGGGTTTCAATTTTTTGCCCCTGTGTTCATACACATCAAAGGAGGCGGCTTTATAGCCCATAACAACAATTTGCTGTTTCTGAACCGGAAACCCCGGATCGATAAACAAGATGGTATCTCTCTCGTTGACACATTGCCCACAGGTCAGAAAAGAAGTATATGTCCCTTGCATAGAGCCTGTTACAGGTACACATCCTTCGGGATTCACTTCAATATTGATAAAAGCCTTGATAAAACGCGACGCTTCTTTTTTCAACTCCGGCAATCCGTTGATGATGGGATAGATTGATGCCACACCATCTTGCAGCGCTTTCACTTCGGCTTCTACACCTACCTGTGCCGGTTTGAGACCGGGCACCCCCATTTCCATATGGATAAACTCGGTGCCGGTTTCCTGTTCCAATTGATTGGATATGGCAACCACTTCGCGAATAGTTGCCTTACCGAAATCCGGCAACCCGTAACTGTCAATGACCTGTTTGACTTGCTGATAATTAACCGGTGTCTGCTTCATAAACACATATTTTATTTGTATTTGAGGAAGCAAAATTAATTAATTTTTCAGACCTAACGTTACAATTTCATTGGGTTTGAGTTTCACGGTCACATTTTTTCGGTTAATAGCAGGTTGCGTTACATCGGTTAATGGAAGTTCTAGGATATTCAACCTGCGTGCCGTTCGGGCAGTAAAAGGCAGTTCGACTGTTGCCGTTGTTTCTTTTCCTTCTATTTCGACAATTCTGATTATCAGCTCATCTCCTTCTTCCGATTGTTTCATTCCTGTCATGGATATATTGGCCGGTGTAATGGCAATAAACGAAGCTTCTTCGGGACGTGTAGCATGATTGTTGGCTAACGCCAAAGAAGGCGGTTCATTGGCTGTGACGGGGATGTTAAAGTTTTCGCCTTCCTGCCAGACTGTACTTTTCCAATCACCCGCATGAGGAAAAAGGGCGTATCTGATATTAAATTTTCCCAAGTTCGGGTAGATATCAGGTTCGCCTGCCGAGCGCATCAAGGTTATTTTTAAATCGCCCCCCTGATATGCATGTCCATATTTCGTTTGGTTCAGCAGGGCAATACCCGTTTGTCCGTTATTCACATCCACCCATTTTTGTGCAGGAACTTCCTGACCGTCTCTCGACTCGGTTGTATTCCCGTAATCGTTGCGTATACTGATGTATTCGGGGAGAGGCTTGCCACCGATTTTTCCATCTGCAGGACTTTCGATAATATCAAAAGGAACCTGCGAATAAAAACGGGCATCCTGCATGGATAGCGGAAAGACAGCCCGCAACATGGGCGAATCCTCTGTCCTTGAACCTGTTTCCAACCAGTGCACCTCCATATCGTAATCTATCCGGGGATAGGAACGGTAGATATAGGTGCGTTCGATAAATTTGGATTTACCCCAGGCTTTTTCTGTCTCGATGCAAGCCCTAACCGGGCCATTTTCCACCAATTTCACACTCCTGATATCTGTTACATTAAATTCATTCGTTGTCCTATTGATTACCCACGATTTCATGCCTCCACGTTTGTCTTCCATGGTGATACGCAGTGTATTCATCCGTCCGCCTTCGCGTACATATTCCGTTTGTGTGCGTTTATCTATCAGACTGATGATAGCACCTGTCGACATATCTACCTTGATAATGAAATAATCTGTTTCGAAGGTATTGTCTTTGAACGGGATAGGTTCGTTGTATTCGCCTGTTTTTTCCATATCGACATAAAATGTCTTGTAACCTCCTGCGGGAAAATCATCGACCACAAACTGAATCTTTGAAGTAACACCCGGTGGAGTTGTCTTTGCCCAGACGATTTGTGCAGGATACGATTTTCCGGAAGCATCGCGAACAAGAACGGTAGGCACATTTCCTTGTCCTGTATCAACCGGCCTGATGTTTTTCGAATCGTAATAACTACCCCAGGTAAAAGGACTAATTGAGACAGGCGATTCGTGCGAATATACTTCGGCTTCTACCAGTGTTTTCCGTGATACCGGCTGGAGGTTAAAAGCTATAACAGGCTGTCCCAATCCGGTTTTAAACTTCACTTCGTCGGCCATTTTCCGGAATGCATAATCACCCAATTCTTTCGAGATACGTTGCACTTCCGTATAACGGGCGATAGCTTCCTTGTTGGCTTCGTTGATAGCCGATCCGGGCAGAATATCATGAAACTGGTTGAATGTCACAGTTGTCCATAAATTCCTCAATTCGTTGGCAGGATATGTATCACCTTGAAGCCAGCGGAGTGTATTGAAAAACTCACTCCGGTAGAGGGAGTTTTCACTGTTCCTGTTTCCTTCCTTGATATCTGCCACTGTCGTATAACATCCTTCAAAAATATACTGCATTTCGCCATAATGTGTCGGTCTGCCTGTCATTTCCTTTGACGCTTTGTCAAAGAAATTTCCAACGGTAGAAAATTGGACGGCCGGATAACCGGGTGTTTGATCCAATTGATAAACCATTTCGATATCTGAGCGGGTAGGGCCACCGCCATGATCGCCAATACCTGTTATCTGCAACAACCGGTTTTTACCGGGAGTGATTAACTGAAACTCATCTTTCAGTGCCGGTGTGATGCGTCCGTTGTAGGTATCGTTGGCGTAACACAACACGGTCGACCCATCTGTTCCAGTCCACCAAAATGTGCCTTTATATGGCTTACAGCGATGGAAATAGAAGTAATCGCAACCGGCCTGTTTCAATAATTGCGGCAACTGTGAAATATGTCCGAAGTTATCGGGCAACCATCCGATTGTCGCCATCTTTCCAAAATGTTGTTGGAAATAACGTTGTCCCAACAGGAACGAACGGCTAATTGCCTCGCCGGAAGAAAGATTTGTGTCGCCTTCAGTCCACATACCTCCAGCCAATTCCAACCTGCCTTCACGCACATACTTTTTGACCAATTCGAATAGAGGCGGGTCGACCATCTCGACAAATCTGAACACAGAGGCCTGGCTCTGAATCATCGTATAATCAGGAAATTCATCCATAAAGGCGATTGCCTGACGCAGATTGTCGTTACACATCTTCATCGTTTCCGAATACGTCCATAGCCAGTTCATATCCATATGGGCATGGCCTACGACATGGATGGTGTCTTTCGTTTGATTTACATTTCTTCTTTGAGCCGACATGCCTGAAGGGGAACATATTATTCCCGTCAAAATCAGTGTGATAAATATTTGTTTTGTTCTTTCCATGATATAAATGATTAAAAAGCGAGTTGTAATTTTCAGTTCACAAAAATACCTTTTATTTTGATAATATCTACTCAAGAAAGTTAGAAAAAAATAAATTTTGTGAAAAAATAATAAAAAAATTGATAATTAATTGATTTTTTTTGATTATTCGTTTTTAAAAAGTATTTTTGCCGCAATTTAAAATAAGCAAATATATTTATAAAATATATTGCAAATGATTTGATGAATAAATCAATCAATAATTATTGGCGTCTATGGATTTTAACAAAAAATATGATGGATCTATGCAGAAATAAAGTATTAGTTCAGTGGAATGTGTTTTTCACGATGGCTGTTTTCTTGTTTGTATATGGGTTGTTTTCGTGTGAGGCAGAAGAAGATATATCCGGTGGTGACGGTGAGGCAACCAATCCTGATACAGGTGAGATGGTTACAATCAATTTCACATTAAATGAGGGAGGAAATACCATCTTTGCCCCCGGAAGTGGTATGCTTTCTTCTTTTCCGGATGTGACACAGCGCAATGGTGAGGGAGTTTCTCGAATGCATACAACGATTCCTGTGGCGGACAATTTATATATGCACGCAGTGCTTGAGGAAGATAATGATCACGTCAGACTTCGCGCTACCTCCAAACTCAAGCTCGGCACAAAAGTACGTATTGTAGCGTACAAGAAAATATCAGGCGAACTCACCAAAATCAGCCATGCCGACTACGAGGTAACGAACAGTGGTTCATTGATATCATACGAAACGCCTCCCATGACGGTTCCTTCGGGAGAGATTTTATTTGTGGCTTATTCGTACAACGATACCAACCCCATGCCCGTTTTTGCCGAAGTTACAGCAGCTATTCCGTCATGTTATTTGATACGGGGTCAAACAATTCAGACGGTCACACCGGACAATACAAACGTACGGATCATAATGCAGCATTTATTCTCCCGGGTAAAACTGAGGGTTGAAGTAGATCCTCTTGTCGGCAGTATTATTGAAGGTATTTCCGTTGCCCGTTTCATCCATTCCTTTCCTGAATTGGTCGTCCAATCGAACGAATTGAACCCGGGCATAAACGGTCTGATTGATTTTACATGGTCGGCGAAAGCAGGTACGGCAAGTATCTGGAACAGCAACTACCATCCTGTTCATCAAAGTGGTAACTCTGTTCGCGTGATTATTGAGGGCGTCAAGATCGACCATGATTTATATACCGGTCCCTTTACAGTTGAATATGCACAGACATTGTTGCCTGCGACTGAATATACGCTTAATGTATACATTACCCGTGATGTTCCTTGTACGGAGGTGACAGACGTTTCGATCACACCTTCTGATGAATTGCCTTTTGTGGGAACAGAGATAACGCTGACGGCGAATATTTTACCTGTTGACGTAACCGGTGTCAATTATAAATGGGAGGTGAGTTCCGGCGCAGGATGGCTACCGGTAGGCACAAATTCCGCTACCATTAACGTAACCCTGATGAATGTGGGAGATGTTGCCAATCGTTTCCGTGTGACAGCGACCAACAGTTGCACTTCCACACCGAATACCGCTACAGTCGATATAGATGGTTGGATACCCGATGTTCCCCAAGGAGGCAATGCGGCACGCATCACTTGGGACTGGCCCAGCGAGGCTTATCCTGCCGGACGATACATCATCACCTACGAGCCGCGCGACGCAGGTCTCTACTTTAAGTATGGCAGTATCGTCGGGATATTTTCCGATAGCGGAGGCAAGAATAAAGACCTATCTCCTCCGGCATCTGCGAGTACAGCTTCTTTCAACGCTTCCACCGATCTGCCCTGGAAATTAGTGTCGGTAAGCAACTGGACAGGTGTGCCCTATGTCAGCACTCAAACAGTAATCGACCATGATTTTCACCATGATACCGAAAACATTAAAGCAGGTATGGGCGATCCGTGCCGTTTGGTGGGTGCTGATTTGAATTATATCAAGAACGAGGAATGGATCGACCAAGCCTATATCGACAATATGATATGGAGATTACCAACCGATCAGGAAAATATGGACTTTAGCGGTCGAACTGTAAGTGCCAATGCTTTCAGGTTGCATTGGTGGGACGAAGCTACCCAAAACGCGATCAATCCTAGCCCCTACTATGGCGTTGCCGGCGGAGAAATGCCGGAGCGTGCTGTTTCGCCGGATTCGCCACTTATGTTTTTACCGGCGGCGGGTCAACGCAGTTTAGGTTTAATTGGCGGTCAGGTCACAAGCGGAACCTATTGGTCAAGTGTGCCATACGATACTGGTTACGCATACACTTTGTCTTTTAACGCCATGCAATTGAATCCGTTAAATCGCTCCGACTTTAAATATGGCTTTACCGTGCGCTGCGT
>JGI24702J35022_10000188_pt1 | contig 33068 bp, 25 predicted proteins | sample TergutTh196P4_FD_35022 | JGI IMG/M metagenome (IMG submission 35022) | reverse complement strand
TGGCTACAACAATTCCTACCACAGTGATCAGTGCTACTACGGCCGTTGTTCCTACCACCGTTCCTACTACCATCACTGCTACGGTACCGACGGAAGTTCAGAGAACCGCTACCATAACTAATACCGAGATAGAGAAAGAGGCTTCGAATTTCCCATGGTGGCTGGTAGTTCTAGCTGCCTTATTAGTGGTGGCACTTGTGTTGATGGTGGTGATGTACGCAAGGAAGTCTTAAGGCTCTTTAGATTAGTAAGTGGTTTAACCAAGCACAGAGGCACCGCCACGGCGGTGCCTCTGTGCTTGGTATAGTGAATTGAACTACCGCATTGGTTGCACCGATTCACAGCCTATAGTGATATTGTACACAATGGTCATCTTCTCGCTTGCGTGCGGGAACCAGTGAACTGCTAACTCGTCAAGAAGCGTGTTCCCATTAGGGATTCCCGGTAATCATTTTTATGCAACTCCCCTGATGAGCCAAGGCGTAATGGCAAAGGATAAACAAGTCTGGTATCATTAACGTTTTATTAGTGAGCCTATGAAAGCAGTCATACTTGTCGGGGGGCTGGGAACGCGCCTGAGACCCCTCACCTTGCATACTCCTAAGTCAATGGTGCCAGTACTGAATGTACCGTTTTTGGAACATGTACTCAAGCGGCTGACCGACTACGGAGTACGCGAGGCAGTGCTGGCCTTAAGTCACTTAGCCCCGGCCGTGGAGAGCTATTTCGGCGATGGGCGCGCCCTCGGGATGGATCTTAAATATGTCGTCGAGCCGAGCCCTCTGGGCACAGCGGGGGCGGCTCGCAATGCGCTCGGCCATATACGCGAGGCCTGCCTCATAATGAACGGCGATATCTTCACCGGTCTTGATATTGCCACCATGCAAGAAAGTCATAAAGCCCACCGCGCCAAGGTTAGCATCGCTCTTACCGCCGTGGACAATCCCTGCGCCTACGGCCTGGTGGAAACGAATAAGGACGGCCGTGTGCGCCGGTTCCTAGAGAAGCCATCAGCACAAGAGGTCACCACCAACCTGATCAACGCTGGAACTTATATCGTTGAGCCGGACGTATTATCGGCCATCCCCGCTGACACAGTGATGAGCTTCGAAAGGGATGTCTTCCCCGCTCTGCTTACGCGCGGTAAGCCGATTTTCTCGTTCGCCGATACCAGCTACTGGATGGATATCGGCACCCCAGCTAAATATCACCAGCTCAATCGAGACCTCCTCTACAAGCGGGCATTTTCCTCTCCAGGGGGGCAAGCGGTTCATAACCAGCCCGAGATCCACCCCACTGCCCGACTGCAAGGCCCTGTGCTCCTCGGCGATGGTTGTTGTATCGGCGAGGGCGTCGTCATCTCTGGCCCGACGGTCATCGGGCCACAGTGCCGCCTGGAAGCAGGAGCTATTGTCAGCGATGCCATAATATGGCACAATGTCGCAGTTGGAGCAGGCGGTAGCATTGAGGGCTCGGTCGTGGGCCACAACTGCACTCTGGGATCTGGCACCCGCCTGAGCGATTGTATTGTTGGTGACCATATAGTTCTTCCTCGTGATTACTGCCAGACCGGCGGCCAAATTTGGCCGGGTCTAGCTTAAACGTGTTCGTTCCCTGCCCTTGCCCGGGCGTTGATATTTGGCAAATTACGACCAAAGCGAGGAACTGATGTCAATCAAGAAAAATGGTGACAAAACGGGCTTACCCACTGCCAGTTATTTCTGGCCCCTGGGTCGTTACCAAAAGCTCTACAGCCGAGCTCTGGAAGACCCGGAGGCATTTTGGGCCGACCAAGCTTCCGATTTGCAGTGGGATCGGCCCTGGGATAAGGTGCTTGACTGGCAGCCACCCTACGGACGCTGGTTTGTTGGCGGGCGCCTCAATGCCTCAGTGCAATGCGTAGATCGCCACGCCAAATCTTGGCGCAAGAGCAAGGTGGCCATTTACTGGGAAGGCGAAACCGGAACCACGCGCACGCTTTCGTACAGCGACTTGTACGAAGAAGTCAATACTTTCGCCGCCGTCCTAAAAAAACTTGGCATCGGCAAGGGTGACCGAGTAACCATCTATTTACCTATGATCCCTGAGCTGGTGGTAGCTACCCTGGCCTGCGCCCGGCTGGGGGCAGTACACAGCATCATCTTCTCCGGCTTCTCATCTCAAGCCATTGCCGACCGCGTCAATGATTCCAAATCCCGTCTCATCATCACGGCAAGCGGTGGCTATCGACGCGGCAAGATTCTACCGCTGAAAGAAGTTGTGGATGAAGCAGCGGCAGCCTGCCCAGACTTGGAAAAAGTTTTAGTCATTAAGTATACCGACCATGAGGCTCCTTTTAATCCCACGCGCGATGTTTGGTACAACGACCTAGCCAGTGCCGAAAGAACATTCGTCACCCCCGAATCCATGGATTCGACTGACCCGCTCTTTATTCTCTATACCTCCGGCACCACCGGCAAGCCAAAAGGGATCCTCCACGGCACGGGAGGCTATTTGGTGTGGATTACCAAAACCCTGCAATGGGCATTTAACCCCAATGATAACTCGGTTTGGTGGTGTACCGCCGATGCCGGCTGGATCACCGGCCACAGCTACGTCATCTACGCTCCGCTGGCACTGGGGCTGACCTCGGTCATCTACGAAGGGGCTCCAGATTACCCCTCCATCAATCGCTGGTGGAATATCGTGGATAAGTATAGCGTGACTGCCCTTTACACCTCACCCACTGCTATCCGTATGTTCATGAAGTTTGGCGAGGACTGGCTTAGCGCCCACAACCTCTCTACCCTTGAAGTGCTAGGCACCGTCGGCGAAGCCATCAACCCCGAGGCCTGGGAATGGTTCTATAAAAACATCGGCAAGGAAAATTGCCCCATCATTGATACCTGGTGGCAAACCGAGGCTGGCGGCTTCATGATCTCCCCCTGCGTAGGAATCCAGCATTATCCCTTGAAGCCTGGCTCTGCCACCCTGCCCATGCCAGGTGTCGATACGGCCGTGGTAGATGCCAATGGCAAAGAGGTGCCGCCCAATACTACGGGCTATATCGTCATCCGGCATCCCTGGCCAGGTATGCTACTTGATGTTTTTGGTGCCTCCGAACTCTATCAGCAAGTCTATTGGTCACGCTTCCCAGGCTGGTATGTACCGGGCGATTTCGCCATGAAAGACAGCGATGGCTATTGGTGGCTCCTGGGCCGCTCCGACGAGGTCATTAAAGTATCCGGACACCGTATTAGCACCGCTGAGTTAGAGCATGCCACTGTTGGCCATGCCAGCGTGGCAGAGGCCGCCGCGACTTCTAAACCCGATGATGTCAAGGGCGAATCCATTGTCCTCTTCGTTACCCTATGTGCCGATACCCAACCCTCAGACGATCTCAAACGAGAGCTTGTCAAGCATCTGCGTACAGTTATCGGCACCGTCGCCATCCCCGACGAAATCCTTTTTGTGGACAAGCTGCCCAAGACCCGTAGCGGCAAGATCATGCGCCGAGTATTGAAAGCCGTCGCCTCGGGTACTGCCATCGGCGATATGTCCACCCTGGATGACCAGACATCGGTCCAGGAAGCCCAAGAGGCCTATGAGGAGTTAAAGCGAGCCTGCCGCGGCACAGGCGGCTAAAGCCGAGTCGTTCAACGTCAGGGAGGAGGCTATAGCCTCCTCCCTTTCTTTAGCAACCTTTTTTGGAGCGTGCCCCATACCCATGTTAAAATTAGACTTTGAGGCAACATATGATAGACAGACTATCCCAAATCGAAAAGCGCTTTAATGATATTGAACACGAGATGGCCGTCCCGGAAACGGCGGAAAACCCGCGCCGGTTGCAGGCGTTAGCCAGAGAACGAGCAGGATTGGAAGATGTCGTCATGCGCTATCGGCAGTATCAAATGACCGCTCGCTCGCTGGACGAGCTCCGTGAGTTGCTCATCAATGAGGCTGATGACGAAATGCGAACGCTTATAAAACAGGAAACAGCCTCCCTGGAGAAACGCCTCGAGCAAGAAGAGGAAGAGCTGAAAAAAGCTCTTTTGCCCAAAGATCCCAATGACGAGCGCGATGTCATCATGGAGATTCGTGCCGGCACAGGTGGCGATGAGGCGGGCATATTCGCTGCCGACCTATTCCGTATGTACTCCCGTTATGCCCAACTCTTAGGTTGGCAAGCAGAGGTCATCGATCGTAGCGAGCCCCATTTGGGCAGCCTTAAGGAGATTGTCTTTGAAGTGAGGGGCCGGGGGGCTTTTAGCCGCTTAAAATACGAACGTGGGGTGCACCGCGTCCAGCGCGTGCCGACTACTGAAGCCTCAGGGCGCATCCATACCTCAACCGCGACCGTGGCCGTGTTACCTGAAGCCGACGAAGTTGAGATGGACATTGATCCCGCTGATCTGAAGATAGACATCTTCCATAGCGGCGGTGCGGGTGGGCAGAACGTCAATAAGGTAGCCACGGCAGTGCGCATCACCCATCTACCCACCAATACCGTAGTCGTCTGCCAGGACGAGCGTTCGCAGCTCCGCAACCGGCAGAAAGCCATGGCCGTGTTACGCGCCAGGCTGCTTGATGCTGAGCGGGAAAAACGGGAAAGCGAGATTTCTGCCGAACGACGCTGTCAGGTCGGTAGCGGCGAGCGGGCGGAAAAGATACGTACTTATAATTTCCCCCAGGACCGAATTACCGACCACCGAACTGGACTCACCATTCATAACCTGCCGCGGGTTTTGGAAGGCTACCTGGACGAACTCATCAATGCCGTTGCCGCCAGCGAGCAGGCCAAGCAACTTGAGGCCAATTTGGTGTGACAGTGCTCGAAGCCTTAAAAGAGGGACAAACTCGGCTGTACCGATCCGGCATTGCCGAGGCCTCCCTGGAAAGCGAACTCATCCTCCGCCATATCCTGGCCGCAAATGCCGCCGAACTCTATACGCGCCACAAAACAGAGCTCTCTCCAGAGCATGAGAATGCTTTCTTCGCCCTGCTCGGACGCCGCCTAGCGGGTGAACCCACTGCTTATCTCACAAGCCAGCGCGAATTTTACGGTCTTATGTTTTATGTAAATTCATCGGTGCTGATTCCCCGCCCGGAAACGGAGCTTCTGGTCGCGAAGGCCCTCGCGGCCGCAGAGGGCTATGCGGAACCAATAGTAGCGGATATCGGCACCGGTAGCGGAGCGGTGGCCATCTCCCTCGCCAAACATCTGCCCAAGGCCAAACTGTATGCCATCGACATTTCCGGCGCAGCCCTCAAAACAGCTCGTCACAACGCAGAACTCCTAGACGTTGCGGATAAGATCACTTTTTTTGCAGGCGACCTCGTGACACCTCTGCCACAAGCCGTCGATATCATGGTTGCCAACCTGCCTTACGTAAGATCAAACGAGCTGCCCGACACCGGTGAGCCGCGCCTGGCTTTGGACGGTGGCAGCGACGGTTTGGGTGTCATCTCCCGTCTAATACGGAAAGCTCCGAGCAAGCTTAACTCAAAGGCAATGGTATTGCTAGAAATAGGCTGGGGGCAAGAGCGAGCTGTCTGCCACCTACTCCGCCTGGCCCTACCGGGGTCCTCAACACAAGTTTTCAGCGACCTAGCCGGCATCACCCGCGTACTCCAAGTCACCTTGGCGAGCTGACCTCATCAAGCCACGCGTCGCTACTGTTTGACCCAAGAGGTGCGAACAAAATCATGGGCAATATACCCGGCAATTTCCCCACTGCCGCCAGTGCAAAGCAGATGCTGCGGGCATACCAGAGCAAGGCCGAATTCCGGCGATAAATATTTGTCCGTAGTCAGCATTGATGTGATGCGAGCGCATCACCACTGATACCAAACACAACTATTTTGCTTGCCTGGTATAGCCTGTGTGGGCTGAGCCGGATGAAAACGAAAGCACACATACCCCATTCAAACCACATGGCGCCGTCGGGTTACGCTGCCGTGGTCATCACCGGCGGAAAACTCTTATATTCATCAGTATTTTTGTAGTAATAATTCAACACAGTATGGAATGAACGCAAATTCTGATATGCTGGCTGCATTGAGTAAATTACGCGCTCACGATAAGTAACTGAATATACCTCGCCCTCAAGGAAAAACGTGATTCGATAATACCCATTCCCATATAATACCCACTCATCGGGGCTCAGCACATCGGGGCTACTGAGTGATTTGATATCATACTTGATAACAGCGTCGTAGATAGCCTGCAAATCTTCAGGGGGCATATGGATACTGATGTAGGCGTATTGTTGACCTTGCAAATCAAATACTCTACCTAGAATATTATTCTTTGTATCCAGCAAAACCTTGAATTGATTCTCGGGTTTACTAGTTATAGAGATGGCATTGCCAAACTGGTCCCATTCAATGAACGCGATACTGTCAGATGGATCTCTTTCATAAATAATATAGAAATCTTTGACCTCAATTGTGGCGCTAGGCGTGACGCTCATGGAGCACCCGAAGGGCGCAATGAGCAATATCTGCGCCAAGAGAAGTGACAACACGCTCTTCAACATTGCTGCCCTTTCCTCGCCGTTATGCCGTCGAGGGCTATATTATGACATGGAAATCTTATAGTGCTCTCCGCTGTTTTGTATGGGAAGCCAAAAACAGTATGCTGAAATATGTAGGGAACTGTCAGTGGAGAAAGAATTGTTTGGCCCTGCCCTGGGAATAGGGGAACCGACATACATGACTCTTATTCCCCTCTTCCGTTAGTGGCTGGTTTCATTGCGTCATTTTCCTCATGCTTGAAGACCAGCATCACACTGATGATACCGATTATGAGGATGACGGCATTGACGATGGTCCAGATGTCCACGAAGCGCATTGGGAGACTCATATCTTCGGTTAAGAAGAAGACCACAAAACCTATTATGGCCAGGACGACAGATATGGCGATCCAGATGAGTCGGGTCTTCTTTTCTTCTATACCGTAGCGGTCTTCGTTTTTACCGTGCCAGAAGAAAGCTCGGATAATAGCCCCTACGGCCAGGAGAGCCCCCAAGATGGCCAGGATAAGGTTAAGGAGGGCCCAGTAATCGTTGCCATCACCGGTCTTCGTATTCGGGGTGGTAGAGGGAGCTACGGTCGTGGTGGTGGGTGAGGTGCTACCACCCATAGCGGTCGTTGTTGGGAGAGTGCCGGTCTCAGTGGGATCTTGTATCAGTGGGGTGGCTGAGATAGCCGAGGTGGTTGAACTCGTTGGGGCAGTGGTAGGCGTGGTTGACGGAGTCGGTGTGGTAGTAGTACCGGAAGGGGTGGGACTCACGATCACCGTGGTGGGAATAGAAGAAACGGGAGTGGTGGGAATGACGGTATTGGGAGGAGTGATGGGCGTCGATGTCGTCGATGTGGCCGTGGTGATTGGAGTGTTTGGCATCCACGTGCCAGTGAAAACCACATCACTTGTTGGCATGGAGAAACTACCACCACTGATACTGACCCCCGCTGAGGCAGTACTCCACCCGCTGAAAGTATAACCAGATAGGGTCGGTGGTGGTGCTACGCTAACCATTGTGTTGGGAGCAAAGCTCTCTAGCGACGGCACAGCCGGGGCACCCAGGGGAATAGTGCCGCTATAGGTATAGATAACATCGTACGGCTGGTATATCATCAGGTTAACGGTGGTGGTATCGGGAGCTTCGTTGCCTGGGGCATCTACATAAGTTACACCCATGGGGTTGTAATAGACGGTAATGGTGTAATCGTCAATGCTTAAACTGTCAAGATAAGCGGCTTTGAAGGTAATGACATCGCCCATTACCGTGTAGTCGACGCCAAATACGAGGGTGACGGCGCCGTTCATGATTTTGTCTATAGTATTGCCGCTCATTGTCACCGCGAGATCTTGATCAGAAGCAGAAGCATAGACATAACTGAGCGATGTGATAGCAGGAGTGCTATCTGTGTATACCACCAAACCATCAGAGCGGATAATGGTTATGTTATCTGCCTTGTCGGCAATGCGGGCATAGGCGAAACCCCTGTAGTTGGCCGATATGCTGAACCCGTCTTTGGGATAAGATGTCCAGATGACGCTACTCATAGCCGCTGCATCTAGGTAGACATTATCGGATAGAAGATAGGCAATGGATTTGATACCAGAGAGATCGTCTTGGGCTGTTATGGTGATAAAAGTGGTGTTCTTGCGAAATACCCCAAAAGTGTTTGCGGTGATGAAAGAGCCATAATCGTTAAGTACGAAGCTGATGATACCGATGGGAGGAGTGATGTCCAACAATACTGTGAAGGGAGCAGGGGAGAAAACCCGCGTGGGCGTAAGGACGTGGGTATATCCTGTATCACCCGTCGCCTGCCCAAATTGGTTATGCCCCCAACCCCATACCGTGCCATCAATCTTCAGGGCCATTGTGTGATTAACTCCAGCCGCAATAGCCACTATGTCAGTCAAAAAGCCACCGCCGCCCGGTCCGCGTACCTGAACTGGCGCAAGTCGATTTGTCTCAGTGTCATCACCCAGTTGGCCGTTAATGTTCAGTCCCCAAGCCCATACTGTGCCATCTTCTTTTAGGGCTACTGTGTGATCCTGTCCAGCCGCAACAGCAATGATGCCGCTCAGAAAACCGGTGACATCGGTTGGATCGATAACTTGTACTGGCACGCTACTATATACGCCAAGGCCGCCGTTACCATCGCCCAACTGGTCGTAGTTGTTATAACCCCAAGCACACACCGTGCCATCTTCTTTTAGAGCCACCGTGTAATAGCTTCCAGCCGCGACGGCGACTATATCAGTCAGAAAACCGGTGCCATCGGTTGGGTCGATAACCTGTACGGGCACGTTGCGGTTTGTGCCTACACCATTAGTGCCATCGCCAATCTGCCCATAGAAGTTGTATCCCCATGTCCATACCGTGCCATCTTCTTTTAGGGCTACTGTGTGATCCTGCCCAGTCGCAACAGCAGTGATACCGGTCAGAAAACCGGTGTCATCGGTTGGGTCGATAACCCGTACTGGCACGCTACTGCTCGCAGTGGTGCCATTTCCCAACAGGCCTCCTCCCCATGTCCATACCGTGCCAGCTTCCTTTAGGGCTACTGTGTTATTAACACCAGCCGCAACAGCCATGATACCGGTCAAAAAACCGGTGTCATCGGTTGGGTCGATAACCCGTACTGGCACGCTACGGTTTGCGCCTGCGCCATTAGTGCCGTCGCCCAGTTGGCCTTGGCTGTTATATCCCCAGGCCCATACCGTGCCGTCTTCTTTCAGAGCCACCGTGTAATAGTTTCCAGCCGCGACAGTGACTATATCAGTCAGAAAACCAGCGCCTCCCAGACCGCGCACCTGTACAGGCTTGAAACTGTTTGCAGTAGAACCATTGCCCAATTGTCCTAAATTGTTCCATCCCCAAGCCCATACCGTGCCATCATATTTCAGGGCCATTGTATGAGAATATCCGGCGGAGACAGCGATAAAGTTATAATAAACAACCTGTACAGGTGCAAGGCGGTTTACGGCAGTACCGTCGCCAAGCTGACCAAAATCATTATCTCCCCATGACCAAAGGGTGCCTTCGCCGGCACCATCACTCTTCAAGGCAATTGCATGATAACCTCCGGCCGAGATGGCGATAATATCGGTAAGGTAATTGACGCCTCCCCAAGGCTCTCGTACCTGATCAGGTATCCAACTATCAGTAGAGGAATCGTTACCCAGTTGGCCAGCGCTATTCAATCCCCAGGCCCATACCGTACCATCAGCTTTAAGGGCTACGGTGTGAGCATATCCGGCCGAGATGGCCGCCACTTCGAGCAGACCGGGTACCTGTATTGGTGAATAGCGATGAGCATCAGTACTATCGCCCAGTTGACCGTAGAAATTATATCCCCAAGCCCATACGGTGCCGTCAGCTTTTAGGGCTACCGTGTGATAATATCCAGCCGATACGGCAACGATGTCGGTGAGGAAACCGGTGACATCCATGGGGTTGATTACCTGTACCGGAGTACTGCTGCTGGTAGTAGTTCCATCACCCAACTGACCATAATAATTCTGTCCCCAGGCCCATACAGTACCGTCTTCTTTGAGGACTATTGTGTGAGCGTATCCGGCCGAGATGGCGATGATTTCGGTAAGGTAATTGACGCCTCCCCATGGCTCTCGTACCTGATCAGGTATCCAGCTATCCGCAGAGGAGTCGTTACCCAATTGGCCATCGCTGTTAGCTCCCCAGGTCCATACCGTACCATCAGCTTTAAGGGCTACGGTGTACAGGCCTCCGGCAGATATGGCAGCAATGTCGGCAAGAAAACCGGTGATGTCGTCGGGGTCTACTACCTGCACTGGTGTCAGACTGTCGGCGGTGGAGTTATTACCCAATTGGCCGTGATTATTAGCCCCCCAGGCCCAGACGGTGCCATCATCTTTGAGAGCCACAGTGTGAGCATCTCCAGCTGAGACGGCAATAATATCGGCGAGAAAACCAACCCCTCCCGGGCCAACTACCCGTGCGGGGGTCAGGCTGCCTGCGGTGGAGTTGTTACCCAACTGTCCGTATTCGTTAGAACCCCAAGCCCAGACGGTGCCGTCATTATGCAGGGCAACCGTATGACTGCCTCCGGCTGAGACCATAGGTACCGCATAGGTATCACCCGGGGCAGCGCTTACTTTAGGTTGGGTGAGTAGCGGTGTGCCAGCCAGCACTATTGCTACGACCAATATGGCGATCAGCAGTACCAACAAGAGCTGTTTTAGGTTGGGTTTATTTTTTATGATGCCCATTTGCTCAGTCTCCTCACACAAAAGGGGTTATATTGTAATATTCGTTACTACCCCCTTGATATTTGGGAGCAATGGGAGCGGAGATTTGAGCCGATAAAGGCGATACGGATGACTAAAGTATCTATTTTGCGATTCTCTGCATCCCGCCTTCGCCATCCGAGCCCAACATTGATCCTAGTTATTCATGTTATTTTATCTTTGCGAGATACTGATTGCTAAAATCTACTTTAAGTTCAATCCAAAGCGGCAGGTGGTCAGACATTTCAAAGGTGCGCCAGGTGGACAGGTAGTATTTTTCGATCTGTTTCTCTGTTTTTCCGGCCAGTACTTTCTCCTCAAAATATCCACGATACACATCTAGGTCCCGCAGGGGATAAATCGTCTCCGTGAAATCAAAGGCCCCAGCCCGCTGCTTTCCCTCGGCGAAGACAGTCATATTATTCTCAATCTTCAGCTTAAACGCTATCTGATCATAATGCATTGTCTGGCCCAAATCTGATGGATGCTCGCGAATGGCATCCGGAATATAAAACCCTTGCTTTTCGAGCGCCTTCATAGTAGCATCGCCGGTGTTGAAGATATTAAAATCACCGAGCAGGATATAATTTTCATCTTCCTTCTTGGCGCGATCCTTAATGAATTTAGCAACAGCAGAAATTTCTTCAACACGTTGCGGGTCTTCTTTTTTACTCGTGCCATATAGTATATGAACCGTAACCAAGACAAACCGAAACCAACCGGCTTGGAAAGCAACGGTGAATGGCGTGCGCGCAAATTGAAGCTTCCCTTCTCCAAGAAGCTTTGTTTTCGGCAAGACAAACTCCCCAGCCATTTTGCGGAAAAAAACTTTACACCTGTCGTAGATGAACGCCATGCGCTCACCACCACCCGCCGTACCTTCCGTGCTATCCGTTACAATGTAATCCCAATTGTGGCCTAGCAGAGAAACAAGCTTTTGTATTCCACCCAAATTGGATGCGACTTCTTGCACGGCAATCAAATCGAACCGGCTAACGATTTCCGCCAAGTAGTGAAGACTTTCCGTGCGCCGATTATCACCGAATTCGCGGATATTCCATGTGGCAAGCAAAAGTGTATCGGTAGCAGTTTTAGCCGGAATCTGCTGGTCAAGTTGAGTGCGAAGCGCCAGAAGTTTTTCTACAATGCGGGTTCTTTCAGACCCATCTGTGATTTTCTTTATTGAGGTATATGCAGGCATTTTCGCTTCCCTCCATTTACAGATTGCCAGAAATGGTTACCAACGCCACACAAACTATGCACCCAGTGTCCGCAATTGTCAACACTTGGGTTCCAGCCTATAATGCATCGGTAAATGGATGTAGAGTGCCCTGAACTCTTTAACAATCGCAGCAAGCTTTCTTTGGCATAGCAGGCGAGCTGTGTCTTCTGGGCAGACCTGCTGGTTTTGCATTCATGACGCTCAAGCCCAAGGTGAACCGCATTGATGCCAGGTTTATTGCAAATGGGGACTTATTGAAGGCCAATTCTTATTTAAAATCAGAGGATGTCCACCGATCAATTCAGACCAGCACCCACAAATTGATTTACGCTTGACTCTGCCGTTTCCTTATGTTATTTTAACATCGGTTATAACATTAACGTAATCATTAGGGCAGGCCATGTATCTTAAGCGGCATATTGAAGAAGCTGTATTAAGGCGCGCAGATGTGAAAGGCGCGGTCGTTGTCACGGGGGCAAGGCAAGTGGGGAAGACCACACTGATTGAGAATCTTAAGCCGGATATTCCCAAAATCACCCTTGATGACCTGCCAATCAGGAGGCGTGCCATTGATTCACCTTCAACTTTTTTCAATATCACACCCCCACCTATTTTCGTTGATGAAGTGCAATATGCACCAGAAATATTCCATTATATTAAGATTCATCTAGACAACGGCCGGAATAAGGGGGAATTCTTTCTTACTGGCTCGCAAAGTTTTGAGCTGATGAAAAATGTTACCGAAAGCTTGGCTGGGCGAGCTGGGATTTTGGAGCTATTGGGGTTATCCATGAGAGAAATGGTCGGCGAGGCTTGGAATAAACCCTTTATGCCGACCTTTGAGTATCTTAAGGCGCGCAACGCCGACAAAACCGTTCTCCGCATACCTGAGATTTGGGAAAAGATCCATCGGGGCAGTTTGCCCGAGCTTGTATTGAACAGGCATTATGATTGGGCAGATTTTTACGCTGACTATATTAAGAGCTATATAGAACGTGACGTACGCATGCTCACACAAGTTGCAGACGAGGTCAGCTTCTACGCATTCATGACCGCCTGCGCAGCCATGTCAGGACAATTGCTTAACTTGTCTTCGCTGGCAAGCGATATCGGAATAAGCGTACCGACAGCTAAAAGATGGCTGTCCATCTTGAAGACAAGCGGAATCATATATTTGCTAAAGCCCTATAGCAATAACGCAATCAAGAGAGTGGTCAAAACACCGAAACTGCATTTTCTGGACATCGGTCTAGCCTCTTATCTAACTCGCTGGATGTCTGCTGAGAATTTGTCCATTGGGGCAAACAACGGCAGCTTTTTTGAGAGCTTTGTTGTTTCGGAGATACTGAAGAGCTACACAAATGCCGGGAAAGAAGTGGATCTGTACTTTCTCAGGGATGGCAATAAGAAAGAAATTGATTTGCTGATCTTTGAGAACAACACGCTTTATCCTATGGAGATAAAAATAAAAGCCGAGCCCGATGAAAGGGATATCAGGTCTTTTGGCATGCTTAGCGACATCAAGGGCGTCAATATAGGCGACGGCGGCATCATTTGCCTGGCCAACAATGTTCTCCAGCTTAACGAAAAGAACTATATCATCCCACTGGCGATGATATAGGGGGTGCGGACGGAATCCTGGACCGAATATATACAGGAGGCAGTCCATGCATTCCCACCAAGAACGGACGAGGGCGGTGCAGCTTTATCTCAAGTATGATAATAACATTGCCGCAGCAAGAAGGGAGCTGGGATATCCGTAACGCCATGCAATGGTGTCAAATACTTTGTGTAAACTCAATACCGTTGGGGATACCCTGACATTCGGCCATTGGCTAGTGGTCACGCGATGCTGTTTTACGAGCTATCCTTCCTTACCATGCGCACAAACTCAGCAATTTTCTCCGCGTCTTTTACCCCTGCTGTCTCCACCCCACTACTTACGTCAACGCAGAAAGGCGCAAGCAGCGCCATCGCCTTGACAACCGTTGATTTTGAAAGTCCGCCAGCTATAAAAAACGGTTGTCCGTGATAATCTTTCAGAATACCCCAGTCAAAAGCTTCCCCGGTACCGCCGCGCTGTTTTGAGGCGGTATCAAACAATAAATAATCCGCCCCATGTGGCAAAGCTGGCAACGCCTTGCCTATGGCAACGGCCTTGATGATACGCATGATCTTGCTGGCTTGACTGCCTGTTCGTTCTCGAAGCCGCCGAATATATCCATCATCTTCTTCTCCGTGAAGTTGCACTAAATCAATAACCCCTTTTAGATACAGATTCGCGATATATTCTATCTCCTGATTAACAAAAACCCCCACAGCCAAAATCCTGGTATCAAGTTTTTCTTTCATGACCGATGCCGTCACTTCATCAATTCTGCGGTGGCTGTCGGCAAAGACAAACCCAACAAAATCTGGCAGCGCCACATTGACAGCATCCACGTCCGCAACGCAGCGCAAACCACAAATCTTAACCTTGCTCATATTTATCTTCCGCGCAGATCATTAAGAGCTGCTTGCTTGTCGGGAGAGCGCATAAGTGCCTCTCCGACCAGCACGGCATTTATTCCATATCGCCGCAAAGTATCAACGTCCTCTGCTGTGCGAATACCACTTTCGGACACAAATATTATGTCTCTCGGCACGATTTCTCGGAGTTTCAGGCTGGTATTCAGATCCACCTTAAACGTCTTAAGGTCTCTGTTGTTGACGCCGATCACTCGCGCCCCTGCATCAAGGGCAATCTTGATTTCACCTTCATCGTGCGCTTCAACCAGGCAGGACAACCCCAATTGGTCTGCCTTTTGAATATATCCGGCTATCTGCACTGGGGTAGAAAGCGCACAGATCAAAAGTACGGCATCAGCCCCAAGGCAAGCAGCCTGCTCTATCTGAAACGTATCAATAACAAAGTCCTTACGAAGGAGCGGGGCATTTACAATTTCGCGAATTTCGGCCAGGTGACGATCATCGCCTTGGAAGAATTCCGGCTCGGTCAGCACGGAAATGGCCTTAGCCCCACCGTTTTCATACTCTCGGGCGATATCAAGATACGGGAAAGCATCTGCAATCATGCCCTTTGAAGGCGATGCCTTTTTTATTTCGCAGATAAACGCCATCTCCGGTCCTTGCAGGCTTTGCTCGAAGAGAAAAGGATTGCGTAGCTTCGGGCTTTGCGGGGGCAGTCCCACCCGCCTATCCCGTCTAACACGTTCTCTGGTTGAAGCAACAATACATTCAAGGTAATTCATGCTGCTACTTCATTCGTAACACGGACAAAATCATCCAGTTTGTCCATTGCTTGCCCGCTGTCGATTATCCTCTGCGCTGCTCTAACGCATTCGCGCATCGTGACATGGTTTTTCCCCATATAAAGGCAGCACGCGGCATTGAGCACCACCGTGTCTCGTTTAGGCCCTTTTTCCCCCGAGAGGATGCGCCGCGCAATTTCAGCGTTTTCCTCAGGACTGCCTCCGGTCAGTTCGGTGGGGCTGCAACGCGAAAAACCAAATTGTTCGGGCGTAACAAAATAACTATTAAGCTTTCCGTCTGCTACCTCGCAGATTGTTGACGTGTCTGTTAAAGTGATTTCGTCAAGCCCGTCGTGTCCATGCACGACCATGGCGCGTTTTACGCCAAGATTATTCAGCACCCCGGCCAAGGGTTCAACCAGGTTTTCGTCATATACCCCTAGAAGTTGCATATTCGCCCCTGCGGGATTAGCCAAAGGCCCTAGTATATTAAATATGGTGCGCGCACCAAGTTCTTTTCGCACATGAGCAACATACTTCATGGCTGAGTGGTATATCTGCGCCAACATAAAGCACATGCCCGTTTTCTCCAATACAGCCTCGCTTTGCGCGGCGGTCAGTAGCAGCTTAACCCCCAATGCCTCAAGCACATCAGCGCTTCCGCATTTGCTGGACACGCTGCGGTTACCGTGCTTAGCGACCGGTACCCCGCCCGCTGCGACAACAAAGGCAGAAATAGTGGAGATGTTGAAGCTGAATAATTCATCACCGCCCGTACCCACAATGTCCAGTACGTCTGTTTTCGGGCGTAGTTTTACACATTTTTCGCGCATGACTTCGGCGCAGGCCGTAATCTCCTCAATACTCTCGCCCTTAAAACGCATCACCGCCAGAAAAGCTCCCATTTGGGAATCGCGGGCCTCTCCTTCCATCATCTGCATCATGACCTCTCTGGCAGTATCGGAGCTGAGATGATGCCCATCCAATATTTCGTGGATTGCTTGCTCAATCATCTGCGGCCGTCCTTATCTTCAGAAAGTTCTCCACAATTCTCCCGCCGTTCGGTGTTAAAATGGATTCGGGATGGAATTGTAGGCCATAAAGGTCAAAATCCCGATGCTTAACTCCCATGACCTCCCCATCATCCGTTTCTGCGATGACGAGCAGCTCGTCAGGCAAGGCGCTTCGTTCCGCCGCCAACGAGTGGTAACGTCCTGCTTCAAGCATGGGCGGCAGACCACGAAAGATCGGACTCCCATTAGCAATGTGCACCGTGCTTTTTTTGCCGTGCATCAAGACTTTCGCATAGGCAATAGTTCCCCCAAAAGCCTCGCAAATCGCCTGGTGTCCGAGGCAGATCCCAAGAATGGGTATTTTACCCGCAAAATAGCGGATAGCCTCCTCGCATATTCCCGCATCCTTCGGTCGGCCAGGGCCGGGAGAGATGATGATATGCGATGGCTCGCAGGTCTCAATATTCGTTATGTCACATTGATCATTATATACCACCTTGGTTTCCGGTATAAATGTCCCCGCCATTTGATAGAGATTGTAAGTAAAGCTGTCGTAATTATCGATAATCAGAACCATTATTCACACCTCCTGGCTGTGCTTCAGGGCTTCCATGGTAGCCCGCGCTTTGTTTTGAGTTTCACGGAATTCTTTTTCCGGGTCGCTGTCCGCCACAATGCCGGCTCCGGCCTGGACATACACATTACCCCCCTTGAGTACTGCTAAGCGAATGCCGATACACATGTCCATATTTCCGGCAAAATCGATATAACCTATTGCACCGCCATACACTCCGCGTTTTATGCCCTCAACCGCATCGATGATCTCGCAGGCTCGTTTTTTAGGTGCGCCAGAAAGGGTTCCCGCGGGAAGAGCGGCAGCAATCACATCAAGAGCATCTTTGCCTTCACAAAGCTCTCCTGTAATATGCGAAGAGATATGGCTAACATGGGAAAAACTCTTTATTTGTCGGTACTGATTCGTTTTTACACTGCCAAAACGGCTCACTTTGCCGATGTCGTTCCGAGCAAGATCAACCAGCATGTCATGTTCAGCCAATTCTTTTTCGTCCTGCAACAGGGCTTTGATTAAAAGAGCGTCTTCATCCTCATTTTTACCGCGCGGGCAGGTACCGGCAAGGGGGAAAGAGCTTACTACCCCATCCCGCAGGGCAACTAAGGTTTCCGGCGAAGAACAGGCAATCTCCAAATCGCCGAGGCCCATACAGACCATATATGGCGAGGGATTGCTGGTGCGGAGTAGGCGGTAGGCATTGATGAGACTACCTTTGAACGAGGCTTTGAAACGGTTCGAGATGACCGCCTGAAAAATGTCGCCCTCAGCGATATGGCTCTTAACTTTTTCAATCATTCCGCGGAATTCATTCTTCGAAAAAGCTGGCGTAAATTCACCACAGCGGCAAGGCTCCTCATCAGAGGGCAAGACGGCAGACAAAATGGTCTTTTCTATATCCCGCAGTTCCGTGACACCGTTGACATAGCTACCCTCAAGGTCTTCCGTGGGGATATTGGCAACAATGAAGATCTTCTGCTTGTAATGGTCAAACACAATCACCTTTTCCATCAACATCAGCTGGAAATCCCAAAAATTCTCGCTATCAATCGCCGTGAGTCTCAGCCCTGGTATGAAATGTCTGACAAAATCATATGCGAAATAACCCACGAGCCCGCCCGTGAACGGCGGCAGATACGCGATGCGCGGACTTTTTTGCCTTGAGAGTAACCCCCTGATCATGCCAACGGGGCCAGCAGTAATCCTCGTCTCCCCCTTGCCATCTTTTAACACAATGGTGTCGCCTGTCCCACTTATGGTCATAACGGGTTTATATCCTAAAAATGAATAGCGCCCCCAACTGTCGCCGCCGTTCACACTCTCTAGGATATACCAGCCGTCATTCCGTTTGCGTATGTTCCTCAGGATTTCAATTGGAGTCTTCTGGTCGGAGAAGATCTCCAACGCCACAGGGATTACGGTATGGCCGGGCGATAAGCGCTTGGCCTCTTCCAAAGTAGGCCTGATCATATGAATACTCCTTCAGAAAAACTTTATATCCCACCCACAACGCCTAAGGCTGGCGAAAATAAAAAAATCCTTGGTAAAGCTATATGCTCTACCAAGGACGAATACCGACGATTCGCGGTGCCACCTTGTTTCACAGAAACAACTCTGTGCTCTCTGCGGGATACAAACATATCCCTCGCAACTCACGTATGCGTCACGTCATGGAATACTCGGTGCCACTAACACCTTTGACCATGCCCTCGGCAGCCCATTTAACAGCCGGCATCTCTATTCGGTTCTCAGCTAAGCCGAACTCTCTGTACAGCGCCTAGGCTGTTTTTACCTCTGCGTCAATGGTTTGACAATATTCAATTTGCTGTAGCGTACACCAAGCAAGATCAGTTGTCAAGAAAAGTTGTTTCCGAAATATGCCCATAGGAAACATTGGGCGACCGGCTGTTTTTTTATTGGCGATGGTTTACAGAAAGACAGCCACTACCTTAAAACCGAGATAAATAGCGTAACCCGCCACCAATATGGTTCCGCACACTCTTGAGATTCGTTTTTTAACAAGAGCCACGATCAAAATTGCAACTGTCAGCAGTATCATGAGCAATATGTCTAATGCCATATTCCCTTGAACTGCAATGGGATTTATAGCGGCAGACAGCCCCAATGCCAATAGTATATTGAACAAAATGCTACCGATACAGTTACCGAGTACAAGATCGGGCTCCTTTTTCCTAGCCGCCATGATGCTGGTCATAAGCTCAGGCATGGTCGTAGCGATGGCAACCACCGTCAAGCCGATAATGGTTTCGCTCAAGCCAAGACTTTCGGCAATTCTGGTACTGCTATCAACAGCCAATCTCCCGCCGACAAAAAGGCCGATTAAAGCGATGGCGCTGAGGATCCACAGCTTAACAGAGCCGTCTTCCCTGACACCTATCGTGTTCTCCGCAATATTATTTCCGCCGCCAGCAATACTGCGGCTATCGTTACTTTCGGTGGCGATAATCTGGTGCCCTTTGGCAGTTTTGATAATATAGACAATAAACCCCACAAACCCCAGGAGCAATACTATTCCTTCAACCCTGGTCATTTTGCCATCGCCCAGGATCATAAAACCCAGAACACATTGTACAAAGATCAACATCGGTAGTTCACGTTTGATCACCGTGTTCTTGACGGCTAAGGGGAAGATTATGGCTGCTATACCAACGATTAAGGCCGCGTTGGCAAAAGAAGCCCCGATGATATTGCCCAAAGAAAGCTCGTTGGTCTTGCTTATGGCAGACACCAATCCTACCACCAATTCAGGAGCGCTGGTACCAAAAGCAATAATCGTAATACCCACGACAAATGTCGACACCCCGTATCTCAGGGCAATGCTAGACGTAGCCTCAATCAAAGTGTCGGCGCTCTTGATAATAAGAGCCAATCCGCCCAGCAGTAAAATAAATTGCATAAAGACTCTCTTTTCGTTTCAGCTAAAATAATTTTTGAACCAAAAGATGGGGAGTCATCCGAGGAACTCCCCATTCTTAAAGCGTTGCGCAACTGCTTGCTTTCCGCGCTTGCTACTAGCAACCGTCATCATGCCATCAATTTAGGTCGCTCCTGCATAACCCCGGCGCATCCACACCGCGCAGCCAGGCTCTGGCGTAATCAAGCCAGATCTATTTGTCCTCGGCGGCCTTTTCCGCCTCCCTATCGGCAATAATCTTTTCGGTTATATGAGAGGGCACTTGTTCGTAATGACTGAGTTCTAAGACATAGGTGCCACGTCCCTGGGTAATGGATTTTAGATCCGTAGCATACCGTAGCATTTCGGCCATGGGGACCTCAGCCTCAATGGTGTTGATATCACCATGAGGGTTCATGCCCTGCACACGAGCCCGTTTGGTATTAAGGTCGGAAAGGATGTCCCCCGTAAAATCGTTAGGCACCGTAACCTTGATCTTAACAATAGGCTCCAGCATGATAGGATTGCCTTCGGCAAGACCCTTCTTCAGCGCTTGGGAACCGGCAATCTTAAAACAGATTTCCGAGGAATCCACCGGATGGAAGCTACCGTCATAAACAGCCACGCGTATACCTACCACCGGGTAGCCGGCCAACATACCTTCTTTGTAGCCCTCTACGACACCCTTTTCCACTGCCGGAATATAATTTTTGGGAATAGCACCGCCTACCACGCGGTTTGTAAATTCGTTCGGACTGCCTTGCGGGAGAGGCTCCAGCTCCAGCATTACATGACCATACTGGCCGTGCCCGCCGGTCTGCTTCTTATGCTTGAACTCCGCCTTCACGCTACGGGTGATAGTCTCGCGGTAGGGCACCTTAGGCGGCTTAAGATCCACCCCTACCCCAAACTTGCGCTGCATCCTCTCGGCAGCAACATCTACTTGAGTATCTCCCATGCCAGAGAGGATAGTCTCGGCAGTATCGGGATCACGGTACACCCGCAAGGTGGGATCTTCTTCAGTCAGACGTACGAGTGAAGTGCCCATCTTATCCAAGTCAGCCTTTGTCTTGGGATGCACTGCCACATTGAAAATGGGCTTGGGAAAGGTAGCGGGCGGGAGCTTGACTGCCTTGTCCTGAATACCCAGGGTATCGCCTGTTGCCGCAGCGCTGAGTTTAGCCACCGCCCCAATATCGCCCGCTTCCACACGGTTTACCGCTTCCTGGGCCTTGCCGCGCAGCATGTAAAGCTGGCCTATGCGCTCAGCCGCATTTTGGTTCACATCCCAAACCTGAGAATTGCTGTCCATGGCACCAGTAAAGACTCGGAAGTAAGTGAGTTTCCCCACATATGGATCAGCCGTCGTCTTAAAAACCAGGGCAGACAGAGGGCCACTTATATCGGCATCCTTAACGGCAGAGTCCTCGGCAAAAACAATGGGACAGCCCTGCGGCGACGGCATAAACTCTACAATGGCATTAAGCAACTCCCGCGCTCCAATGTTCTGAAGCCCGGAGCCGACCAAAATAGGAATGATTTTCCCGCCAGCGACAGCTTTTTTGAGCCCCGCCGCAAGCTCGTTTTGGCCTAGTTCTTCACCGCCCAAGTATTTTTCCATCAGGTCATCATCGGTCTCCGCTACCGCTTCTACCATTTGAGCGCGAAGCTCCTGAGCTTTGCTGGCAAATTCGGCGGGGATATCACCTTCTTCTGAAGCCGAACCCATAAACGCCTTCATGGACAGAAGGTCGACAACCCCTTTAAAATCGACATGAGACCCGACGGGGAGCTGTAGCGGGACACACTTTGCCCCGTAACGCGCCCGAAACTGCTCAACCACCTTTAAGAAATTGGCATTTTCGCGATCCATTTTGCTGACAAAGACCATCCGGGCAAGCCCCGCTTCCTCGGCGTAACCCCAGGTGAGTTCAGTGCCGACCTCGATGCCCGAGGTAGCGGCCACCACGATGATAGCCCCTTCGCTCACGCGCACTGCCGAGCGCACTTCGCCTACAAAATCTATATAGCCCGGCGAGTCAATCAGATTCAGTTTGGTTTCATGCCATTCGCAGGGCAGTATGGAAAGGTTGATGCTAATGTGACGTTTGACCTCATCAGGATCGTAATCAGAAGTGGTATTACCGGCCTCAATCTTGCCCAGGCGGTTAATCGCCCCAGTTACAAAAAGCAGGGCCTCGGAGAGAGTGGTCTTGCCTGCCCCGCTGTGGGAGAGTAACACAATGTTGCGTATCTTTTCCGAGGGATACTGTTTCATTCAGATACCTGCTTTCCTGGTTATTTTTTACCCATGTCCATCCGGACTAACATTTGGCAGTAAAAAACTACATCAGATAGCGGCCGTCTTTTAGTGTCGATCCAGAAAGGCACTCAATACGCTGCCTCCAGCACCGCTTTTAACAACTCCGATACCCTAACAAATCTGATATCAACGCAAACATCGCCGCTTGCTAACAACCTGGCTCCCACCCATGGTTTTAACCAGGGCCAAGAGCTCTGTCCAATCTAGCGGAATATCAGCCACAACACGATCATGATAGCTATAGTGATGACCGTAAGTAGCGCCGTCCGCCTAAGCTCCCGCGGCAAGCTCTCGTATTTCACCGACTCGGCAGCAACAGGGGTTGGTGTAGCTTTCGCTGCCGATGAATAGGCTACCGAAATCTCGGGGCTGGCCAGCGGCGCACTTTCCGGCAGCTTATGGTGGGCAGGGGCAACCGTGTGGCTTCGCTTTTTTTTGGGAGTAACATATTTGCGGGCCATTAGTTCTCCTTTGCTTTCGCTCTGGGATGGGCCTTATCGTAGGCCTGACGGATATGATCAGAAGTAAGATGGGTATAAATTTGGGTGGTGGAAATGTTGGCGTGTCCTAAAAGTTCCTGTACCGAGCGGAGATCGGCCCCGCCATTAAGCATATGGGTAGCAAAACTGTGGCGCAGGGTATGCGGGGTCACCCGATGTTCCAAATTTGCCTGCCGGGCATACCCCTTGAGGATCTGCCACAATCCCTGGCGGGTCAGCCTGTCGCCTCGCTGATTCACGAATAGAGCTTTTTCTGCTACGTTGTGCACAAAGCGCGGGCGCACGTCCTTGATATATTCATCAACCATGCGAGCTGCCCCAGGGTAGATAGGCACCAGGCGCTCTTTTTTACCCTTGCCAAAGGGCCGCACATGGCCGTTGTTAGTGTCCACATCGGTTAGATCAAGGTTTACGAGCTCGCTAACCCGCATACCGGATGCATATAGGAGCTCCAGCATCGCGCGGTCACGCTTAGCTTCCGGCGAGCCCGACTTGGTAGGCTGAGCTAAAAGTTCGCGCACCTGGGATACGGTCAGCGTGTCTGGCAAGGCTTTACCCACCTTCGGGGAGCTGATGTTATCCATGGGGTTGGTCTTCAATTTTCCCTCAGATACCAAGAAGCCAAAAAAAGACTTGGCGGCGGCTACCTTGCGGGCAACCGTCGTCACCGCATAATTGCGTTCTTTCAAATTTAACAGGTAACCAAGCATGTCCTCGCGGCTGAAGCTATCCCAACTCGGCAGGTTCTCTTTCCCGGCAAGACCGGCAGCAAAATCAGCGAGCTGCTTCAGATCGTTCTCATAGGCCAAAGTGGTATTGCCGGAAAAGCCTTTCTCGACACGCAGGTAGCTTATGAAGCTCTGGACGTCATCTTTCACTTTTCACTCCTTTTGGTCTCCCCGAACATTGGCCTAGCTTAGTCGGGGGAATGCAAAACTGACCCATATTTTAACATAACTCCGATGTATTGCAAGCCTTTATGGCTACCGCTAAGCCGGAATGGTCAAAATTTTCTACCGCAGAAGGGCAACATTTTAAGCCGAGTTTGTTCCACTATTGTATGGCTCGGTTTTGAAAAAAAGGGGAAGTGCTATAATTTGATTGGGAATTAGGAGGAGAAGAATGCCCGCAAACACCGAGTCCGAAAACAAAGAAGTACGCCGCTCTAAGATTTTAACCAAACCCCTCCCCCAGATCCTGGATGAGATGGAAGCCGCCATAGGCGAAGCCACGGAGGCCGCCCGTCGTGCCGAAGCCGCCGCTAAGCTCTCAGGTGAGGCAGCCATAGCCGCCACGCAGGCCTCTGAGGCAGCCCGTGCAGCCGGCGAGAAAGCTGCAGAACAGGCAACTCGAGCCGCCACCGAAGCCGCCAATAAAGCGGATCAAATTGCCCGGGCAGCCATCGCGGCTTCTGAAAAAGCCGCCGCTAAAGCCGACGAGGCCGATAAAGCCTCACGGTTAGCCATAGACACACTGCGCCAGATGGCTGCCGAGGCTAGTGAGAAAGCCGAAGAGGTCCGACGCGCCGGTGAAGAAGCTGCAGATCGGGCATCTCAAGCCGCAGCCGAGATCGCCAGCCTAGGTATATTCACGACTTCAGCCATTGGTGAGATTCTGGCCGTATCCGCCGATCTTGCGGGGCGCATCCAGGCTCGGGCTGCTGAAGCCGAAACACGCATACGAGCCATGGCCTCGCCGCAGAGTGCATCAGGAAAAGCACGCCCGCCCAAAAAAGGCTAGTCTCAGAAAGCTTAATAACGCAGAACTGGCCGAGGCCTGCCCATGCCGTGGCATGCCTTTGCCTCGTTGCCACAGCCGATCTGGCGTAGCAACATCTTGTGTTCGGAAGCCATTGCTGCAAATTATGTTAAAATGCCTGCACGCATTATGCCTACACCCATTAAGGCCATCGTCACCGAACGCCTAAGCTCGCTGCCAGAGAGCCCCGGCGTCTACCTCATGAAAGATGCTGCGGGTAAAGTCATCTACGTTGGCAAGGCAGGTTGCCTTAGAAGCCGCGTCCGCTCGTATTTCAACGACAGCGATCTTACGCCAAAAACAGTTCAACTCGTGCGCCGCATCAACGATATTGATTTCTACGTTACCCGGTCTGAAGAAGAAGCCCTCATCCTAGAGCTGAATCTGATCAAGCGCTTTCGGCCCGAATACAACATCCGCTTAAAAGACGATAAGGGCTACCCCTACATCAAGATAGACCTGAATGAAGACTGGCCTCGGGTGCAGGTGGTGCGCTGCGTAGCCAGCGATGGCGCACGCTATTTCGGACCATTCGCCAGCGCTTATTCCATCCGCCAAGCGCTGGATGTAGCTAAAAGTATTTTCCCTTTCCGTACCTGCAATACCGACCTCAACCAACGCCGAGAGCGCCCTTGCCTGGAATACGATATGCGCCATTGCCTTGCGCCATGTACCGGACAGCTGGAACGCAAGGAGTATAGCGAGATTATTCAAGGTGTCATCCAATTCTTAGACGGCAAGCATTTAAGGCTAGAGCAGTCACTCATGAAACGCATGAAACAGTCCGCGGAGGCCCAGCACTACGAAGCAGCCGCCAGACTGCGCGATCAGATAAAAGCCATGCGTGAGGTAGTCGCCTGGCAACGCGTCGCAACCCGCGTGCGGGGTGATGCCGATGCCGCTGCTTTCGTTCAGAACGGCGATCAGGCATTTGTACAGGTATTTTTCATCCGTGGCGGCAAACTCCTGGGACGAGAAGGTTTTTTACTGCAAGGCACAAACGCCGAGGAGCCTTCCGCCACCATGGGCAGTTTTGTCATGCAATACTATGCCGTCTCGCAAAATATCCCGCCACTGATCCTATTGCAACACCCCGCGGAAGGCGAGAGTGTCATTAAAGAGTGGCTCACACGAAAGCGCGGCGGAGCAGTGAGACTGGCCGTACCCAAGCGCGGCCCCCGCAAGGAATTGATGGAAACGGTACAAACTAACGCTCAGCGCGCCTTGGAGCAACTGCGCATCAAGCACCTTTCGCAGCCTCAGGCCCTCGGTGAGGCTCTTGAGGAACTCAAGGCCGTACTACGGCTACCAGAAACTCCCCAGCGCATTGAGGGCTATGACATCTCCAATATCCAGGGGCAGCTTGCCGTTGGCAGTATGGTTGTTTTTGAGGAAGGACGCCCCAGGCCTTCCCATTACCGCCGCTTCCGTATCAAGACCATACAGGGTGCTAACGATTATGCCATGATGGAGGAAATGCTTAGGCGCCGCTTTGCCCGTGCTAAGGACGGCCAAGGGGAAGGCAACTGGGCTGCTCTCCCGGGTTTGGTGCTTATCGACGGCGGCAAGGGGCAGTTGAGGTCGGCCTGCACCGCCCTTGAGGCCGTTGAGGCCTCGATGGTCCCCGTAGCCAGTTTGGCCAAGGAGCATGAGGAGATTTTTGTGCCCGGTCTGGCTCAGCCCATTCGCTTAAGCGCAAGTTCTCCTGGTCGCCAGCTCCTCCAACGTGTACGTGACGAGGCTCATCGCTTCGCCTTGGGCTACCATACCAACCTCCGTAAACGCCAGACTTTCGCTTCCACCCTGGACAACGTACCAGGCATTGGCCCTCGCCGCAAAAAAGCCCTTCTCAAGAACTTCGGCTCAGTAGCACGCCTTAGGGAGGCTACGGTTGACGAAATCGCTGCCCAGCCCCTTTTCAATGCTGCCCTCGCTCGGAAAATTAAAGAGTGTATCTAAACCACCGCCGCCTACCCTTTGTGCTAAACTAAGCTATGCCATCTCTATACGTGGTGGGCACCCCCATCGGTAACCTGGAGGACATATCGCTCCGGGCCATTCGCGTTTTGAAAGAGGTCTCCTTAATCGCCTCTGAGGACACACGCACCACCCGATGCCTGCTCACCCACTTCGGCATCCGCACCCCCCTTATCAGCTATTTTGAGCACAACAAAAGCGCCAAGCTGGACCACTTGCTCCAAGCGCTTGAGGGTGGCGATGTGGCCCTGGTTTCTGAGGCCGGCATGCCGGGTATCTCCGATCCGGGTTACGAGCTTGTCGTAGCAGCCCAGCGTTTGGGGTTCTCCGTTATCCCCGTGCCCGGTCCGTCTGCAGCCGTTACCGCCGTCGCCGTATCCGGACTGCCCACCGATCGCTTCCACTACTTGGGCTTTCTGCCCCGTCGGGGAAACGCCCGTCGCAAATTCTTGGAGGACGCCCTTGGTCAGACGGCCACTCTGGTCGCCTACGAAGCGCCACATCGCCTAAACGAGGCCTTACGTGATATAATATCCGTGTTGGGCAACCGTCGCCTTGCCGTATGTCGGGAGTTGACAAAGATACACGAAGAGGTCTTCCGCGGCACAGCTACGGAGGCTCTGAGTTATTTTAGTGCTCCGCGCGGTGAGTTCACTCTGGTAATCGCCGGCGCCGAGCCGGGCACTGGATATGTGCCCCACACTCAATTGAGCGCCAAGATAAAGGAGCTGATCGGTGCAGGGCGAAGCGTCAAAGATGCTGTGACCGAGATCGCCGCAGTCAGCGGGCTGTCTCGCAAGGATCTGTACAGGCTGTGGCTTGAAACAAAATAGGCAAAATAAGACACCAAACGATATAAAGGAGCTTGAGCAAAACAATGCGTCGTGGTTGTATTTCCGTGGGTCAAGTCAAATGTGATATTTGCGGGCAGGTCATCCCCTACCCCAAAAGGTACCTCGTGGTAGACGAAGACGGGCATGGCAAAGAGGTTAACTCCGGCGGTAAATCGGTGAGATACTGCGTCGATGATGCCCTAAAAAAGGGCTATGCCCACCACCGTGAGACCAAGGGCGAAATGGTGCTAACTTTCCTGCCGGAAACCGAGGTTCTCGAAGTAGCGGCCGAGCCCCAGACGTAACCGCACGTCACTGCCCACTCTGGTCCTTTCCGTCGGTTTATGCTACATTAAGCCCTATGTCTGAGCGTATCTTAATATGCGTGGCTTGGCCATATGCCAACTCGCGCCTGCATCTGGGACACGTGGCTGGGGCCTATCTGCCCGCCGATATCTTCGCCCGTTACCACCGCGCTATGGGCAATGAGGTACTGATGATATCTGGCTCCGACATCCACGGCACGCCAGTGGCCATCCGAGCCGAACAAGAGGGCAAAACCCCAGCCGAAATCGCTCAGCATTTCCACGCACTTTTCTTAGAAGACTGGCAGAAGCTGGGTATTTCCTGGGATCTTTTCACGACCACCGGTACTGAAAACCACACCCGCGTCTCCCAAAATATCTTCCTTGAGCTTTTAGACAAGGGGCTCGTCTATAAACAGGCGGTCACTCAGCCATACTGCGAAATATGTCAGCGCCACTTGCCCGATCGTTATGTGGAGGGCACCTGCCCTATCTGTCAGTCTCCCGGGGCACGCGGTGATCAATGCGAACAGTGCGGCAAGCCCATGAACCCCAGCGAACTTATCAAAGCCCAGTGCAAGCTCTGTCACGCCACCCCAATCTACCGCGAATCGGAGCACTTCTTCCTCAGACTCTCCGCTTTCCAGGATGACCTGCTCGCCTGGGTGAAGACTAAGGAACACTGGCGAGTGAACGTGCGGCGCTTCACCCAGCGCTATCTTGAGGAGGGACTGCTAGATCGGGCTATCACCCGCGACATCGACTGGGGCATCCCATTACCGCTGCCCGGCTATCCTGGCAAAAGCCTCTATGTGTGGTTCGAAGCCGTCATTGGCTACCTCTCTGCCGCCATCGAATGGGCTAAAAGTCAGGGCACCCCCGATGCCTGGCAGAATTTCTGGCATGATGGCCAGGCGCAGGCTTATTATTTTATCGGCAAGGACAACATTCCCTTTCATACCATCGTCTGGCCTGCCATACTCATGGGCTACGGCAGTTTGGGGTTGCCCTATGATGTCCCGGCCAATGAATTCCTCACTATCGAATCACAAAAGTTCTCCAAAAGCCGTAATTTGGCCATCTGGGTGCATGATTTCTTGTCCCGCTACGAGGCTGATCCGTTACGCTATCTGCTGTCGGTTAATATGCCCGAGAGCTCAGATGCTGACTTTTCCTGGCGGGAATTCGTGCGGCGTAACAATGACGAGCTGGTTGCTACCTATGGCAACCTAGTGCAACGGGTATTGAGCTTTACCTATACACGTTTTAATGGTGCGGTGCCCACGCCAGAAACATTAGACTCCGACAGCGAGGCTCTTCTTGCCAAGGCAGAAACCACCGTCATTATGGTAGGCCGCTTCTTGGAAGGATGCCGCTTTAAAGAAGCTATCAAAGAAGCCCTGTTCTTAGCCCAAGCTGCCAACCGTTATCTAGATGATAAGGCTCCCTGGAAAGCCATTAAAGATGACGCCGCATCCGCTGCCACCTCACTTTATACCGCCATCGGCGTTATCTCCGCCTTAAAGACGATCTTCTACCCATTCCTGCCGCACAGCTCTCAGCGCCTGCATGAATACCTCGGCTTCGATGGAGCCGTATCTAAAGCTGGCTGGCGCCTGGTGATACCTGCCGCCGGCCAAGCCCTCAAGCCACCCCATATTCTCTTTGCCAAATTGGAGGAAGGCGTAGTCGCCGCGGAACAGGAGCGCATGGGTATATATGGATCTTAATCAAGTCTACACCCTCATCCAACCCGGCCTGAACAGTGTAGAGGCAGAATTTCGTCGCCTTATCGACTCTCAGCAAGATTTCCCGGAAATGCAACGTATGCTACAACAAATCTTGGTGGGCGGCAAAATGGTTCGTCCCACACTAACTCTTCTGGCAGGTTCTCTCTATAGCTACCGCAAGGAGCGCCACCAGGCCATGGCGGCCTCCTCCGAGTTTATGCACATCGCCACTTTAGTACACGATGATGCCATCGACTCTGCCGACATGCGCCGCGGCCGACCGACCATCAATTTTGTCTGGGGCGTGGACCTCGCCATTCTTTTGGGGGACTTTCTCTTTGCCCACGCCGGTGAAACGGCAGCCAATACCGGCAGTATTCGCGCCGTTAAAATATTTTCCCGCACTCTAGGTGTCATAGCTCGCGGCGAAATCAAGCAGGCTTTCAGTGCTTTCAAGCTGCCCCAAAGCTATGAACAGTACATTGAGCGCATTGCCGCCAAGACTGCCGCCCTGTTCACCCTGGCAACCGAATCTGGGGCAGTGCTGAGCGACGCCCCAGAGGAGGCCGTGCAAATCTTAAGCGACTATGGCTATAATCTGGGCATCGCTTTCCAGATTGTGGACGATATTCTGGACTATATCGGCACCGAGGCCGAGGTGGGCAAACCGGTAGGTGCGGATCTGGCGCAGGGCACAGTGACCCTGCCCGCCATGAAAATTGTCGAGCGCTACCCACACGACAATCCCATTGATAAGATCATCGCCCGCGAAGATATCGCGGTCAACATACAGCGAGCGCTTGAGATAGTGCGCGGTTCAAGCATTATCGACGAGTGCTATCAGGAAGCCGCAAAATATACCCAACGCGCCACAGCCAACCTGCTCAATTTGCCCGCCAAACCTGCCCGCGAAGCCCTGTATTGCCTAGCGGATTATGTATTGCTCCGGAAGATATAAAAGGAAAGCAAAGCTAAACATAGATCTCCAGAAACCGCCACTCCTCCCCGATACTGTGAATACGATACTGCTGTTGTGTCAATACTGGCGCTGCTGTGTAGCAACAAGCCTTTAAGAATGAGACCTGCCCTATCATATCTGGGGGCAGGTCTCATTCTTAAGATTGGAAAAGCTCTATGATGGTTGCGGCGCTTGCCGCGGCGGCGCTATATCGGGCAAAGATGGGACAGCCCGCCGTTTCGTGCGCGCTTTATGCTCAGTCTGGACCGCTACAGATGAGGGTGACGCCATTGTATCCTCAGGTGTCATTGCCGGCGGAGGCTCGTCAAAGACCTTGTCCAACTCATCCCCCTCCAAGGTTTCTCTGGAAAGAAGCGCTTGGGCCAGCTGTTCCAGTTTGGCGCGGTTTTCAGTCAGCAACCCTATGGCTGTCTGATAAGCCTCCTGAATGATGCGATTGACCTCAGCATCAATCTGGTCGGCCACCGCCTCTCCGTAGTCCCGCTGCTCAGATATCTCTCGTCCCAAGAATACCATCTCTTCCTTTTGACCAAAAGTGCGAGGCCCTAGTTCTTTACTCATGCCCCAACTTACCACCATGCGCTTGGCGTAGTCGGTTGCCTGCTTGATATCAGAGGAAGCACCGGTCGAGATCTCGCCGAAGACCAACTCCTCTGCGGAACGCCCGCCTAAAAACATCGCCAATTCATCCTTGAGATAGGACAAGGTGAGATACTTCTTATCCTCCCTAAGCGACTTGGTGTAACCACCTGCCATGCCGCGCGGGATGATGGACACCTTGCGCACCGGTTCTAGGTGTTTGGAAAGATGCCCTACCAAAGCATGGCCAGCCTCATGGTAAGCCCCTAGTCGCTTTTCCTCATCGGTCATGCGTCGACTCTTGCGCTCTGGGCCAAGCAAGACCCTGTCAATGGACTCCTCCAGTTCCGACATCTCGATAACTTTCTTATTGCGCCGGGCAGCCAAAATAGCCGCCTCATTGACCAGATTGGCCAGGTCAGCTCCGGAGAAACCGGCCGTAAGCTTGGCGATGACTTCAAGGTTGACATTTCCGTCCAGGGGCTTGCCCCTGACATGCACCTTAAGGATGGCAACGCGCCCGCTGATATCAGGGGCATCCAGAACCACGCGCCGGTCGAAACGCCCTGGGCGTAAAAGTGCCGGGTCCAAGACATCCGGGCGGTTGGTAGCCGCCATGACGATAACACTGGTATTGGTATCGAAACCATCCATCTCCACCAATATTTGGTTCAGGGTTTGCTCGCGCTCATCATGTCCGCCGCCCAGTCCCGTACCGCGCTCACGCCCTACGGCATCGATCTCATCAATGAAGATAATACAGGGGGCGTTACGCTTAGCCTGTTCAAAAAGATCGCGGACCCGGGAAGCGCCCACGCCTACGAACATCTCCATGAACTCCGAACCGGAAATGGAAAAAAACGGTGTGCCAGCCTCGCCTGCCACCGCCCGTGCCAAGAGGGTCTTGCCCGTGCCGGGCGGGCCAGTGAGCAGTACGCCCTTGGGGATGCGTGCCCCCAAGGCTTGGAATTTTTCGCGGGATTTCAAGAACTCCACCACTTCACGCAGATCCTGTTTGGCTTCCTCCACCCCAGCCACATCCTCAAAAGTCACCGTCGGTTTATCTCGGCTAAAAAGTCGGGCACGGGAACGCCCAAATGAGAGGGCTTGATTGCTAGCACCACGAGCTTGGCTTAAAATGAAGATGAACAACCCTCCCATGAGTAGTATAGGCACAACGTAGTAGATGATAGTGCCCCAATTAACTCCGCCCGCTTTTTCGGCCACAAGTTTGATATCGGCAAGATCCATGCCATATTCATTGATGCTGACGCCCGATTCTTTAGAAGAGGTATATTTTTGACCACCCTTATCTGTGATGGTCAGAGTAACGCCATCACTGCTGATGACAATACTGGTCACCCGATGCTCTTTGGTCATGGCAACCACTTGAGAGATGGGGATTTCGTCCAGCGCTTCTTCAGGGGGTAGGACCAGGGTAAAAAACGCCACCACCGCCACAGCGATGATGGCGCAGGTTATTAGGCTTCTTTTCCAATCAATCTTCATGTGAACTGCTCACTCCAAGAGTCCGGGATGATTTAATTATAGCATAAGATGTTTCGTTCCTGAATTTCGTGGATAGTTTTAGTATACAGAGTATGTCTGGATGAATCAGGTGAGTCATTAGATCATCAAGGTTCTCGGTCACCCGAGGTGATAAATGGCAACCCCTGCTGACTAAGTAAGGCGGACTATGGGCTCCAATCGCCCCTTATTGCCAAACCTGGTTCAGCATACGTTTCTAAGGAAATCCTGTTATGCCACCAGCAGGGAGGAAAGAACGCCCTGCAAATAGTGCACGAGCCACCAAATTCATGGTGACCCGTGCACTATTGAGGGGATTAGTTTAGGGTAATCTCACCCTAACGAGAGTTCACTTGAAAATCCTTCTCCTCTCGCTTGAAGGCCAGTATGACACTGATGATACCGGCGATGAAGATGACAGCGTTGGCAATGGTCCAGATATCCACGAAGCGTATTGGGAGACTCACATCTTCGGTGAAGAAGAAGACGATGAAACCTATTATGGCCAGGACAACGGCTATGACCAGCCAAATGAGACGGGTCTTCTTTTCTTCGGTACCATAGCGGTCTTCGTCCCGACCATGCCAGAAGAAAGCACGGATGATGGCTCCTATGGCCAGGAGAGCTCCCAGGATGGCCAAAATGAGGTTAAGGAGGGCCCAGTCCCCACCTGCTGTTGATGGAGGCGCTGGTGGGGTTGTAGTGGGCGTGGTAAGAGATGATGGCGGTATCGTATCCCTTGGGTCATCCGTTCTAGTCGGAGTTGTAGTGGTGGTCGTCGTGATGGTAGGCGTAGTTGTCGTCGGCTCGGTCGGCGG
>JGI24702J35022_10000187_pt1 | contig 33150 bp, 23 predicted proteins | sample TergutTh196P4_FD_35022 | JGI IMG/M metagenome (IMG submission 35022) | reverse complement strand
TGTTGTAGGCAATCTAAAGTATACCGGCGGGGTGGTCGGGTTTAACCACCAGGGCGGCACAGTGAAAGGCTGCTACTACGACGTAGGCACAGTCACCGGCTATAGCGCAGTCGGCGGCGTCGTGGGGGGTAACGAGATTGACGGCATAGTGGAAAACTGCCACGCCGCAGGCGATGTTGAAGGGACTTATACTGATACCATGGCCGGTGGCGTTGTTGGGTTAAACAAGGGCAGCACCGTGAAAGGCTGCTACTACGATGTGGGCACTGTCACCGGCTATAGCGCAGTCGGCGGCGTCGTGGGGAGGAACGATTCTGACGGCCTGGTGGAAAACTGCCATGCCACGGGCGATGTCACCGGCGAAGTCTATGTCGGCGGCGTCGTGGGGGGTAACGGAATTGGCTGTCTGGTGGAATACTGCTACGCCACGGGCGATGTCACCGGAAATGATCCTGCAACAACCATAGCCGGCGGCGTGGTGGGGCAGAACTATGGCGGCACGGTAAAAAGCTGCTACGCCATGGGAACTGTCAACGGCGCTGGCGGTTGGGTCGGCGGCGTGGTCGGGCAGACCACATTAGGCAACGAGGTGAAAAACTGTTACGCCACGGGGGCTGTCACCGGTTTTGGCGACTTTGTCGGCGGCATCGTGGGCTGGGCCGACTCTGGCACGGTGGAAAACTGCTACGCCACGGGGGCCGTCACCGGTACTAACCTAGTCGGCGGTGTAGTGGGGCAGAACAATAGCCCCAGTAATATAAAAAACTGCGTAGCCCTGAACCAGTCGTTGGTAGGTAGTATTTATTTCACCAACCGTGTGGCTGGGACGGCCGTCATAGGCGAATTAATCAATAATTACGGGAAGCAAGCAATGACAATATCTGGTTCCCATTCTCCTAGCAATGACCCAAACACGTATGACGGGTGTGATGTGACCACAACCAGCAACTCAAATCCTGCAGGCACAATCTTTGGCGGCTATTATCAGCAGTCCTTCTGGGAAGGGCTTTTGGGGTGGGACTTCAACGAGGTCTGGCAGATGGTGGGCGACCTCCCGACTTTGCGGAATATGCCGCAGTAGGAGTTTGTCGGGTGCGGGCCGCCCCTTTGGCGGCCTGCCGCAGCCCTGCCGCCGGTTTCCCTTTGCAAACAGGTTTTAAACAATCTAACAATATGATACTATTCTATATCCCCGCAAAATACCGGGGGCCGGTTTCTACCGCAAAACCCGTCAAAAGGAAGGCTGTGTTTTATGGCGAATATTCGTTCTTTTTTGGGCAAGATCCTGGGAACGGTGGCATTGTATTCAAAGCTCCTGCTTGTCGTCGTGGCGTTCGCGTTGATGGTCGTGACAAGCAGCATATTTGTAAGCAATATGCTCCGCTCCCATTTGCACAGGGACGCTACGGATTTGCTCACCCAAACGGGGATCAGGATAGAAGCAGAACTGGCTGAACCGCGGGTTACGTTGTCCATCGTTTCGGTGACCCTTCGCAGCATGATTATGCGGGGAGAAAGCGCCGAGACGGTTTTCAGGTACCTGCGGGGTGTACACGCGGAAATGGACAACAGGATGGGCGGTTTCATGTTTGACGGGTTTTTCGCCTATTTTGAAGCCTACGGGGGCGTGTTTTTCCATTCGGGGGGCTGGGAAGCCCAGGACAACTACGATCCCATAGGCCGCCCCTGGTACAAGACAGCGCTGGAGTCCGGCAGCGAAATTGGCGTGACGCCGATTTACTTTGGCGCGCGCACGAACCAATGGGTGCTTACCTACGTCCAGAGGATATTCGACGACTCCGGCGAGCCCTTGGCTGTGATGTGCCTGAATATGCCCGTCGACCGCATCAGGGGCTTTGTTGCCGCGATGAACCTTACCGAAAGCAGTTACGGGGTTTTGGAGGATGAGAATTTTGACGTAATCTACCATCCCAACCCGGATTTTGTCGGGAAAAACGCGTATGACATAGCCAGCGGCATGGTTCAGGTCGCCGAAGCCGCCAGTGCTAGTTCAACTTTTTATCAGGCAGAAACGACGAATACCCAGGGCATCTATATGGTCACAGTTGCCTTTAAGCTTGAAAACGGCTGGATTTTGTCAATGCTGACGCCCAAAAGTGAATACTACCAGGACCTGCAAAGGATGCTGTGGATCTTGGGCACTTTGGGCACGGGTTTGGCGGTGGCCCTGGGCCTGGTCCTGGTGAGCATAGACAAGGCGAAAAACAGGGCTTTTGAGGAGAGCCGGCGCAAGGACATGGTGCTGGCCTCGGTTGAAAAACAGAAGGAAGCCGACGAACGGGCGCAGCTTATGCTCGACCTTGCCCCTTTTGGCATTAACTTCTGGGACAAGGATCTTGTCAATTTGGCTACCTGCAACGAAACAGCCGTAAAAATGTATGGGATGAACAGCAAACAGGAATACATCGACGAGTTCTGGCGGCTTTCCCCCGAGTATCAGGGCGATGGAAGGAAATCGTCCGATATGGCTTCCGAAGCCCTGAACAAAGCATCCCAGGAAGGCCTCTATGTTACCGAATGGATGCATCAAAAGCCAAACGGTGAGCAGATACCGTGCGAAGTGACCCTTGTCAGCGTTGAATACAAGGGCGAAAAAACCGTATTGGGCTATATGCGCGATCTGCGGCAGATAAAGTTAATGATGAAGAAAATTGAGCAAAGGGACAATCTGCTGAACGCGATGAACCAGGTAGCCAGTGTGTTGCTTGCCACGGAAAACGAAGAAGACATGGAAGCTTCTATTTTTGCCGGAATGGAAATCCTGGGCCGAGCCGTGGAAGTTGACCGCGTTCAAATTTGGCAGAATGAAATGATAGACGACGCCTTTTGCTTTACCATCAAGTATGAATGGCTAAGCGAAATTGGCAAGGAAAAAGCAGTTGTACCCACGGGTTTAAGCCTGCCGTACAGCGAGAAACCCGAGTGGGAAAGAAAATTCCTCAACAAAGAATACATCAACAGCCCGGTTTGTGAATTGCCGAAGGGCGATCAGGAGCTGCTGCTTCCCTTTAATATAAAATCCATCGTAATAATCCCGATGTTTCTGCAAGAAAGGTTCTGGGGCTTTTTCAGCCTGGACGACTGCGTTATGGAACGGAGGTTTACGGAGGAAGAGATCGATATCCTGCGTTCCGGCGGCCTCCTTCTTGCCAACGCTTTTCTGCGCAACGAAATGACGCAGAATGTCCGCAATACGGCCGTCCAACTGGAAACCGCCCTGAAAGAAGCCTGGGATGCCAATACCGCCAAGAGCAGGTTTTTGGCTACCATGAGCCACGAGATACGTACCCCCATGAACGTTATACTGGGCATTACGGAAAGCTACCTGGAAGACAAAACGCTTTCGCACGAAATGCGCGAGGGCTACGAAAAAATTTACAATGCGGGCGACCTTCTGCTCCATATTATCAACGACATACTTGATCTGTCCAAAATTGAGGTGGGCAAACTGGAACTGATCCCCGTTAAGTACGAAGTTATGAGCATGATAAACGATGCAGCGCATTTGAATACGGTAAGGTTTCAGCACAAGCCGATTAAATTTAACCTGTATGTGGACGAAAACATCCCTTCGGAACTTTACGGCGACGAACTCCGCATCAAGCAAATTTTAAACAATCTGTTGAACAACGCTTTTAAGTATACGGAAACGGGGGAAGTGGGCCTGTCTTTTGCCGTGGAAGATGCCGAAACTCACGAACAGGGCAAAAGTGTCATCCTGGTGTTGCGTGTCAGTGATACCGGGCAGGGCATGACACAGGAGCAGACAAAACGGCTTTTCAGTGAATACACACGGTTTAACCTGGAAACCAACCGCAATACCGAAGGCACGGGGCTGGGCATGGCCATTACCCGCAATTTGGTAAATTTGATGAACGGCGAAATATCGGTGGAAAGCGAAGCCGGGAAGGGCACGGTGTTTACTGTCCGCATACCGCAAAGGGTCAACGGCTCCGGCGTTCTGGGCAAGAAGGCGGCGGCGAATTTGCAGAACTTTGTCTTTAAAAACGCGGCGCAGGAAAAATACGGGAAGATACAGCGGGAACCGATGCCTTATGGCAAGGTGCTGGTGGTTGATGACATGGAATCGAACCTGGATGTTGCCAAATTGCTGTTAAAGCCGTACCAGCTGCAGATAGAAACCGTTAAAAGCGGTTTTGAGGCAATCGATAAAATTAAATCGGGCAAAGACTATGACATTGTGTTTATGGACCACATGATGCCGAAAATGGACGGCGTTGAGACAACCAAAACGATTCGTGATCTTGGGTATGGGCACCCCATAATTGCCCTGACGGCGAACGCCGTGTTGGGACAGTCGGAGATGTTTTTGGCAAACGGATTTGACGGTTACATATCAAAACCCATAGATATGCGCCAATTGAACGATTCGCTTAATAAATACATTCGCGACAAGGAGTTAATGCGGAACACTAATGACAGAAATCCATAAAAAAATATTTGTGGTAGATGACAACGAAACCACCCTTACAGCGTGCAAGCAGATCCTTAAGACCCACTACGAGGTGTTTACCGTTCCCTCCGCCGCAAAAATGTTTGAGCTTCTGGAACACGTCGTGCCGGATATAATACTGCTCGATGTGAGCATGCCGGATATGGACGGGTACGAGGCCGCAGGAAGGCTGAAAAAAAACGACAGGTACAAGGCCGTCCCCATTATATTTCTAAGCGCCAGAATCGATCCAAAAAGCGAAATGCTCGGGCTTAGCGCCGGTGCCCTGGACTATATCCACAAACCCTTTGTCAGCGAGCTGCTCTTAAGGCGGCTGGATATTTATTTGTCCATGATGGATTATCAAAAAATACTGGAAGAGCGGAACAAATCCATCGAGGAATTGCTTGAAACAAAATCCAAAGAAATAATGCAGCGCCAGGCGGCTGAGGCCGAGGCGCAAAAGGCTTCGCATGCCAAAACCGAGTTTCTTTCGCGGATGAGCCACGAGATGCGCACTCCGTTAAACGCCATCATCGGAATGCTGAATATGGCAATGGACACAAATGATTCAAAAAAAATGCAAAGCTGCCTTGACAAGGCAAGCAAGGCTTCAAAGCATCTTTTAAACCTTATCAACGACATACTTGATATGTCCAAGATTGAAGCCGACAAATTTGAATTGACCAACGGCGATTTTAATTTGGAAAAAATGCTTATAAACATTATCAACGTGGTAAATTTCCGCGCAGAAGCCAAATATCAGAATTTTTTGGTCAAGCTGAACCGGGATGTACCGCTGGTCGTGAATGGGGATGAGCTAAGGCTGTCGCAGGTCATTACGAACCTCTTAACAAATGCGGTTAAATTTACCCCGGAATACGGGAACGTAATATTAAGCGTGGAAAAAGCGGAAGAGGACGGCGACAGCATAACCCTTAAAATGATCGTTTCGGACTCTGGCATCGGGATCTCCGGGGAACAGCAAAAGCGCCTTTTCTCCTCTTTTGAACAGGCCGACAACAGTATTTCCCATAAATTCGGGGGAACAGGGCTTGGCCTTGCCATTTCAAAGCGGATAGTTGAGTTGATGGGCGGCAGGATTTGGATTGAATCTGAATTGGACATGGGCGCCAAATTCATTTTTACTGTGAGGTTATTGAAAGGAAAGGAAGTTACCCACAGTGATGAGCTAATGGTAAAAATAGACATTGAAAATGTGAGAATTCTTGCTGTAGACGATTCCGAAGAAATGAGGGTTTATTTTTCAGTTGTAATGGAGTCTTTCAACCTGCCCTGCGATGTCGCTTCCGGAGGGCCCGAAGCCCTTGAACTCATCAAGAACAGCAAAGAAAGGCCATACAATGTTATCTTTGTGGACTGGCTGATGCCGGGCATGAATGGCATTGAGCTTGCAAGGGAAATTAAGGCAATAAGCAAAAACGATCCGTCCATTATTTTGTTGTCGGCATCCGACTGGAATTCCATTGAAGAAGATGCCATTGCTGCGGGCGTAAAACAGTTCGTTCCCAAGCCGCTGTTTCCGTCCATGCTGATTAACGCCATCAATGAATGCCTGGGGGCGGAATCTGCGGCATCTACTGCCGGCCCTTCAAAAGAAACCATTGAAGACAACTACAATTTTTCCGCTTATACGATCCTCGCGGCGGAGGACAACGAAATTAACAGGGAAATAATGACCGCCATACTGGACAAGACAGGTGCCTCCGTTGAGTTTGCCGAAAACGGGAATATCGCAGTGTCCATGTATAAAAAAGATCCCGGCAGGTATGACATCATTTTAATGGATGTTCAAATGCCCGAAATGAACGGGTATGAAGCTACCCGCGCAATACGCGCCCTTGAATCATCGTATGCAAAGGGCGTTCCCATCATCGCGATGACAGCAAATGTTTTTCGCGAGGATGTCGAAAACTGTTTGTCCGCCGGGATGAACGACCATGTGGGAAAACCTATAGATCCTGAGAGCCTTTACAAGAAAATCAAGAAATACAGTTCGCCGCTGTTTCAGAGCGGCCTGGTAAAGCCAATGGACGAACTGGAGCAGGGTATCGCGTGGGACGACAGCCTTTCGCTGGGAGACGAGCATATCGATATGCAGCACTACCAAATGTTTCAGCTGCTAAGCTCCCTGGTCAGCGCGTGCGACAACGGAACCGAAACTGTGCAGTTAAAGGAAACCCTGGATTTCCTTGTCATTTATACGGTTCAGCATATAAACGATGAAGAGGCTTTGCAATTGAAGTACAGCTTTCCGGAATATGAAGAGCACAAACTTGAACACGATAACTTTAAACGCACGATTAACGGTCTTGTGCAGAGGTTCGCGGAGAATGGCTCATCAACGGAACTGAGCAGGGATGTCACAAAAATCGTGGTAAAATGGCTCATAAACCATATAATGAGCGAAGACAAAAAAATCGGCGATTATTTAAAGACGCTTGGCGTTATATGAAAGCTTAAGGCGGCATGAACATGGCAAAGTACATTTTGGCCCTGGATCAGGGCACCACAAGTTCGCGGGCCATTTTGTTTGACAGGGATCAGAACATAGCCGCCATTGAACAGAAGGAATTTGCCCAGTACTACCCAAGGGAAGGATGGGTAGAGCACGACCCGATGGAAATTTATTCTTCCCAGTACGCGGTGATGATGGAGCTGCTTACTAAAAGGGATGTTTCCCCCAGGGACATCGCGGCCATCGGTCTGACAAACCAGAGGGAAACGACAATTGTGTGGGAAAAAAAAACAGGCCGGCCCGTGTACAATGCAATCGTATGGCAGTGCCGCAGGACTTCTTCCATTGTCGATGATCTTGTAAAAAGACGGAACCTGGGCGAATACATCAAAAAGGTCACCGGCCTTGTTCCCGACGCCTATTTTTCCGGGACGAAGATCAAGTGGATTCTGGACAATGTAGAGGACGGGCACGGGCGCGCGGAAAGGGGGGAACTGCTTTTCGGGACCGTGGATACCTGGCTTCTCTGGAAGCTTTGTGGCGTCCATGCGACCGACTACACAAACGCAAGCCGCACCATGATTTTTGACATCCATAAACTTGAATGGGACGGGGAGCTTCTTTCTGCCCTTGAAATTCCCCGGGAAATGCTGCCCGCAGTCTACCCTTCCGGCCATGTTTACGGAACTGCAAATATCCAGGGAACGGAGGTTCCCGTTGCGGGGATCGCGGGGGATCAGCAGGCTGCCCTTTTCGGCCAGTGCTGTTTTGAAAGGGGGGAAGCCAAGAACACCTACGGGACGGGCTGTTTCCTTCTGATGAACACCGGCGAGGCACCCTGCGAAAGCCAGAACGGGCTGATAACGACAATCGCGGCCACGTTTGGCCGCGGCAAGGTAAAGTACGCCCTCGAAGGAAGCGTCTTTGTGGGCGGTGCCGTTATCCAGTGGCTGCGGGACGAAATGCGTTTTCTCACGGAAAGCCCCGATTCGGAATACTTCGCCGGCAAGGTGGACGATACCGGCGGGGTGTACATCGTTCCCGCTTTTACGGGCCTGGGCGCGCCTTACTGGGACATGCACGCAAGGGGCTGCATCGTGGGCATAACACGGGGAACGAGGCGGGAGCACATCATCAGGGCCGCCGAGGAAGCCATCGCCTACCAGAGCCTGGACCTTGTAAGGGCAATGGAAAAGGATACTAAATTTAAGCTTTCAGAACTTAAGGTAGACGGAGGTGCCTGCCGGGACAATTTCCTTATGCAGTTTCAGGCGGATATCATGGGAAGCGCCATCCTGCGCCCTGTCGTCAGGGAAACCACCGCCCTGGGCGTGGCCTACCTCGCGGGCCTGGCAACCGGCTTTTGGTCAAGCCCCGATGAAATCCGCAGCAAGTGGCAGTGCGGAACGACCTTTAGCCCTGCGATGGATGAAGGGCGGAAACTTGAGCTTGTCGCTGGCTGGCACAAGGCCGTGGGCCGAAGCCGGGATTGGGCGTGAAGGTTTTTGTTTCCGCTTTCAGGTATTCAATTCCGGTGCTTCTGGGCTACACAACTTTGGGCACTGCCTTTGGCCTCGCGCTTTCTGGGATGGGTTATCCCTGGCATCTTGCCGCAGCAATGAGCCTGTGGATGTACGCCGGGGCGGGGCAATTTATCGCGGCGGGCTTTTTTGCTGCGGCAGGCTTGTCCGCCGGGGGGATGGGCCTTTTGCAGGCCTGCTTTATCCAGTTTGTGGTGAACGCCCGGCACATCGCCTATGGCCTTTTCATGCAGAAAAGATTCTCCGATACCGGCATTTTTAAGCCCTACCTTATTTTTTCACTTACCGATGAAACCTTTGCCCTTCTTTCGTCATTGCCGGAAGACTTTGCCCCCGGCGGCAGCGAAGGCAACCGTCCGCTTTTTATGTTCTATGTCTCGCTGCTGGATCAGTGCTACTGGGTTGCCGGTTCGCTGGCCGGGGCGTTGGCGGTCTCTTTCATTCCCTTTGAATTGAAAGGCATCGAATTTGCCCTTACCGCCCTCTTTGTCGTCCTAATGGTGGAACAGATACTGAAAGTGAAAAAGCCGGATGTTTTTGTTCTTTCGGGCGCTCTGTCCCTTTTATGCGTGTTCTTTCTTCCGGGAAGGGTTTCCATTCTGGCGGCCCTGGTTTTGGCCATCCTGGCTTCCGGTTTAGCCGGAAGAAAAACAATTCCCGGACAAAGGCATGACTAGCTACAAGGAGGCGCTGGGCCTGGTTTTTGCCATGGGTGGCGTAATACTGTTTTGCCGGGCGCTGCCTTTCCTCTTTTCACGGCAGACAGGCTCTTCCCGCATCGCAGGCTTTGTGGAAAAAACAGTGCCGCCGGCGGCCATGACGGTACTGGCTTTTAACGCCCTTGGTGCCCCGTTTAAGGAAAACCCCCGTGTGGGGCTTTTGGTGCTGGCCGCCTCGGTGTTTACCGCTTTGCTTCACCTCTGGAAAAGGAACACCCTTTTGAGCATCCTTGGAGGAACCGCCGCATATATGCTTTTGCTCAAGATCTGGTCATAGACTCTTTTATGGTTTATGAGGATAATGAATTATGAGGAAAGTTTTTGATCCGGCTGCTTTGTCCGAGTTTGCCCGCTACTACGGTTTTCATTATGACCGCATCGATACTGCGGCCCTTGTTAAGGATGTTCTTTATGAGATGGAAAGGGGTTTAAAGGGGCAGTTTTCAAGCCTTCCTATGATCCCTGCCTATATTAGCCCTGCTTACGGAATTACCCCAGGAAAAACTGTCATCGCCCTTGATGCGGGAGGCACAAACCTCCGCTCGGCGCTGGTAAAGTTTGATGAGAACGGCAAAGCCGTCGTTGAAAAGAGCCTTAAGGCACCCATGCCCGGAACCAGCGGCCAGATTGGGGCAGTGGCTTTTTTTGACGAGATCGCGGCCCTCACGGCCCCCCTCATTGAAGAGGCCTCCGACAGGGTCGAGGGAATTGGGTTTTGCTTTTCCTACGCAATGGAGATAACAAAAGAAGCCGACGGGATCCTAATCTCCTTTAGCAAAGAAGTGGATGTGCCTGAAGTTCTGGGTAAATCAATAGGCACTGGGCTTCGGGATGCACTGATCCGCAAAAACATCAAACCACCGGAAAAGATTGTCCTTCTGAATGACACCGTTGCAACGCTGCTTTCAGGGTTTTCCGAGCTGCCTGCCGATGGCGGGCTCCGCCGGGGCGAAGACCGTTACGGCGTGGAAGCTGGGCCGGTGGTTGGCTGCATCCTGGGAACCGGGTTCAACACCGCCTATCCTGAAACCAACATCCCGAAAATCGGGTTTAATTCCCCAAACCCGCAGATAGTGGTTTGCGAATCCGGCAATTTCAAGCACCGCTATATGGGGGTTCTTGATACCGAGTATGACTCGACAACAAAAATTCCTGGTGCCTACACCATGGAAAAGGCGGCTTCCGGCGCTTACATTGGCCCCCTTACGTTTCACATTCTTTCAAGGGCGATTCGGGACGGGCTTTTTTCTTTTGACAGGGCGGAGGAGTTCCTTTCGTGGCCTCATATGCACACCAAAGACCTCAATGCATTCATGCACGAACCCCTGGCAGCCAAAGGCCCCATTGGCGGGCTTTTTGGAAAGGACGAGAGGGATGCACTGGCAAGTTTTGCATACCTCACTTCGATTGTGACGGAACGGGGGGCGATAATATCGGCAGCGGTGGTTGCCGCAGCGGTGGAGAAGGCAGGTGCCGGTTTTGACCCCTTTGTGCCTGTCCGTGTGGCGGTGGAAGGGACAACCTTTATGGTCTACAAGGGGATGAGGAACGCCCTTGAGTCGCATCTTCACGTCATGCTGAACAGGGAAAAACCCCGTTCCTATATCATAGCCCCTGTTGAGCAGGCTTCCCTGTTGGGCGCGGCGGTGGCCGCCCTCTCTTCAAAGGTCAATTAACGGGGTTTGTTTTCGGATCAATTTTCAAGGTTTAGTTTAGATCTGTCAAAATCGCCCGACTTTGAGTCTGCTTCAAGCAGCAACTGCCTTTCATTTCCCGCACCGTCCTGATAGCAGATTGCAAGGTGGGGCATATAGGAAGAGAACAGTTTTTTCCACCACTTTGATTCCTCAAAAAGCTTCTTCTTCACAATCATTTCATTTGGGATAAAAATTGTTTTTTCCTTGGCCTCTTCCGAGCCGGTTCTGCGGAACATAAATTCAACCCAGTTTTGCTGGGGAAAATGGTGAAAGCGGAAACCGCCCGATGTAAAGATGACAAGCCCCCAGATGTCTTTCAGGCTGCCAAATTCCTCCCACCCTGAAACGTATTTTCCAAGGCAGCGCGCCAGGATTTTTTCGCCGGTTTTTTCCTCGTATTCCCGCCAAAAATCATCGGCACTTTTTGTCGTTTTCCGAGAACTGTTCCTTAAAAACATATTCGCTCCATATTATGCTCCAAAAGCCCCATAATAGACAGTTTCCCCTTCTTCCCTTTTTACCTGCTTCAGCGGAACCAGGGCGGAAAAGCGCTTTCCGCTCAAAAGCCCGCTTTCGAGCAGGGCACCCATAAGGGCACCCCCGCAGGCGCTGATCCGGCCCTCCGCCAGCCCCGCAAGAAAAGCCTGCGCATCCATGCCCCCAAGAAGGGAGGAAAATTCATTTGCCATTGTAAAGGCGGTGGCTGCGTCAAGGTTTTGGGAGACAGTGCTGCTTATTATAATAAGACAATCTTTCATGTATGTCTCCAGGCTTATCCTTAATGCCTTGGCAAGGGCGGAAATGAGCATGGGTTTGCTGCCGTCCATAAGTATCGGGACTATCTGTGCATTGGGAAAGCAATACTTAACCAGGGGAAGCTGAACTTCAATGGAGTGTTCGGAAAGGTGGGGGATATCGTTAATGCCAATCAGGGTGGAACAGGATGACAGTTTCCGGTTCAAGCCCTTATCAACCTCGAGGTTCCCAAGCGGGGTTTCAAAAAAATCGGATTCCGAAAGGTATATGCCGTCTCCGCCGGATTCGTGGCAAGGGCCCAATAGCAGAACCCTGCCAATACCGTCTCCATCGGCGCTGCCCTGAACGCCCCCAAAGGCCGTTGCGGCGATGCCTCCTGTAAGGTCCCATGCCCCGTGGGGCACGACTATGGCCTGCCCTCCTTTGGCCGGGAAACCCTTCTTAAGGCCCCAGGAAGCGAGCAAATCGGTCAGGGCTGCCTCCCCTTCAGGGTAATAAATGCCGTTTACCACCGGAGAGCGTATCCTTATCCCTGAATTTGCCCTGTTTGTCATACTATAAGTTTAAGCCAGCGCCAAAAGCCATGCAAGTTTTTGATAAAGCAAAACTAAGCGCAAAGCATGCATAAATTACATGAAACACAATTCTAATGGGTGGGCACTTGTCCACCCCTTTATTTTTTGATTCATGTTTTTATTGCAAAATGAGCTTAGTTGGGATTTTTGTAGGTACAAAGTAGCATTTTGCATTACGGGTAGGAAACCAACATTGAAGTAAGATTAAAAGCCCGTGTAGTGGGGTGAGATGCAGAATTTACCTGTTGGTTTAATACAATTTCACTTCACTATGTAAAATCTCATATTTGCACTTTTTTCAATAAAAATTTATGAATAAGTACTTGGGGAGGGGGAAAGGGGGTAACGAAAACATTTCTGGAGTTCCCTGCCGGAGGAAATCATTAGGGGAAAGCGTTTCCTTAAAGGTGGAATAAAGGCCCATCACCTAAAGTGAAGTTGAGAATAATTCGCAATTATGTTTGTATACTTTAGGTGATGGGGAGTTCCGTAGGCAGGCTCTTCCAGAGTTTTCGTTACCCCCTTTCCCCCTCCGTGGTAAATTTTCTTGCTTTTTTTTGGCAAGATATACGCAAATTTAGGGTTTTGACATTGGGGTGCGTTATGGGCTTATTGCTTTTTCAGAACGATGCCTGCATGGTTATCAATAAGTTGCCGGGTGAGTCTTCTGAGTCCCCGGAAATTGGTGCTGGTGCCGAAGCGATGGATTTCCTGTTCCCGGTACACAGGCTGGATGTGCCTGTGTCGGGGTGCCAGCTCCTCGCCAAAAATGCGGAAGCTGCAGCGTTTCTTGGCACTGCCTTTGCGGGCCATGATAGCCGGGTGGAAAAACGCTACTGGGCCATTGTTGAAAAACCCGCCGGTAGAACTAAGTCATTTGCAATTAAACCGGAGGCGGAACTCGTCCACTGGATTAGCATTGATAAAAAGGTGAACAAATCCTTTGCGCACCCAACAAAGCAAAACCCGATGTCAAAAAAGGCCGTGCTGCGCTACCGTATTGCCGGGGAAGGGGAGCACTACCTTTTCCTGGAGATAGACCTTGTCACGGGGCGGCACCACCAGATAAGGGCGCAGCTTGCGGCAATTGGGCTTTATATAAAGGGGGACCTTAAATACGGCGCAAGGCGGAGCGAAAAGGGCGGGGGAATAAGGCTCCACGCTTACTCCCTGGCTTTTCCGAACCCGCAAGATTCAGAAGAAATAATCCGTGTAAATGCAAAACCTCCATTGGAAGATTCGCTTTGGAAGGCGTTTGCGGACTCTTAATGTTCCTTTGTGTATTCAAAATACCCAAAATATATGCTATTGTATTAGGAATCCCCCAAATTGAAGGAGTGGTTTACCATGAAAAAAATGACCTTTACGTTTGCAGTGGTTTTATTTGTGATTTACGTGCCCCTTCCCCTTGTTTCCCAATCGCTGGACTGGCAGATCCAGTTTCTAAGGGGTAGAAACAGGGAATCAACGCCAATTAACAGGGCAATCAGGATGGAAAACGGCGACGCTTTTGTGCTGGTTATTCAAGCAGACTCAGATTGTCACTGTTGTATAATTTGCTACGACTCCGAACAGCAAATTGATGTTTTGTACAATCAGGCTGTCAAGGGCGGTTCGGAAATACATTTTGATCCGGTTTGGCTTGCTGAACCGTCAGGCACCGAAACCTTGTATGTCATCATGTCCATTGCCAGGCATGAAGAACTTGAAAAGCTGATTAAACTAAATGAAAATTCCCGTTCCCGCCAGACCAACGGCAACCTGTACCGGGAAGTAGTGAGGCTGCAAAATGCCGCTTCCGGCCTGGGTGAACCTGCGGCTGCAATTATTTCCAGCGGGGGTACATCGAGGGGCCCCTCCGATGGGCAGGGTTTTGCGACCAAATTTTCCGGGAAAGAGGCTTATGTCAGGGCCATTACAATCCGTCACTAAAAAGCATGGCAGCTTTGTTGTTTCCCTTATTGCCTCTTTTGCCATTACAGGGCTTTTATTGCTTTCTGGGGTCGTCCTTTTTTGGGATACAGGAATTTACGATCGATGCATGAAGCTCAGGGTACTGCACAGCCAGCTAGAACAAAGCCCGTTCATCACTTACGTTGACCTGAATGACGAAAGCATAGAACTTTTGGGATCCAAATTGGATACCCGCGAAGCTTTCACCGATGTCCTGGAAGTTCTTGGAGAAGCCAATGCATCAGTAGTCATGGATTTTCTGTTCCGCTACGGAAAAGGCGATGACAGGGCTTTTGTTGATGCCATTAAATACCCCCGGTATTCTGTTATACCTGTACTTGCAGTTGACAAGGATATTGTTGGCCTTACTTACCCCCACTTGACTGATTCTGAAAAACAAATGCTGAAAAAGCACATCTGGAATGTCAAGGTAATAAATCCAGGCAGCATACCGGAAGCAAGAAGCTTTCTGCTCCCCTTTGACGCCTTGGGGACGGCGGTTACCCAGTTGGCCCACATCAATGTGGAACCCGATTCCGACGGGGTGTACCGCCGCCTTCCCCTGTTATACCGCTGGGAGGATGGGTTTGTTCCGTCATTGCCTTTGGCTGCTGCAGTGCTGGAGCTTGGTTCTGTCGAATCCATTGAACTGGACGCAGGGCGTTGCTTGACGCTTTCTTTTTCGGAGGAAGACAAGATAAAAATCCCCGTTGATGATAGGGGAAATATGCTTGTCCCCTTCAATGAAACCTGGGAAGGCAGCAAGCGCAACTCCCTGCACACCCTTGTAGAAGCATATACAAACGATGAAATTTACGATGAAATTTTCAGTGATTTTAACAACCATATTGCGCTAATTTCCGAAATTTCAACTTCCCAAAAAGACTTTGGCCCCACTTCTTTTGAGAAGCTCTACCCCCTGTCCGGAATCCATGCCAGCGTGTTGAGCAGTATTTTGGATGGCTTAAACAAGCGCAGCTTTGTAGACGTACCGTCAATGCTGTACAAATTTCTCTTGGTTTCATTCTTATTGACGGCAGGATTTTTCTGTTCAAAAGCCCGGAAGGATTTGCTTTTTCATCTTGGTTTTCTTATTTCGCTTTTGATTTTTACAGGGCTTACCCTGTTTCGCTGGTTCGATGCTGCCATAGTGCCCTGGTACGCCTTCCCTGCATCTTTAATTATTTTCCTGTGGCTTGGCCTTTATTTGTTCAGGCTGGTGGCGCGTTTCAATGAGCAGCAATTGCTTAAGAACGCACTTTCCCGCTATTTCCCCCGCGCCCTGGCTGAACGCATCATGCAGGAGGGAAAAACGGAGCTCATTCCTGCTTATAAGGAACTGACAATTCTTTTTTCCGATATTTCCGGTTTTACCAAATGGAGTTCAGACAAGAGCCCCGGGCAAGTCCACGGTTTTTTGAGCGATTACCTTGAATCCATGGCAGCGATTCTTTTTGAACATGGCGGGACGGTGGACAAATTCATGGGAGACGGAATCCTCGCGTTTTTTGGAGACCCCTTAGATTTGTCTGACCATACCGAACGCTGCGTCCGATCTGCAATTGCCATGCAGAAAAAAATATCCATCCTTGCCGAAAAATGGAAGGATGTTGTTGACATCGACCTAAAGGTTCGGGTTGGAATTAACACCGGCAAAGTAATCGTAGGCAACCTCGGCAGCAGAACGCGGATCGAATATACCGTCATTGGAGCTGCGGTCAACCTTGCCCAGCGCATGGAAAGCAACGCCCCGGTCGGCGGCATACTTGCCACGGCGGCAGTCCGGGAAAAGGTGAAAGATCTTTTTTCCTTTGGGGAAAAACGGGAAGTCGTGGTAAAGGGCTATGGTGAAGCGATTGAGGCTTATGAAGTAAGAGGTAAGAGGTAAGAGGTAAGAAGAGGTAAGAGGTAAGAGGTATGAAGAAAAATGTTAAGTTTGGTTTATTGGCTATTCTCTTTGGTGGTATTTTGCTTAACGCCGCTGCACAAACCGCAACTGCCCCCGGACAGCTGCCGCCTTCTTTTTATGTCAAGGCAGGGGGGAATGACGGCAACAGCGGGCTTAGTGAAGAAAACGCCTTTAGAACCCTTGCCAGGGCGATTGCCTCCGTGGCAGAGGGTAGCATCAGAATCATCACGGTTATTGGGACACTGGACAAGGAAAGCGAAAATTCAGATTACAGGGGCGGTGCTCTTTTTTACGTAAATCTGGAAAACCCTGAACAGGTTACGATACGGGGCAAAAGCAATGCCCTGGAAAATGAACAAGCCCTATTGGACGCAAGCGGCTGTGGCTATAAGGTTTTTGCCATCGAAGGTTCTTCGAATGTCCGCTTTGAACATATTGGCATTACTGGCGGAACTTCCGACAGGGGGGGCGGCGGGATCCGCATGTATGGCGAAGAACCGGTTTTGACCATAAGCCAGGGCGTCAGGCTCTATGACAATAAAGCAGCGGATGGCGGCGGCGGTATTATTGCGCTAGACGGCAAGGTTTTTATGGAAGGTGGAGTAATCAGCGGAAACAAAAGCGGCGACGGTGCTTCCGGCGGCGGAGTAGTCGTGGGTGATGAAGCGGAATTCATCATGTCCGGAGGGGAGATTTCGGGCAATGTAGCAGATTGGGGCGGAGGCTTGGATATTTACGGCAGCATGATAATGACAAATGGAAATATTTCCGGCAACACAGCCATAAACAGTGGCGGCGGGGTATACATAAATAAAGGTGCCGAATTTGTCATGGAAGGCGGACGAATTGTTGGCAATGAATCCGCAGATGCAGGAGGCGGGATTGCTTTATCAGGCAATGCATGGTTGAACAATAGCTTAATATCAAATAACAAGGCACAATCCAGCGGAGGAGGTATAATCGTTTTTGAAGGTGCTTCCTTAGTTATTAGCGGTGGAACTATAAGCGGCAATCAGGCCCAATTAAATGGGGGTGGAGTCCTTGTTGATAAAGATTGCTCTTTATCCATGAGCGGCGGGGCTATAAGCGGTAACCAGGCAAATCAATACGGAGGCGGCGTACTTGCACAAGGCAATAGTGCTATTTCTGGCACAGTAATTATCAACAACCAGGCCGTGTGGGGCGGCGGTATTTATTCAGAGGGATCAAGCAGCTTACGGAACTGTGTTGTTTCCAAAAACAGGGCATTTTGGGGAGGGGCCTTTTATTCCGGTAAAGATTCGCAGGCAGTAATAATAAACAGCGATATATCTGAAAATTATGCCTTCTCAGGCGGCGGCGGTATTGCTGCTTTTTCAGTGAACAATGACACTTTTTTACTCGATGTCAAAATAACCAATAACAGGACCGATCAGGGCGGGGGAATTTACCTTGGGCGCGGCGCTGCATTGTCTATTGCAGGGGGCATTATTGAGCACAATGCCGCAAATAGCGGGATAGCAATCTACCGGGAAAAACTAAGTCCCCTTGTTTTACCGGAATACTATAGTCTTGGCAACAATGAAATTTTTGAGGAGGAGTAATTGAAACATTTTTCCATCGTCCTTATTTTCCTTTTGATTACCGTTTTTCTAAACGCCCAGGATATCAGCATCTATCCCAATCTGGGCCATCAAGGAGAAATAACGGCCTTTGCATATAATCCGGAACAGAATGTCCTGGCTTCTGTAAGCATAACCGAACCATTTATCAAGATTTGGGGTGTAGATAACGCAAGGGAATTGCGGACTATAAGTACCCAGGCTGCGCAGGCTTACTCCTTAATATGGAATAAAGACTATACGGTGCTTGTCTACGGTACATGGGCAGGTGAGATTGTTTTTGTCAATTATTACAACGGCGAGGAGATGCATCGTATAAGTGCCCATAGGGGATCTGTCAATTCCCTGTCTATAAGCCCCGACGGCAAGAGCATACTTTCCGCATCTTTTGATGCCAGCGTAAAGATATGGGATTTCGAAACCGGCAGGGAAATATCAACATTTGAGGGTTTTGGCGCTTCTGTAAACCAGGCTGTGTATGCAGCAGGCGGAACCGTTATTGCAGCCTGCTCTGACGGTACGGTCAGGAAATTCGATGCGGTAAGCGGAAGGGAACTACTCTCAATTGCTGCCCACAATGGGCCGGTTCATTCAGCAGTCTGCAATGGCGATGCGAGCGTGATCGCCACCGGCGGCTTTGACGGCCTGGTAAAAATATGGAAAAGCGGCAGCTTGATTCAAACCATCAATGCCCATGATGGCCCGGTAACATCCCTTGCCCTAAGCCCGGATCAAACAAGGGTAAGCTCAGGTTCAACAGACAGAACCGTCAAAGAGTGGAATATTGCCAACGGTACTATGCTCAATGTTTTTTCGGGCCATGAAAGAATTGTTTCCGGTGTAAAGTACAAAAACAACAATAGGGTATTTTCTTCCTCTTTTGACAACACAATTAGGGAATGGGACACATTAAGCGGGGACCAGGCGCTTGTTTTTACAGGTTATAGCGTTCCCGTTTCTGCACTGGCCTTGAGCAGTGACGGAAACTTTATTATTTCCGGACATGGAAATAACGTTTCAAATATAGATTCAGTGATCAGGATCTGGGATACCTGCAACGGCGCTTTGCTTCATACCCTGGAGGGGCACAGTAAACGTATTTGGTCCATAGATATAAGCGGCGATGGAACCAGAATAGCCACAGGCTCTGCGGATTGTACGGTGAGGATTTGGGATAGGGAAAACAATTCCGTCGTTTTTGTTCTGGAAGGGCATCTTACGGATGTTATTGCCGTGAGCTTTAGTCCGGACAGTAAAAAATTGGCTTCCGGATCTTTTGATAACACAGTTAAGGTATGGGATCTTGAAACCGGCTTAATAACAAGGGAATATTCAGTTGAAGGTATTTCCGGTGTTAAATGGAGTCCCAACGGCAGGCAGCTTGCGGCATCGGCAGGAAGAAATGTGTATCTATGGGATTTGGAAGATTCATCAGGGGCCCAAACCATAGAAAATGACCGGTGGGGCATTATGAAAATTGCCTATAACCCCGATGGCAGCAGGTTAGCGGCGGGGGATTGGAATAACACTATAACAATCTGGGACACCGAAGATGGCGGCAGGTTATTCTCCATTGACGAAGATGCTTCGTTCAACACCCCTGTTGATGCGATACATTTTAGCCCTGACGGGAAGTACCTTGTGTCATCAAGCGGCTATATGTTTGGCGGCAGAATAGATAACTCCATCAAAATATGGGATGCAGAAACGGGCGGTTTTTTGGCGCAACTGGAAGGCCATGACAGTGTAACCAACGCTTTGGTATTCAACAATGAGGGCAATCGCGTCTTTTCAGCTTCCAGCGACAGTACTGTCCGCGTATGGGATCTGGACATTAATGAAGCAAGCGGGGATATACGCGGAGTCGAAACCCTCAAAATGATTGGCTTTACCAACGGTGAATGGATAAGCATCACCCCGGATGGTTATTACTACGCATCTCCCAGCGGCGACAAACGCCTAAACGTCCGGGTGGAGAACGAGGCCTTCGGCATTGACCAATATGCCCAAACCTTCTATAACCCCCAGATTGTCGAAGCCCGGCTCCAGAGGAGGACCGATCCGGTACAGGTAAAGGAAACCATCCAAAACGCCGCTTCTTTCGAGCCGCCGCGCGTTGTAATCAGCAACCCTGTGGACAGGGCGGATCTAACATCAAGCATGGTTGAACTTTCTGTTACCGTGGTTGACCAAAAACAGCCCATCTCCAATATCGAGGTCGTTGTAAACGGCAGCCTTGTGGGCAGGGACGGGATGAGGGGGGTCAGTGCCGGCGATCGCGCCGTTTCAAGGGCAAGCCCCACCCTCAACGTTTCGGGGACTGAGAACCGGGTAAGCTTCCGCTTCTCCGTTGACTTAAAAGAGGGGAGAAATATCATTGAGGTTATTGCCTCAAACGGAAAATCGGACGGCATGGACAGGATTGAAGTAAACTGCCTTGCAGCTTCAAGGCGGTTACCAGACCTCTGGATTTTGTCCATCGGGGTTAACGGCTACGACGATAACGAAAACCTGAGCAGCCTTAATTACGCGGTAAACGACGCCAAAGCCATAATTGATGCTTTTAAAAACCAGGAAGGGAAACTCTACGGAAAGGTCAACAGCCTTCTTATCGCAGACGGCGCGGAAATAACGCCGACCACGGACAATATCAGGGACAGGTTTGGGTACTTCAGGCAAGCCGGGGAGCAGGACGTGGTGCTTCTTTTCATGGCTGGGCACGGGATGAACGACGCTGGGAATTTTTACTTTATGCCGGCTGATGCCGCCTTTGGCAACGACGGTTCAATCCGGCCTTCCAGGGCAATATCGTACAGGGACATACAGTCGGTGCTGGACAGGCCCGGGCAGAAACTGGTCTTTATCGACGCATGCCATTCCGAGGGGACTGCCAGCAGAATGACACGTGGCACGGACAACGTCAGCCTAACCAACCAGCTGAAAAACAACAGTACTTTCGTTTTTACCTCAAGCAAAGGCAATGAAACATCAAAGGAACTGGACGAGCTGGGGCACGGCGCATTTACCTACGCCATACTCGAAGGTCTGAAAGGGGAAGCATACCCAGACAATGACATGATTACGATGCTGGGGCTGTACCTTTATGTCAAGCGGACAGTCCCGCAGCTGACAAGAAGCTTACAGAACCCTATTGGCTATATGCCGGATGGGCTGGAGGATTTCCCGCTTGTAGATTTAAGGTGAGGGAGGTTTTTCAATGATGGTGAATCAAACTGATTGTATGGGATACTCGTTAATTGAAAGGGCATAATTTGCACCCCTCCAGTTCTTCCAGGATAAGGTTGATTTGCTTCCAGTTAAGGGACATAAAGTATATTATGATGAAAGGCCTGAAAAAGGTGCCAGGCACCATTTTGTGCATTTTCCTTGTCAGCTCGGGCGTTTTTGCCCAGACCGGCAATAATTCGCCATTAGGGGAGCAGGCTGCTGCACTTGCCTCTTCCCTGGACGATAGCACGCTGGCGGCGCAGGTGCTTCTCACGGGCATAGACGGGAGGGCCAGCCTAGGCCCCGATATGAAGGCGCTTTTGGAAAGAATACCTGCCGGTGGGATAATGCTCTTTAAATATAACCTTGATTCCCCAAAAGCCGAGGTGAAAAATCTGCTTTCGCAGGCCTCGGATCTGGTCACGCTTAAAGCGGGTATTCCGCCTTTCATGGCGGTGGATCACGAGGGCGGGCTGGTGCACCGCTTCGGGCCCGGGGTTGAAAGGCTGCCGTCCGCATTCTCGTTCTGGGAACGTGCCCAAAAGGAAGGTTGGGACGCGGCCCTTGCTATGGCGGAAACCTTGTACCGGCGTTCCGCAAGCGAGATTCGGGAATTGGGGATAAACCTCGTGCTGGGCCCTGTGGCGGAAACCCTTGACGGGGAAAACAGCGTTTTTCTGGAGACCCGTTCCTACGGAAGCGACCCGGCCTTTACCGAAGCTGCTGCGGCGGTTTTCGTCAGAAGCATGGATGCCGAAGGCATTGCCTGTGTGGTGAAGCATTTCCCTGGGAACAGCGCCGCCGATCCCCACCGTGGCGTTTCCGTGCTGACGGACGGGAAGGCCGCCCTTGACGGGATGGTTAGACCGTTCGCGGGGATCATCAGCAGAGCCGCCCCCCAGGCGGTGATGGTGTCCCATGTGCTTGTGCCGGCCCTGGACGGCGAACACAATGCCAGCCTCTCACGGGCGGTAATCGAAGGGTGGCTGCGCGGCGAACTCGGCTTTGAGGGCATTGTGCTGGCGGACGACTTCGCCATGGGGGCCGTGGCTTCTTCGGGCATTAGCCCCGCCGCCGCCGCTGTCGAAGCCCTAAACGCCGGCATTGACATGATCATGGTCTGGCCCAATAACATCGCCGCCGTCCATGCCTCAATTCTTGGGGCGCTTGAAGATGGCCGGCTTTCGCGGGAAAGGCTTCTTGAGGCGGCGGGACGGATTATCGAGGGAAAAATCCGGTATGGGCTGATTGTTGTTGAATAAATTGCCGGCTTATAATACAATTACCCATGGTAATCAATCTCCGGAAAAAATGGCTTCGCCCCTTTTTTTTGGCATATTTGGCATTAACGGTAACAGTCTCTTTTGCCTTTTCCATGAGGGATAAGATCTGTTTTTCCGGGGCTGCAGCCGAAAAATCTGATGCCGGAATTTTTTTCTCCTCAATTTATGATTTTGATTCTGTTGATTGGCTTACTGAAAATACAACTACAATGCGCAGGGCAAATGAGTGTTCGTCCTGTCAGATGCGTTATGGGCTATTGCGTGTGTTTGGCCTTGCAGGGGTATGTCTTGCCGTCATTGTATTATCTGAATCTGGCTGCACGGTATTGAAAAACGAAACAGCATCAACAAAGAAAAATAACATTCCACTAAAACTTAGAATCTGACATCTGCTTTTATTTTGTTCTCTAAAATCACAGCAAACCACACTTTGGAATTACAGGAGTACTATATGACTATTTTTCAGATGCTTGAGCAGAGCGCGATATTAACAGTTCTTGGCATGGCGGTTGTTTTCAGCTTCCTCTGGATTATGATTGTCTGCGTCAACTTGGCAAGCAAGATAATCGGCCTAAAGGGGGGCAACAAAGAGGAGGAGCAGTTGAACAGCAGTGCACCCCAGGGGACAAAACCCGAACATATCCCGGCAATAACGGCGGCTGTTGCCGAGTATCAAAAAGACGGGAATTAATTATCAGGTGAGAGGGAGTTCTTTTAAAAAATCCAATAGGGGTTCCGTCCAGTTGGCGCTGTCATCTCCCTGGGCAAGGAAGCGGCGGTAAAGCGTCAGGATATACTCCCTAACCTCGTCTGCCTCGGCTTTGCCGGGCAGGTTTGAGCTTTGAAAAATACCTGAAGCAAAGCGCTCCGCTTCTTCAGGCGGGAACAGGCCGGGATCAAATTTGGTCATTGCGTACATGGCCGCAGGGATGCAGTTTACGCTGTGCTGTTTTATGTAAAGCACGGCTTCGGTTATGGCCAGGGCACCCTGGCGCAGTTCTTCTGCCTGAGCGGTAAAGTTTTTTTCCTCCCCAAGCGATTTTGCCATTTTCCTAAAGAGGGTGTAGGTGCGGATTACTATCATCACGTGCAGGCTGGGTATGCACAAGAGGTGCGGATCCGCAAGGTGGATCAAGAGGAACTTTGGCCGCTTTATGTAAAAAGGCCTTTCGGTGGTGGAGAGGTTTTTTATGTAGACTTCCGCCGCAGATGCGTAGAGTTGCCCCATGGTTTCAAGGAAGTACCGTACCGGTTCCTGTGCCCGCCTTCCGAAACGCCTTAATAGAAAGCCCACTGTCCGCACCCAAAAGGCAACAAAGTCCAGGTAGATGTTAACTTTGCCGGGCAAAAAGGGTATCTTCTTGTCCAGGGGGTTGTCCACTTTGGTTACCGGGATGCGTCCCGGTAAAAATGCGGATCTGTACTGCAAAAAGAAAAAGTGCCTGAAAATCGAGGCTATGCAGCGAAGGCCGGTAGTTCTAAGGTGGGGCTTGCCCAGGACCCTAATAAAAGACATGGGGACGGATTCCCTGGCTATCTGTTCAATCTGTGCCTGTTCTGCCATACTCACTATTACAATACAAATTAATCAAATAATAATGAATACGAGAAATGTTGATTTACTTTTGGGGGTAACTGTGAGGCTGGAATGTTGGGACCTATAGTAAACGCAATTGCAATTGCTGTCTTCTCCCTGGTGGGCTGTTTCATTGTTCGTGGCATCCCTGCCAGGTTTGAGGAAATATTAAAAAAGGCAATTGGCCTTTCCATCGTATTTGTTGGCATTAAAGGTGCGCTGGATAACCAGCGGGCTTTGCTCCTTATCATGAGTTTGGTTATAGGCGCAGTCTTGGGTGAGCTTATCAATATCGATGCATTTATGAACCGTTTGGGCCTTTGGGCAGAACAAAAACTCAAAATTGGCGGGAAGGGAAATTCTTTTTCAAAAGGTTTTGTTACAGCCAGCATACTCTTCTGCTCGGGTTCAATGGCCATCGTCGGTTCCATGCAAAGCGGTTTGACGGGCAACCATGAATTGCTCTTTATGAAATCCATTCTGGACGCCGTCATTTCAATCGTATTCGCCGCTTCCATGGGAATTGGCGTGGCTTTTTCCGCCATTCCGGTTTTTGTTTATCAAGCTGTTATTGCCTTGGCATCCATGGCGCTCAAGGGCATTCTGACTGCGGACATTATCCGGGAGATGTCGGCAGTGGGAAGCCTTTTGATAGCCGGGATTGGATTTAACTTTCTGGAAATAAAGGAAATCAAGGTGGCCAACCTTATACCGGCGGTTTTTATTCCGCTTGTTTACATGGTCATTGAGGGGTTCCTGAAAATTTAACCGCGGATTATTCTAACCACGAACCGTGTTATTGATTAAGCAATTTTTCTGCCAGCATGCGCATAACGGCATTCATGTCGATTGGTTTTGCCAGGTGCCCGTTCATTCCGGCTGCAAATGCTTTTTCAATGTCTTCCTTGTAGGCGTTGGCGGTCATTGCTACAATAGGAACCCCGTCCGGTTGTTCCAGTGATTCTGCTCTAGAAGCGGAAATTCTTTCTGCTTCAATAACCCTAATTCGGCGGGTAACTTCGTAGCCGTCCATCAAGGGCATCTGTATATCCATAAAGATGAGGTGGTAGTAATTTGAAGGCTTTTCGCTAAAGGCTGCTATTGCGGCGAAGCCATTTTCGGCATCGTCAATTTCCACGTGGGTTTCTTCCAGAAGCTCATGTATGATGACGCGGTTTATTTCCACGTCCTCCACCAAAAGCAAGTGCTTGCCTTCGAGGTCCGGCACAATCCCCCCGGCGTCTTCGCCCTTATCGGGAATCGTTTCTGCCCTGGGGAAGAGCAGGGTAAATTCAAAAGAGGAACCCTCGCCGGGCTTGCTTTTTACGGTAATCTCGCCGCCCATCATTAACGCGAGGTTCTGGCTTATGGAGAGCCCGAGGCCGGTCCCCCCAAAACGGCTAAAGATACTGGCATCCGCCTGGCTAAAAGCGCGGAACAGCGTGCGTAACTGTTCCTCGTTCATGCCCATGCCATTGTCGGCAGCCGTGAAATGGACCTTCACGGTTTCTTCGCTTTCTTCCTCAATGCTAAGGTCGAAAACAATGGTTCCGTTTTCGGGGGTGAACTTTACTGCGTTTCCAAGCAGGTTTATCAAAATCTGTTTGAGCCTGAGTTTGTCACCGATGATGCAAAAGTTTTCCATATTCCCGAAAGTGGTGTCCAGGCGGATGTTCTTTTCAACACAACGCTGATTTATTAGTTCCGCAACCTCGCTCATCGCAGTTCGGAGGAAAAAGACCTCATGGACAAGTTCAAATTTTCCAGATTCGATCTTTGACATATCAAGGACATTGTTCAGCACCCCCTGGAGGTGCCTGGACGCTGTTTCAATCTCGTTGATTGCCATATGGGTTTTTTCGTTGCTAGCGGTTTTTCTGGCAACCAAAGCCATGCCGATTACCGCATTCAAGGGAGTGCGTATTTCATGGCTCATGTTTGCCAAAAACACGCTCTTTGCCGTTGAAGCCGCTTCCGCTGCTACCCGTAGCTCATCAAGCCGCATATTCTGTTCGTTTATTTCGGAAATCATGGAACGGTAAATGCTGACATCGGACATCACAAGGATGCAGCCGGTTGCGCGGTTCCCTGCCATGATGATCCTGAGCGTTATGGTAAAGGTTACTTCCCTTCCATCCTGTTTTAGCAGCTTGATTTCCCCATCCCGCTTCTCCATTCCGTTTACCGTCGGAATAAGGAGGTTTTCGGGACTGTATTCAACCGCGTGTTCCTCAAGATAGGCGAAGAAATCCCCAAGGGAGCTATGGCTTGCGGAAAAGTTAAAGTCCTGAAAGATTTCCAAAGCCGCCGGGCTTACATCCATCACTATACCCCGTTCGTTGATTACAAGGATCGCGTCTTTTAAAAGGGCATAGATGCTTGTCAGTGTCATGGCCTTTATGTTGAAGAGCTGGGATCTGTAGGACGAAACGGCAAAGAGCATAAAGGTGATGAAAAACCCAAGCGGGGTTATATCGTAGGGGATAAAACGTATCCCGGAGGTGTAAAGCATATTCAGGGCGTAGGGGATGAAAGTGCCGAACCCTGCAGCGATCACCATTGGCTCGTTCCTGGCGTTTTTAAAAATATACCGCAGTAACACGACAAAGGAAATTATTACCACGATAAAATCCCCGCTGGTGTGAATCCAGAAGCCAATATTGCGGGTAGGCGAAGGAAAAGCATAATCCAAAAACATGAAATGATGCAGGGGGTTTGTAAGCATGGCAAGCGCATCTATAACCGGAAAAACCCAGATTATGAGCAGGAAGACTCTGGAGCGGAGCAGCTTTACGTGGGAAAAGTGAAGGATGAACCAGAAAACGCAGAATGGGACAATTGCGACCAGGGTAATCCTTAAAGTGTATATGTAAGGGAAAAAACGCCAGGCGGATATTACCGCAATTGCATTGAGCAATGTCCAGAGCGTAACAAAGACGCCCAGGGTAAAAAAACTTAATGACTGGCGGTTCCTTGTGTCCCCAAACCATAGGAGGCCAAGGATATAAATAATTACTCCGCAGAAAATCAGGGAGAGGGTAAATATAATCAATTCCACCTGCATATCGTTCCTTTGCTAAATCCCCTGCTAACTCATGGAGTATCTTTTTCTATCCCGGTTTTTTTTATCCCGGTATTTCCTGTTCCCGTATTTTCTTCGCTCTTCTTGATTGTCGCCGCATAGATGCTGTTCATTAGCCCCAAAAAAGCGGAAAGCGAAAACAAAACTTCAATGCCCGTAACTTTCCATATCCACCCACCCATAAGGGCAATTAAGATACTGATGAGGTGGTTTACCGAAATGCCGGTTGAGATTGTCGCGGTGATCTCCTCCTGGTTGGAGGCGATCCTCTGGACATAGACGTTGCTGGCCATGCTTGCCATGGATATGATCGAGTCAAGCACAAAATTGATGCAGATTACGATGAATGCAATGCCGAGGGGGAAAAGCCTGTGTGCAAAGCCGTAGAGGAAACAGACCACGATGAGTATGAGGGTATCTCCGACCATGACGACCTTGTAGCCCAGCCGGTCTATTATCCTGCCAATGAGCGGGCCCAGGAACATTCCGAAACCGGCGCAGACCGCGTAGAGCAGGGACATGATCGAAGGATCCGCCCCGTATTGGAGGATAAGGACGTAAGGGGCAAAGGTTAGGAAGATTTGTTTCCGCGCACCGTAGAAAACTTCGAGCATATAGAACTTGTAGAATTTGCGGGCAAAATAAAACCGCCGCCTTTGCGACTTTAGCGTCGTTTCCTCCATGGTCAAAACTACCAGGACAGACGCTACCATGAGCGCAAATGAAAGGCCAAAAACTATCCTGAACCCAAAAATATTTGTGCGCCCAAAACCAATCCTCGACAGGACGAAAAAGAGGGCCGTCACGATTATGAAACCTACAATTTGCCCCAACTGGGTTATGGAGCTTGTTATTCCCAGGGAAGCCCCGGCTTTTTCCCTTTTTGCGAGATCCAGTGAAATTGTTGACTTTACGGGCATGACGATGTGTTCCCCTGCGCTGAAAAGGACCATAAAGACGACCACAAAAAATTTGGTTAGTAGAAAGGGGCTAAGGCTCGTGAGGAGGAGCCCCGCAGTGCCCCCAGTCAGGAGGGCAGTGCCGATTTTGAAAATCCTGCTTTCTGAGTATTTATACATCAGGGCCAGGATAAGGATCACCAGCAAACCCGGAATTTCCCGGAAGAATTCCACAATCCCCCTTTCAAAAGGCGTGATGTGGATAATTTCCGCGAGGTAATTGTCCTGGATGCCGCGGTAAAGGCCATAAGCCACCCCCGAGAGCACCAGGACACTTAAAAAGCATTTTACTTTAGCGTCAGGCCGGTAAATGTCTGCCAAGAAAGAAAGGCGTTGCTCTGACATACCGGGATTATGCAGCATCCGCTTGTTTTTGTACAGCGTGGGGGTTAATCTCAATTTGGGGTATATTATGTGGCTGTTTAGATCAGGTTTAGTTCTCCTTGCGTATGTGGGCATCAATATCTACACCGGCATCAGGATTTTTGCCTTGTTAAAATATTTTTTCCCGTCGGTTAGGGGGCTTTTTTTCTGGCCCCTTTACATATTGTTTTGTTATTCATTCATTTGGATGATGCAGGTTCGCGTAACATGGCTGCGGCCCCTGCGGCAAGTAGGCATGAATTCCCTGCCCGTGTTGTTCTATTTTTTCCTCGTTCTTATCGTCCTGGATATTCTGCGGCTTGTTTTGCGGTATTCAGGCATAATTCCCCATGGCGGTGCTTATTCCGCAGCCGGGACGGGTATCGCCCTTGGCATCGCGGTCATCGTGATGGTTTACGGTGCCTTTCATGCACGGGCTATCCATACAGCGCATTATGAGATAACCGTGGAAAAGGACAAAGGCGCGCCGCCCCTTCGTATTGTCCTGGTTTCCGATCTGCACATTGGTTCAACGGTCGGCCGCAAATGGACGGCCCGCATCGTGGACGCGGTAAACAGGGCAGGGCCGGACGTAATCTGCCTTGCCGGGGATATTTTTGACGGCAACATCGACACCACCCCTGACCTTGAAGGCGTAGGGGAAGAACTGCGAAGGTTAAGTGCCCCCCTTGGGGTTTTTGCCTGCCAGGGGAACCATGACGTGGACAGATTTTCTTTCAGGGAAGAGGGAAGAACGGACCGCATATACGATTTCCTTAAAACAGTGAACATTGATTTTCTTTTGGACGAAGTGGTGCTGGTTGCAGAACGCTTTTATTTGGCGGGCCGCAAGGATGCGCGGCCAATTGGGAGCAGTCAGGGGCGGAAAACAGCCGCCGAGCTTGTCTCCGGCTTTGATGCATCTAGACCCATCATTTTTCTAGATCACCAGCCCGTTGATTTCCCTGCTGAAGATAAGGCCGGTGCGGACTTGATCCTTTCGGGCCACACCCACAGGGGGCAATTTTTCCCCGGCAATGCCGCCACAAAGCGGATTTATAAAAATTTAGGAGCTGTCCACTATGGCTATTGGCGGGGCACTTCCGCCCAGGGCGTGGTCAGTTCCGGGGCGGGGGTTTGGGGGCCGCCCATCCGTATCGCTACCCGAAGCGAAGTTGTGGTAATTGATATCGATTTTAACTAGCAAAATAGGCTTTAATAATAGGCTTGCAGGCACTGATTGGATAGGCGATAATCACGATTATGGGGGCAGCTTGAATGAGGAATGAATTGCGTTTTGTATCCAATGCCCGTGTCTATGTCATTGACGATGCCAAAAATGAAACCCAGGCTGCATTAAGTGATTTAAGCAAGAGCGGCCTGGCCATCGAAAGCGATGCCTTCCTTGATATCGAGCCAAGCTCTAAATATGTGATTGTTATCGTACCCGAGGAGGAAACAAATCTCGACAAGTTTCAATTGGAGATTGAATCCCGGTGGGTAAAACTAAGCAAATCTTCAATGAAATCGGGCTTTTCCGTTCTCCTTCCCTTTGACGAGGAGGAATTTCAAGAGTACCTTGAATTCCTGGCCCAGAAGCACAAGGAAGAGAAAAGTTAAAAGAGAAAAGAGAAAAGGTAATAAGATTGTTGTTTGTAATCAAAGCGTGTTGCAAACCGCTTACCGCTTACCTCTTACCTCTTACCTCTTACCTCTTATCTCTTATCTCTTATCTCTTATCTCTTATCTCTTGCTTATTGTCCCAGAATTTTCAAGAAATCCCCTAAATTGCCAATTGAGGAATATCCGGCAGGAATTTCAAAGAACGATGCGGCCGGTTTTGTTGTTGTTATGTTGCGCATTTCAATTGTGACATCATCGGTCTGGGTACGTATGGGAAGATCGAATTCTGCGGTTATCCATTCATAGGCCGTTGTTTCCTGCTTTTGCCCGAAAAACTCTATGGTTGTGGTGGTGCGGAATTTATCCGCGCTGTAGCCGCCAATGTCTTCTGTACCCTCTTTTTCGCGCTTGATTTCCGGGACGATGCCATAACCCTGCCCCATTGAAGTAATGCTTTCGTATACCGATGTGTCGTTTCCCGTCATGGGGAATTCCATGTAGGTTTTTTCTTCTGCCTGGAAAACATATATTTTTTTCTGATCCTGCATGACAATAAGAAAGCCTGTCAGGTTCCCGTTTTCATCGTACATCTCCATGCGGAATTTTGAATCCGTGGCATAGAGCTTGCCCACTACCTTGTTTGTTTCTACATCTACCTGATCGGCGCTGTAGTCTTTGATTGTCCCGCCAAAGCTTAGGGCTGTACAGAAAAGAATAAAAAAAAGACAAAAGGGTTTTCGCAAAGTTTTCATTTTTCCCTCCTAATCTCCTAATCATAGATAAAATAAATGACTTCCAATATAAGTTACCATAAATTTAAAACTTTTATTTTGCAAGCTGTCAGGAAAGCGGTGATTGTTGACTGTCGTTGGAAGGCATGGTATATTCGTGCATGGAAAATGATTAACCCTTCCGGGCGGTAGGATAGGGGCTATTCCGCGTGGTTCGGGACCACGAGATCGGCGGTTCAAATCCGCCCCGCCCGATTTTTTTACAAATCAAAAAGTAAAAGGGAAAAGAGGAAGAAGAAATTAGAAATTTACTACGAACCACACTAACTCGTAAGTTAGGTACGTATGGTAGCGTTAAAAGGCCATTATCTTTTTGCCTGGGCAGCCTGGGCGACTTTTGCATCAACTGTGTTGAGTATGGCGGAAAGTTTTTCTTTCTCTATTAGATCTATAAGTCGGGCTTCGGTGTAGCGCCTCGCTTCTTCCGTGAAGGCACCAACAGAGACGCAAATGCCCTTGCCTGCCTTCACTTCTTTTAGGTGGGAGTGAAAGTCGCGGACAATCAATTCCCCTATAGATCCCTGGGATCTGATAAACCGGAACATGATGACGTCTGACCACCTTGGGGTATCAACCTCGGTTAGGATATCCGCCCATTCGTTCTTGTGTACGGATATGTTGGTTATCTTTACCTTTGCCTTTGGAAAGTAGCCCATCACTATTTTGCGGCAGAGGGCGACAAAATCCCCCGAGGGCGCCATCAGGAAAATCTGAAGGTTCTTGTTTGCGTTGAGTTCCTGGTATTTTCCTATGAGAACGGCAACGTCTTTGTAAGTGGGGTTTTCTGCTTGAATGCCCCGAAGCAAGGCAATGGCTTTGGCAATGTCGTTTTCCTTTAAATAACTGGTGGCAAGGCGGTAGCTTAGATCGATTCGCACGTCCACCTTGATATTTTCGTGCCGGAGCCCGAGTTCAAAGTCATTGATGGCCTTTTCGTACTGGTGGGCTTCGGTGTGAATTATCCCACATGTTAGGCAGGCATTGGCGCCCATGGCCGGATCGCCCCTCAAGTGGCTGAATACACGCAAAGCCTGTTCCGTTTGGTTTGCCTCGTAGTAGCATTCAGCCAGGGTATAGAGCGATTCCCTGTCATCTGGTGCTAGCTCTATGGCTTTTCGGATGTGGGTCATCGCTTCTTTGTTTTTCTTCATTCTAAAATACGCATGCCCAAGGGTTCTTAAGTTTGGGGCGCTGTCGGGATCCTGAACCCTGGCCTGATTCAGGAGCTGAATCGATTTTTCGTAATTCTTTCTTTGAAATTCCAGGACCCCCAGGTTATGGGCAACTTCAAAGTGGTTGGGGTTAATATTCCGGGCAGCGTAAAGGCCCTTATAAGCTTCATCCGTAAGGCCTAGCTTCAGGGCTGACATTCCCCAGCGCAGGTTGGTTTCAAATTCATCTATTCCTTGTCCGCCGCCAATTTCCGCAAGCATTCCGTAGGTCTTATACGCCTGATCCCAGTTTTCCTCCCTATAGTAGAGATCCCCAAGTTCCGAGAGAGCCTCTGGGTCCCTTGGGTTCTGTTCCAGCCGTTTGCCTGCCTTCTTGAGCACGATGTCACGGCCCTTGAAACGGCTGCTGCCTTTACTGCCTGAACGGCCCAGGACAATTATAATAAGGTAGATTATGACTGCTATTCCTGCTATGGCCGCTAAAATTGGAATCATGAGATCCATATCTCAATTATCGGCCAATTTATGCTTTTACTCAATTTGATTGACAAAGCAACAGGGGGCGTCTAAAATGTAATGGGTATACTAAGGGAAATATGCCCTTGTAAAGGAGCAAAAAAAGTGGCTTCAAATATTGGAATTAAAATCGCAAATGGGGAGTTTTACTCCATTGTTGAGGAAAATTCGCAGGTAAAAAAGCGCCTTGTCCTTACCACTGTTCATGATAATCAGCAGAGTGTGCAAATAGACCTTTATAAGAGTACTCTCAGGACAATGGCGGACGCTTTTTACATAGGCAGCCTGGTTTTGGAGAATATAAAACCCCGGCCCAAGGGGGAGCCCTCAATCGAGCTTGTTATTTCTTCTGCGCGAAACGGAAACATTACCGCCGATGCGGTAGATTTGGATGTTTCCGCTAAGGGGGGACACCAGACCCTGACGGTATCCCTTAAGTCCCTGGATGATGACAACAGGGAATTTGAGCTTCCTGATTTTGAGCTTGAACACAACGAACCCCCTCCAACCGGGCTTTACGAAAAGACTCACGAATTACGGGATGATGAAGGGAAAAAGGGCTTCCCATGGCTCGTGGTAGTTTTAGCCGCCCTTGTCCTGACGGCAATCGCCCTTGTGATCTGGCTATACTTTTTTCAATGGGGTGGCAGTCGGGCAACTGCCGCTAGTCCCGTAGCGTCGGCAGCCCAAGCACAGGCTGCCCAGAATCAGCCAGCGACTCCCCAGCCAGAAACTCCCCAGCCAGCCGCCCAGCCGGAGGTCCAGGGCGAGGCGGCTCAGGCAGTACCGTCTCCTGACGTCCAGGCTGCCCCCCAGCCGGCGGCTCAGGCAGCGCCGTCTCCTGACGTCCAGG
>JGI24702J35022_10000186_pt1 | contig 33189 bp, 39 predicted proteins | sample TergutTh196P4_FD_35022 | JGI IMG/M metagenome (IMG submission 35022) | reverse complement strand
ACCCTGTTCGAGCGGTTCGAGGCCAAGCTCGAAAAGCATCAGGGCAACCTGATGCGCAGCGCGGTGGAACTTGCCAAGGACTGGCGCACCGACCGCATGTTGCGGCGGCTGGAAGCCATGCTGGCCGTGGCGGATCGTGAGCACTCGCTGGTGATTACCGGCAACGGCGACGTGCTCGAACCCGAACAGGGCATCGTCGCCATTGGCAGCGGCGGCCCCTACGCACAGGCAGCCGCGCGGGCGCTGCTCGAAAACACCGAGTTGACGCCCAGGGAGATCGTCTCGAAATCCCTGATGATCGCTGCCGATCTGTGCATTTACACCAATCAAAGTCACGTCATCGAGGAACTGGACGAATGAGTGAAACCATGAGCCGGATGACTCCGGCAGAAATCGTCTCCGAACTCGACAAGCACATCGTCGGCCAGCACAAGGCCAAGCGGGTCGTGGCGGTTGCGTTGCGCAGCCGTTGGCGGCGTGCGCAGGTGTCCGAGCCGCTACGCAGCGAGATCACCCCCAAGAACATCCTGATGATCGGCCCGACCGGCGTGGGCAAGACCGAAATCGCCCGCCGTCTCGCCCGTCTGACGCAGGCTCCGTTCATCAAGGTCGAAGCCACCAAGTTCACGGAAGTGGGCTATGTCGGGCGCGATGTCGACACGATCATCCGCGATCTGGCGGAAGTTGCCGTCAAGGACGGACGCGAGCGCGCCATGAGGCTCGTCCGGGATCGTGCGATCGACGCCGCCGAAGATCGGGTACTGGACGCGCTTTTACCCCCGGTGCGTGAACGCATCGAAGACGACGGCGTCAGGGCGCAGGACAGCGGCACGCGGCAGAAATTCCGCAAGAAGCTACGCGAAGGCGATCTCAACGACAAGGAAATCGACCTCGAAGTCGCCACCTCTTTCATGCACGCCGAGATTTTCGCCCCGCCGGGCATGGAAGAACTGACGCAGCAGATCCAGGGCATGTTTCAGAACATGGGGGGCAACAAAAAGAAAATGCGGCGGCTGCGGATTGTGGAAGCCATGCGACTCCTGACCGATGAAGAAGCCGCAAAGCTCATCAACGACGATGAAATCAAGAGCGAGGCCCTGCGCGCGGTCGAACAGGACGGCATCGTTTTTCTCGATGAAATCGACAAAATCGCCACGCGCAACGAAGCGCATGGCGCGGATGTCTCCCGCCAGGGCGTGCAGCGCGACCTGCTGCCGCTGGTCGAAGGCGCAACCGTCTCGACCAAGTATGGCATGGTCAAGACCGATCACATTCTCTTCATTGCCAGTGGCGCGTTCCACCTCTCGCGCCCGAGCGACCTAATACCCGAGTTGCAGGGACGTTTCCCGATCCGCGTCGAACTGAATTCGCTGTCGGTGGAGGATTTCGAGCGTATCCTGACCAGCACCGATGCCTGTCTCACCCGCCAATACGAGGCCCTGCTCGCCACGGACGGCGTCACCCTGAAATTCACCGAAGACGGCATTCGCCGCCTGGCGGAGATTGCCTTTCAGGTCAATGAAAAAACCGAGAACATCGGCGCACGCAGGCTCTACACGGTGATGGAAAAACTCCTCGAAGAAATCTCCTTCGAGGCCGGCAATGGCAAGGTCGGCCCCCTCACGGTGGATACCGCCTACGTCGACGCCCGCCTCGAAGGCGTGGCGGGGCGTGAAGACATTGCCCGGTACGTGCTCTGAGAGGAACCCTCTGTGCCGGCCCCTCTCCCGCTTGCGGGAGAGGGTAGCCACAAACGCTGGAGGCAGTACAATGCGCCATCCCAACTCAGGAAGTTGTTTTTGCGATGTCTACCCCTCTCGAATTTGATCGCCCGATCAACGATCTGGAAAAAAAGATCGAGGAACTGCGCTTTGTCGTGCAGAAGAACTCCGCCGTGGACATCTCGGAAGAAATCTCCCGTCTGGAAAGCAAGAGGCAAGATCTCATACGCGACATTTACGCCAAGCTCACGCCCTGGCAGATTGCCCAGGTGGCGCGTCATCCGCAGCGCCCCTACACGCTGGACTACGTGCAACACATCTTCACGGATTTCAACGAATTGCACGGTGATCGCGTCTATGCAGACGATCATGCCATCGCCGGGGGGCTGGCCCGCTTCAACGGACTGAGCTGCGTTGTCATCGGCCATCAGAAAGGGCGCGACACCAAGGAAAAAATCGCCCGCAATTTCGGCATGCCGCGCCCTGAAGGGTACCGCAAGGCGCTGCGCCTGATGAAACTGGCCGAAAAATTCCACCTGCCCGTCTTCACCTTCGTCGATACGCCCGGCGCCTATCCCGGCATCGGGGCCGAGGAGCGGGGTCAGTCCGAAGCCATCGGACACAACCTTTTCGCAATGGCCGAACTGCGCACCCCGATCATCTGCACCATCATCGGCGAAGGCGGCTCGGGCGGGGCGCTTGCCATTGCTGTGGGCGATCAGGTCATCATGCTGCAATACGCCACCTATTCGGTCATCTCGCCCGAGGGCTGCGCCTCCATCCTCTGGAAGAGCGCGGAAAAAGCCTCGATGGCTGCCGAGGCGATGGGCATCACTGCCGCGCGCCTCAAATCGCTCGGTCTCGTCGACAAGGTCGTCAACGAGCCGCCAGGCGGTGCGCACCGGGATCACAAGAGCATGGCAAAAAGTCTCAAGAACGCCCTGGCTGACGGTCTGCGGCAATACTCGGGCCTTTCGCCCGAAAAACTCATCAGTCAACGCATGGAAAAACTCATGAGCTATGGTCGTTTCAAGGAGCTTGCCGCCTGAGAGCCATGAGCGCCGGAGCGACGCAAGCCGAGGCAGCCGTGTTGGACGCCGCTGCCGCGACACTGACCGCAGCGGGAGTCGATTCCCGTCATCGTCTGTGCTGTGCGCTTTCAGGGGGCGTCGACTCGGTCGTGTTGCTCGACGTGCTCCATGCCCTGCGCGCACGTTTCGGATACACGCTGGAGATGGTGCACGTTCATCACGGGCTCAGTCCGGCGGCAGACGAATGGATGGATCTTTGCATCGGACTCTGTGGCGAGTACGCGCTTCACCTGCAAGTATTCAGGGTTGAAGTGCCCCGCGATCATCCGGGCGGACTGGAAGAGGCTGCGCGCATCGCCCGCCATGCCGCGCTTTCCCGCGTCGACTGCGATTGGCTTGTTTTCGGGCATCACCGCGACGACCAGGCCGAAACCGTTCTGTTCCGCCTGCTGCGTGGCACGGGTGTACGGGGTGCGGCGGCGATGGCGGCCATCGAACCGGCGGACGGCCTCGGACGAACCGGGCGGCTGCGTCCCCTGCTGGAAATCGGGCGGGAAGAAATCCTCGCTTATGCGCGCGAGAAGAACCTCGAATGGATGGATGATGCCAGCAACGACGATCAGAACTTCGCCCGCAACGACCTGCGTCATCGCATCCTGCCCGCCATCGAAACCCGCTTTCCGGCAGCCCGTCGCACCCTGGCGCGTGCCGCGACGCACTTGCGTGAAGCCGCTGAGTTGCTCGACGAGCTTGCCCAGATCGATGTCACCGCAGCCGTCCTCGAGTACGAGGATACGGAGAAAGACGGACACAGGGTACTCCACCGGGCATACCTGTACAGCCTGAGTCCCGCACGGCTTTCCAATCTACTCCGATGGGAGATCAAACGGATCGGCGCGAGGCCACCGACCTCGGCCCGGCTTGCCGAGGCCGTGCGTCAGTTGCGCACGGTCTCCGGGCCGCTACGCTTACCGCTCGGGGATTGCGTCTGTTACAGTCGCCAGGGGTGTGTCTGGCTGGTTTTGAAGCGCCGGGATTGAGTCGGATGTTCGGTTTATCCGGCCCTTTTCACCCCGCGAGAATGTGATTCGCGCTTCGCTCGTTCAGGCTGCCGTGTAACCTCTTGGTAGTCAGGATGATCTTTGCCGCGTCATCTGCGGACACGTTTCTTTCCTATGAACGCGCGGCAAGCGAGCGCGGTAAGCATCAGAGGCAGCCAGACCCAACGAAGCTCTGAAACAATGACCCGAAGCCCTTTTTCAGTCGTGAAAAACACTTTCGGACTCATGGGAGAAACCTGGATGGGTTGCCAGGGCAAGAAATAGCGTGCGTCGGAATACGGCCAGAAGACCGCCACGCCCAGTCCGCCGTTGGTCAGGGCATCCAGCGCGATGTGGCTGACGACGGCCAGGAAGACCAGCGTACCGGACAGGAGTCGTGAGGCTTTGAGCCAGGGCGCGATCCATGCGGCGAAGCCCCCGCACAGCAGGGCAAAGATAAGCGAATGGGAAAAGCCCCGATGTCCAAGCCAACTGGCGTAAGGAATGCCGACGTAAAAACCGATGGAATCGAAATCCGGGATGATGGAAAAAACAACGGCCAGCATGAACAGGCGCGGCGGGATGCGACGCAACCCCAGCGCGACACCCAGGGCGAGAACTGGCGCAGAATGGCTCAGGGGGTTACACATGGAGCAAAGTTTACCAGATTGGACTGGGCAATCAGGCACCGTCGAAACGGGAACTGTCAGATCAAGTCTGATCCTCTACAAATAATCATACAGCATCAGAAGGATCATGATTCCTGATCTCGGCGAACTTGGCCGCCATCGTCGGGTTGCCCCGAGTGAGCTTCTTGATCGTCACGTCCTGCGCCTTGTCGTTCGCAAGACGAAAATTTCTGTCGGTGCCGAGCAGGGCTTCCTTCGTCTTCTGCAAGTGCTCGATCGACTTGTCGATCTCTTCGATCGCCGTCTGGAAGCGCCTGGAGGCGAGGTCGTAGTTCTTCCCGAACGCGGTCTTGAACGCCTCGAGCTGGGTTTCAAAGTTCGTGATGTCGATGTTTTGCGCCTTCACGAGATCCAGTTCCAACTTGTACTTGAGCGAGTGCATCGCGGCATTGCGCAGCAGCGTGATGATTGGGATAAAGAACTGTGGTCGGACGACGTACATCTTCGGGTAGCGGTAGAACACGTCGACGATCCCGGTGTTGTATAGCTCACTGTCGGGTTCAAGCATGGAAACCAGCACCGCGTATTCGCACCTCTTCTCGGTGCGATCCCTGTCGAGTTCCTTCAGGAAATCTTCGTTTTTCTTTTTGGCGGCAGTCTCAAGGCTCTCGTTCTTCATCTCGAACATGATCGAGATGATCTCCGCGCCAGTCTCATCCGAGTCGCGGAAGATGTAGTCCCCCTTGCTGCCGGTTCGCGCGTCGTTGTCTTTCTCGAAATACGCTCTCGGAAATGCAGTGGCGCGGATGCGGTTGAACTCGTTCTCGCAGTGTTGCTCGAGGGTTTCGCCGACCATCTTGGTTGAGAGCCGCGCCTTCATGTCCCGGAGGCGCTCGATCGCGTCATCCCGATCCTTGATCTGCGTCTCGTACTTGTCCTTGAGCGACTTCTCGGCGAGTTGCTTTTCAAGCTCTGCTCGCTCCAGTCCGCTCTTCAGTTCGTCGCGCTCCTTCTCGACCACACTCACGGCCTCGGTGATCGCAAGCTTCTGTGCGACGTTGCTGGCGTCGAGCTTCGCCTTCAACTCCTGAATCTCTGCCTCTTTCGTCGCAGCGGTTTTCTGCAACGTGTTCGAGAGCCTGGCTTCGGCCAGATCGACAGCGGCCTGCTTGTCTTGTCTGGCCTGCTCAAGCGCGCTTGCAAGCGCGTCGCGCTCCTTCTCCACTGTGCTTAGCGCCTGGGTCACGGCGAGTTTGCGCGCAACCTCATCGGCATCGAGTTTGGCCTTCAGTTCTTGTATCTCGACATCTTTGGCCGAGGCTGCTTTCTGCAATTCGCTGGCGGCCCTGGCCTGGGCGAGTTCGATGGCATTTCGCTTGTCCTGCTCGGCCAGTTCAAGCCGCTCATGCAACTGCTTCTCGAAATCGCTGTCACGGACCTGCTTCAGGATGTCCGCATACCCTGCCTCGTCGATCTTGAAAGCCTTCCCGCAATGCGGACAGATGATTTCGTGCATGGCGATTACACGGTTTGGGCCGCGCCTCCGTGTTCAGGCGCAGCCCGCCGACGGCTCTGGTCCTCGCGTAATGCGAGCAATCTCACGCCCACCGGCGCACACGCCTGGTATAGTCATCAAACTCCGCGCCGAAACGCGCACGGAGTACTCTCTCTTCGGGAATGATTTGAAAGCGTGTCAGATACATGACAAAGAGCGGCAAGAAGAACCATGCCGAAAGTTTGGCCAACACCAAAGCGCCTGCCGACAACATCACGAGACCGCCCAGATACATGGGGTTGCGCGTATAGCCGTAAATACCCGTGGTCACCAGGGATGAAGCCTTCGAGGGCATGGTCGGGCTTAAGGAAGTTTGAGCCTTGAGAAACGTTCTTGCCCCTGTTACAAGCAAGGAAAGACCCAAAACGAACAGAACGCCGAAGCCTGTCCAACGGGCAATGCTGGATATCGGCAGCATGAACACAGGCGGGCAAAACCGCATGCCCAAAAAACATGCGAATCCGACAGCCAGGGGAGGAAGTTTCAACTCTAAAAAAGACATAGTCCGCAGCCCGACCAATCCGATCGTTATACCCTCTGCGCGCCAGCGGCCATTTTGGAGCGGGAAACGAGTCTCGAACTCGCGACCTCAACCTTGGCAAGGTTGCGCTCTACCAACTGAGCTATTCCCGCTCGAGGGAAGTCCGCCATTATAAAAGGCGATCCGGGCATGTCAACCGGAAAAACCTCCCGGCGAGCAAAGAATCAACGGCGCTTGCGCGTTGCGTGCGCTTCCGCGATCAGGTCGGCAATCTTCGTATTGCCCTTGGAACGCGCCCATGCTTCGGCAGTCATTTCACGGTCGTTGCGACGATTGAGATCAATGGGCGTTTGCAGCAACCGGCGCACGATGTCGGTGTGTCCATTGCGGGCGGCAAGCATGAGAGCATCGGACCGATTGGGTGTCAGGGCATCGATGTCCGCCCTGGCGGCAAGCAGGCGCTCGACGGCAGGCAGTTTGCCTTCGAGCGCAGCGTAGTGCAGCGCCGTCCAGACGTTTTCGCCGACGATAGGGTTGGTTTTGGCTCCGTTGAAAAGCAACAGGTCGAGCAGTTTCATGTTGCCCTGCGACGCCACAATCATCAGGGCCGTATCGCCGGTACGGTTGCGATGATCCAGTCGGGGACGAAAACGCAACACAGCCGTCGCGGCCTCGATATGACCATCGCGCACGGCAAGGATGAGCAACGAATTGCCGTTCTCGTCCACGACATTGGGAGAAACCGCGCCGCTTTCGAGGAGCCTGGAGAGCGCGCCGACATTGCCCCGGCGGGCGGCGGCAAGCGCCTCTTCCTGGCTCCCGGCCTGGACGGATGGCGCAATCAGAAGAAGTGAAAGGGCGGCCAGGACGGCCACGTTGCCGAAACGGCGAAAGGATTCAGGCAGGATGGGCATGGCGGAAGAGGCGGAAAAAGTTTTCGGTCGTCGCCTGCTCGATGACGGCAAACGGCACGCCGCGCAGGACGGCCAGTTCTTCGGCGACGTGTTTCACCCAGGCCGGTTCGTTGGTCTTGCCGCGATACGGCGTGGGCGCAAGGTAGGGCGCGTCGGTTTCGATCAGCAAACGATCGAGCGGTACGCTCGCGGCCACGGCCTTGAGCGCGGAGGCATTCCTGAAAGTAATGACGCCGGAAAAAGAGATGTACAACCCGAGCGCCAGCGCAGCTTCGGCGGTATCGAGCGATTCGGTGAAACAGTGCATGACCCCGCCGCCAGCCTTTTCTTCGCGCAGGATGCGCAGGGTATCGGCAGCCGCCTCGCGCATGTGCACGATGAGCGGTTTGCCGCAAGCCTTCGCGGCGCGAATGTGAGTACGGAAACGCTCACGCTGCCACTCGGGTGCATCCTTGTGCCAGTAGTAGTCGAGTCCGGTCTCGCCGATGGCCACGACCTTGGGGTCATCGGCAAGTTCGCATAAACGGGTGATGTCCGGCTCTTCGCAATCGGTGTTGCTGGGGTGCACGCCGACCGAGGCCCAGTATTGCGAGTGTCGGCCTACGAGATCGCGCAGGCGCGGAAAATCCTCGATGCGGACTCCCACGCAGATCGCCTGCCCGACACCGTTGGCCGCCATCGTGGCGAGCACTTCGGATTCCCGCGCAGCCAGTTCGGGAAAATCGACGTGACAGTGAGAATCGATAAGCATCGCATCAAAGCGTGTGGGTTGGCCGACTGGAGTTGAGATGCCCCGCAAGAATCTGCTCGATCTTCTGCTTGACGAGCCTGCCGGTTTCATCCGCCGCGAACTGCACCCCCACGCCCTGCGCCTTGTTGCGTTGCGCGCCCGCAGGCGTGATCCACACGACCGCGCCCGCCACGGGATACTTGGCCGGATCGTCCATCAACTGCATCATCAGGAATACTTCGTCTCCCAGGGTGTAATGCTTGCTGGTGGGCAGAAAGATGCCGCCATTGGCCAGATAGGGCATGTATGCAGCATAGAGCGCGGACTTGGAGTTGATGTTCAGCGACAACACGCTGGGCCGCACGGAACGGGTCTGTGGAGTGTTGGATTTAGTGCTGCTCATGGCTGGACTCCCTTGAGTGCGCGAGCATAGCGCATCAACATATCTTCCAGGAACAATCGCAAATTGAGCGGATGAGTTGCCACTCGTCGGATATGGATGAATTCATTGTAACAGCCGACAAGTAAAGCCGCGCTCGATCCCTCGGAAAGTACCGCCAAACGTTCGGCCTGCGCCGGGAAATATCTCACACGTCCGCCAAGGCGCACCGCAGCCAGATCGCTCACCCAACGCTGCATCCACTCGACCAGCGTCATGAGACTGAAGCCAGCGGCCAGTGCCGCCTTGTCTTTTTTGAGCCAGGCTTCCCATTGTGCAGCGAGTCGCAACGGGTCGATCCTGTCCTCGCCCAGATCGCCCGTGAAACGCTCGAACAAGGCGCTGCCTCCACGTGCGGCCAGCCGTTTCGCGGCCAGCGGCATGCCGCCGCACAGCGCCAACAGGCTGTCGGAGACACTCTCATCGCGTTCCTGCCCCGGCCAGCGCCGCAGGGCATCCGCGCCGGGACGCGGCACATGCCACTGCTGACAACGGCTTCGGATGGTCGGTATCAGGCGACGCGGCGTGGATGAGACCAGCAGGAAAGTACATCCATCCGGCGGCTCTTCGAGCAGTTTGAGAAGCGCGTTGGCTGTAAAAGGATTCATTGCCTCGGCCGGATCGACGATCACGACCCTTTTTCCGCCGCGATGCGCGGTCACGAACAGCGCCTCCTGCACGGCGCGCACCTGGCCGATGACGATCTGGGTTGCGCCCTGGGTTGATTTTGCCTTGTTTTCGCCGCCGCCGGTTTCGTCGCTACCGCCTTCCTCCGTGGGAGACTGCGATTCTCCGGCCTCCGGAGACAACCGGTGCAGATCGGGATGATTTCCCGATGTACGCCACTGACAGGGCATGCAATGTCCGCAAGCCTGCCCATCGGTTCCCGGCGCGTCACAAAGCAGGCTTGCCGCCAATGCCTCGGCCAGATCGCGCTTGCCGAGGCCGGACGCTCCGGCGATGAGCAGGGCATGCGGCAACCGCTCGCCGAGCGCCATCCATTGCGCCCACAGCGGTTCGAGCCAGGGATGAATCACAGCCATGCCCTTTCGCCGAGCACTGCGGCAATTTCCTGGGCAATGGCCCCCGGTTCCCGCGCGGCGTCGATGACATGGAAACGCTCGGGTTCACGCTGCGCCCGATCCAGGTAGGCAGCGCGCACACGCTCGAAAAACTCGCGCTGTTCCCGCTCGAAACGGTCGGGTACGGCGCCATTGGCCTGCATTCGCGTCGCCGCCAGCGCGGGCGACAGATCGAACAGCAGGGTGAGATCCGGTTTGAGACGGGGATGCACCCAGGCTTCGAGCGCGTCGCAACGCGCCGCTTCCAGCCCGCGCCCACCCACCTGATAGGCGTAGGTTGCGTCGGTGAAACGATCACACACAACCCAGGTTCCCGCTGCCAGCGCCGGTTCGATCACTGCCGCCAGATGCTCTCGGCGCGCGGCGAACATCAGCATCGCCTCGGTATCGAGATGCATTTCCATGCCGAGCAGCAACTCACGCAACCTTTCGCCAAGTTCCGTGCCGCCCGGCTCACGGGTACAGAGCACGTCATGGCCGCGCGCGCGCAATGCCTCGGCAAGCAAGGTAATCTGCGTGCTTTTGCCTGCGCCGTCTACGCCCTCGAAAGTGATGAAGCGCCCGGAGATTTTCATGGTCGATGGATTCAATTCCCTGGCACTTCCTTCTTGCGTATGAAACGATCCACCGCCCGGTTGTGTTCGCTGAGCGTGCGCGAAAACTCGCTGCTGCCGTCTCCACGCGCGACGAAATAAAGCATGTCTCCGCCTTCCGGATGGAGCGCGGCATGCAATGACGCCTGCCCCGGCATCGAAATCGGCGTCGGCGGCAAGCCTTTTCGAGTATAAGTATTCCACGGCGTATCGGTTTCAAGGTCACGTCGGCGCAGTCTGCCATCGTATTTTTCACCCATCCCGTAAATCACAGTGGGATCGGTGTCCAGCTTCATGCCGATTCGCAGGCGGTTGACGAACACGTTGGCAACGCGGGTGCGATCTTCGTTGCGACCTGTCTCCTTCTCCACGATCGAGGCCAGGATCAATGCCTCGTAGGGCGACTTCAATGGAAGATCGTCGGACCGACGTTCCCACTCACGGTCCAGCCGTTTCTGCATGACCCGATAGGCGTTGGCAAGCACGGAAAGCGCACTGTCGCCCTTGGTGATTTTGTAGGTTGAGGGAAAGAACAACCCCTCCGGGTGCTTTTCACTCGCGCCGATACGGGCAAGAATTTCTGAATCGGAAAGATCACTTGTGTCTTGCAGCAAATCCGGATGCTTCTCCAGCGCGGCGCGTATCTGGCGGAAATTCCACCCCTCGACCAGCAGCACCGAGCCGCGCACCACATCCCCCGTTTCGAGCTTGGTAATCAATTGCCAGGGCGTAATCCCTGTCTTGACCTGGTAAGAACCCGCCTTGATCTGTTGCGCCCGCCCGGTGAGACGCGCCAGCCACGAGAGAAAGCGTGGATCGACCGCTACGCCGGACTCCCGGATCACGCTGGCCGCCGGTAGCATCGCCATCCCGCGCGGCACGGTAAATTCGGTCTCTCCCCGCCTCACTTTCAAGGGTTGCCCGGCATACCACCACCCCAGCCAGACCACGAGAGCCGCAGCCAGAAGAACCATCAGCGTGAACCAAAGAAGGACTTTTTTCATTGAGAACAGGTCATGGAAAAGACAGAGCGGAAAGGAAAAAAGATATTGTGAAGGGGCACTATAATAACTGTCTCCCAGCTTTCCATCATGGCAAATGAACAACTGGACAAACTATCTTGCCCAAGAGGGCGCGCGCATCGACTCCGATTCCTCGTCCCTGTCCATAAACTTTGGCGCCCCGCATGCCGATGTCGACGCGCTGGCGCGTAACGCCGTTGCCGTGCCGCTTCTCCATCTCGGGCTGATCCGCGCCACGGGAGAAGAGGCAGGCGCTTTCCTGCACAGACTGCTTTCAAACGACGTTGCCGGTCTCACCGCAGATGCCGTGCAATGGACGAGTTTCAACACCGCGCAAGGGCGCATGCTGGCAAACTTTCTGCTTTGGCGCGATAGCGATGACCTGTGTCTCGCACTCTCTTCCGACCTCACGTCGTCCCTGCTCAAGAAACTGTCGTTTTACATCCTCCGCGCCAAGGTCAAACTCTCTCTCCCCGAACAGGAAAGGGCGCTCATCGGCCTTGCCGGCCCCATGGCGGGCGCACACCTGTCGCGCGCCGCAATGCCCGTACCGGAAGCCGACATGCGGCAACGGGTCAGCACCGACCGGCGCACGATCCGGCTCGGTGAGAACCTGTTCATCCTCGACCTGCCTGCCTTTGAGGCGCCTGCCGCCTTCGATGCGCTACGCCAGAGCGGCATCCCGGCAAGCGGCACGGCAAGCTGGCAGCTTGCCGCCATTCGCGCCGGATTGCCGCTCGTCACAGCCGCCACACAGGAAGCCTTCGTCGCCCAGATGCTCAACTTCGAGCTCATCGGCGGCGTGAGCTTCACCAAGGGATGCTATCCCGGCCAGGAAATCGTCGCTCGCATGCAGCACCTTGGCAAACCGAAACGACGCATGTTCCGCATCGGCCTGCTCTCTCCGACAACTGGCGCGAACATCCCTGTCGGCACGGCGCTTTACGGTTCGACGCCGCAATCCGCAAACGCACCGGGCGCCATCGTCAACTTCGCGCCGTTGCCCGAAGGCGGCGAGGCGCTGGCCGTGATCCGGACAGAATTTGTCCGTGCAGGTGAAGAAATCCACATCGGCGCGCCTGAAGGACCTTGCGTGGAAGTGCTTGAACTACCCTACGAAGTGCCGGAAGTGACGTGATTCAAGTAAAAGTGCGTAAAATTGTTTACATTGACATCTCAAAAAAAATCATAAGGAATTCTCTTTGGTATATTCGGTGTATACTACATCGTTCATCGGGAGAGTTCTCATGCCGCGTTTTTTTACCGTTTCTATCCGCAAACTGATCACCCTCTTTGGGACGTTTTCCATTTTCGCTCTGCCTGTCGCCTGTTCATCACACACGCCGGAAACACCGGAAAGCGTCGTCTCCAACCATGTAAAAGCCGTTGTCGCCAACCGCGTTGACGAGGCCATTGAGTACCTTGTGCAAAGAGATGCAAATGAAAAGAAAAAACTTCAAGCGCATGTCGAAGGACTCCATCAGCAGGTACAGGATAATGGTGGCGTGGATTCGATTTTGACGAGTCTTGTCAGCAAAAATGACGACGACACTCGTGCCAAGGTAGAGTTGGAGTTGAAATACAAGAACGGCGAAACGGACGGTGGTCAGATGGATCTGATCAAAGAATCGGGCAAATGGAAAATCCAATTGAGATGAACATTTTCCGCATCAGCGAGCAAGAGGAGTTTTGCACACAAGCATTCAGGACAATGGGGTGAGCTTGCGGTCCCCGGCGTCGTGACCACCCCGTCAGGCTTCGCCTGCCACCCCTCCACAGAGGGGAATTGCCCCGGCGCTTCGCCCCACCCCGTCAGGCTTCGCCTGTCCTTCCTTCAAGTCGCAGGGAAACGTTTCAATGCAATTCAAGTATGCTGTAATGCGCCAGCCTTTACAATAATTGCGGGATTGCTTATAATATTCGCTTGACCAAAAGAAGAGGCATTTTCTTTTGGCATACTCAACTTTTGTTATTACTCATCAGGAGAGTTCTCATGTCGGAATTTTTTTCCACTGCTGGCCGCAAACTGACCACCCTTTTGGGGACGTTTTTTGTTTTCGCACTGCTTGCCGCCTGTTCATCTCAATCGCCGGAAAGTGTCGCCGGCGATTATATGAAAGCTGCTGCCAACAACCGTGTTGAAGAGGCCATCGGGTACTTTGCGCTGGGAGACATAAAGGAAAACGATTTAACGGCAGTAAAAGGGAAACTCCAGATGATTGTCGGACAGCAGTATTCCGTGATACAGGATAATGGCGGTCTGGATTCGGTTTCCACGAATCTTGTCGAAAAGAATGAAGACGGTACCAGTGCCACCGTAATGGTAGAGACGAAATTCAAGAACGGCCAATCGAAAAAAGATCGGATGACCCTGATCCAGGAATCGGGTAAATGGAAAATCCGTCTGAAATGAACTTTTTCCGCTTTCCCACATTATCACGCGGTCTCACCCTTTCTGCATTGCCAGTCTGGCTGTTTTGCTTCGCGCTGATAGTAGCTGCCACGGCTTACGCCATGCGTGGCACGGACGAGTCCGGGCCAGCAGTTGCCATTGTCCTGCCCACCGACATCTCTTCCCAACTCCAGCCGGGCGATCTGATTTTTCGCATTGGCGACGGTTGGCAAAGCGATGTCGTACGCGGCATGGCGAGCGCCCAACAACAACGGGGCGATCCATACAGCCATGTGGGCATGCTGATCGGTTCGCCGGGGCATTGGCAGGTCGTGCATGCCGTACCTGCCGAAAAGCCCGGACGAACAGATGCGGTTGTGCGCGATGACCTGGATTTTTTCCTGTCTCCCGAACGTGCGCGCGGCGTTGCCATTTACCGCATCGCCGCCACTGCCGCATCACGCGCTGCTGCTGTGGAATACGTCTTGCAGCGCCTGGGAACGCCATTTCGCATCGTCGGAAACGACCACGAAGGGCTGTACTGCACAACTCTGGTCTGGGCGGCCTGGCAACGCGCCGGCGTCGATCTCGGCGCGCGCTTTGAATATCTGGAAATCCCACTCACCGCAGGGGATTACCTGCTGCCGCACAGCCTGCGCACTGCCCCTGGCTTGCAGTTGGTGTTTGAACACGGATCGAACACGCCCCTCGCAGTTCTCGGCGGGGCAACTCAACCGCTGGCTGAAAAGCCCTGACAAATCAGGAAAGCGATACGTAGTCGATCCTGAACAATAACAGGTGTAGCACGAGCATACCCACTCTGAGGCGGAGATGGTCACGAGGGGCTTGATGGCCAATCGTAGGGGCGCGATTTATCGCGCCCAAATTGCGGCGCTCGTACTCAAGGAATTCAAAGCCTGTTCTATTACTGGATAATCAAAAGTAAACCCCGTACTGAGAATTTTTTCTGCTGAGACTTTATTTCCTGTCAACAGAAGGGAAGACATTTCCCCCAGAATCAATTTGACCAGACAGGCAGGGATATTTGGAAGAAAAAAAGGTCTTTTCATGGATCGGGCTATGTTTTTGTTTACCTTATCCATCGTGATGATTTCAGGAGAAACGGCATTATAAATACCTTTTATATCTTGATGCTGAATTGAGAAGTGAATCATTTTACAGAGATCATCGACATGAATCCACGAAAGATAAGAATTTCCTGAGCCCAAATTGGCACCCAGTCCATATTGTATAGGCATCTGTAACCTGGGCAGAGCGCCACCCCTGTCGGATAAAACCACACCGCAGCGGAAGATCAGAACCCGATGAGTGATAGGCGAATACTCATGTGCTGCTTCTTCCCATCTCCTGCAAAGCAATGCCAGAAAATCCGTTCCGGCATTATCTTCCTCAGTAAAAACTTTCTCCGTGATAAAGTTTCCGTAATATCCTACTCCGGAAGCTGAAATAAAGGTTTTCAGGGAATGACCACTTTCCTTGAGTTTTGAAAGCAAGAGTCGGGAAGCGTTTACCCTGCTTGAAATAATTTCCTGTTTCCTCTTTTCCGTCCATCTTTTTTCTCCCACATTGGCACCCGCCAAGTGTATAAGATAGTCAATCCCTTCCAGGGCTTTCTGATCCACATACCCAGTTTCAAGGTTCCATTCATACTCATTCTGGCCGGATTTTTTTCTGGTCAGAAATTTTAACGCATATGTTTCAGAGTATTTTTCTGCAAACCGCCGTGCAACCAGGCCATTGGCTCCGGTAATCAAAATGGTTTGTTTCGTCAAATCCCTATCGTCACTCATGGCGTCATACTCCCGTTGTTCGTTATCAGTGTCAAGTCATGCCATAAGCATCGTGTAGGTTGGGGTGAGCGTAGCGAACCCCAACGTATGTGCATTCCCAAGCGGGAAGGTTATCTTCACTGCACACCCGTATATCATACTGTTATTTTCTCCTCCAGCGTTGGGGTTCGCAAGGCTCACCTCAACCTACACAGGCTGATGCAAAAAATTGAGCGCGAGCCGTAATCGGCGCAAAAGCCTTGTGGCGAATCGCCAAAGACCTTGGCATGCCGCCGCGAGAGCACCGTATTACCCCGGCTTTTTGGGTAGACCTGCCGCCGCGACCACCCCGTCACGCCTTCGGCGCGCCACCCCTCCACGGGAGGGGAATTTAGCACTCCGTGGAAACGACTGGGCTTGCGCAGGACGACGGCGTGATTCCACCCCGAACTCACCCCCCCGCGCCCACCATGCCCGTTACGCGGATCGTGCGCGATTCCGGCACTTCGCTGTTGGCGATGACCCGCAACGCGGGCACGGCGCGGCGCAGGAATCTCGACAACAACAGCCGCAGTTGCGCGGGCACGAGCAATACCGGCGGCAGGCCGATTTCTTCCTGACGCTGGGCAAGCTGCGCGGTCTGACGCAGCAGGGTATCGGCCAGCCCCGGCTCGATAACCCCGTCACCTCCTCCCATCGCTTGCGACAGGATGCGTTCTAGCCCCGGTTCGAGCGCCATGACCTGCACTTCGGCGTTGCCGGGGAACAGCGCCTGAATGATGGCGCGCCCGAGCGCCTCGCGTACCCGCGTGGTGAGTTCGGCGGCATCCTGCGTGCGCGGGGCGTATTCGGCCAACACTTCGATGATCGTGCGCATGTCGCGGATGTTGACTTCCTCGGCAAGCAGATTTTGCAGCACCCGCTGCACTACGGAGACCGGCAGCAGCTTGGGAACGAGGTCTTCGACGAGCTTGGGCGTTTCTTTCGAGACGTGGTCGAGCAGCGCCTGGGTTTCCTGACGGCCCAGTAATTCGGCAGCGTGCCCGAGGATGACCTGGTTGAGATGCGTCGCCACCACGGTGCTGGCGTCGACCACCGTATAGCCGAGCGCATGCGCCTGTTCGCGGGTAACGTTGTCGATCCAGTACGAGGGCAACCCGAACGCGGGGTCGATGGTTTCCCGTCCGGCAAGCGGCCCCACGACCCGACCGGGATTGATTGCCAGGAATTGACCGGGAAACGCTTCGCCAGCGCCGACCTCGACCCCCTTGAGGGTAACGCGGTAGGCATTGGGCTTGAGTTCGAGATTGTCGCGGATGTGTACGGGCGCCGTCAGAAAACCCACGTCCTGCGCGAATTTCTTGCGTAACCCTCGAATGCGGCGCAACAACTCGCCGTTCTGGCCCTTGTCGACCATCGGAATCAGACGATAGCCCACTTCGAGACCGAGCACGTCGACGGGCGCAACATCGCTCCAACTCGCTTCCTGCGCTTCGGCAGCGCGCGCTTCGGCGGCGATTTGCGCTTCCTGCTGCGACGGCGCTTCCTCTCCCGCCCCGCGACGGCTGCGAAACCACGCGAGTCCCCCGATTGACGAGGCAAAGAGCAGGAATACCAGGTTGGGCATTCCGGGAATCAGCCCGAGCACACCGACGATGACGGCGGTCAAAATGAGTACCTGTACGTTGGAAAACACCTGACCGATGATCTGCGCACCCATGTCGACATCATCACCACCCACCCGTGAAACCACCAACCCCGCCGCCACCGAGATGATGAGCGCCGGAATCTGCGCAACCAGTCCGTCGCCGATGGTGAGGAGGGTGTACGTATGGGCCGCGTCGCCAACCGCCATGTTGTGCTGGATGACGCCCACGAACAATCCGCCCAGGATGTTGATGATCAAAATCAGGATGCCTGCAATGGCATCTCCCCGCACAAACTTGGATGCGCCGTCCATCGCCCCGTAGAAATCGGACTCCTGCGCCACTTCCTTGCGGCGCTGCTTGGCGGTTTTCTCGTCGATCAGGCCCGCGTTCAGATCCGCGTCGATGGCCATCTGTTTGCCCGGCATCGCATCCAATGTAAAGCGTGCGCCCACTTCCGCGATCCGCCCCGCGCCCTTGGTGATGACCACGAAATTGATGATGGTGAGAATCACGAACACCACGATGCCCACAGCCGTATTGCCGCCCACGAGAAACTGTCCGAACGCCTCGATGACCTTGCCTGCGGCATCCGGGCCGGCGTGTCCGTGGAGCAGCACGATGCGGGTAGAGGCCACGTTGAGCGAGAGCCGCAGCAGCGTGGCGACAAGCAGTACCGTGGGGAACGCGGAAAAATCCAGCGGACGGCGCGTGTACATCGCCACCATCATCACCATCACCGATATTGCGATGTTGAACGTGAAAAACACGTCCAGCAGAAACACCGGCAGCGGCAGCACCATCATCGCCAGAATCATGATGATGAGAATCGGTGCTCCCAGCGCGCGCAGGTTTGCGGGCGACAAAATCTGGCGGAGTCTCAGGACGTTTTCATTCGCCATGCCGGGTCGTACTCGCGTTCGTTGTCATGGGTCAATCTTCCGGGGGCGGGCCGGGGTCGAGTGCGGCGGGAACCGGCAAATCGGTCGGCGGCTGCGGTACGGGCAGGTCGTTTTCCATCGCCTCGTTCAACTGGTAGACGTAGGCCATCACCTCGGCCACAGCGGTGAAAAGCGGGGCGGGAATCGCATTTTCCAGTTCGCAATGCGTATAGAGCGCGCGGGCAAGCGCGGGCGCTTCCAGCAGGGCCACGTTGTGCTCGCGGGCAATCTCCCGGATTTTCAGCGCCAGTTCGCCGCGCCCCTTGGCGACGACGATCGGCGCGGACATGCGCGAGGCGTCGTAGCGCAACGCCACCGAAAAGTGCGCCGGGTTCGTCACCACCACGTCGGCCTTCGGCACCTCGGCCATCATCCGTCGCCGCGCCATTTCGCGCTGCAACGCGCGAATGCGGCCCTTGACGTGCGGGTCCCCCTCCTGTTCCTTGTTCTCGCGCTTGACCTCCTCCTTCGTCATGCGCAGCCTCTTGTGGTACTGCCACAACTGGAACGGCACGTCGAACAGTGCAAGCAGCCCGAGGCTCAAGACGATCAACACCGCAATCCAGACCACCGTGGAAGCAAAATCGCTGATTGCAGGCAGCAATGGTTCTTTCAGGAAATCGAAAAGACGCTCACGGTTGCGCCACAGCACCGTTGCGCCGACCCCGCCGATCAGCAATGCCTTCATGACCGCCTTGAGCATCTCGACCAGGCCATGCAGCGAAAACATGCGCTTGAAGCCCTTGAGCGGATTGAGCCGGTCGAGTTTCAGCCCCAGCGCCTTGGGCGCGAACAGGAGGCCGCCGAGCATCATCGGAGAGGCCAGCGCCGCCAGTATCAACGTGAGAAAAAGCGGCAGCAACGTCAGCAAAGCCGCGCCGAGCAGACCTTGCAACCATTCGACGATCACCAGAACGTTCGTCTCGTATGCCAGATGACGATCGAAAGAAAAACCACGCCGCATCAGTTCCGACAGCCGTCCTCCCATCCAACTGCCGAGCATCAGGAGAAAAAGCGCGCCCGTCGCCGTCACCAGGAAGGTCTGGAGTTCGCGCGACTGCGGAACCTGCCCCTCTTCGCGGGCCTGTTGCAATCGTCGGCCTGATGCTGGTTCTGTTTTTTCCTGATCGCTGTCTTCCGCCACGGCTGGCCCCATGCCTCAGATGCCGCGCCGCGCCGGGAATGGCGAAGACGCAAAATGGCATTCGGGACATTATCCCAACCGCGCCTCCCGACAATGGGCGGATGTACGCGGAAAAGCCGCCTTATTTCGTGGACAGGGATTTTACCCCCTCGACCCTGTCGCCCGCCTTCACGCCATGCCCGGCAAACCAGCCCTGGTTCATCTCCAGCGCATGGCGCGCCGGTTTCACCGAGCAATGGGACTCCTCGCTCAACGGGGTCATGTCCTCAATATTGAGGATGCGCCCCTCTTCATCGAGAAACGCCACCGACAACGGGATCAGCGTGTTTTTCATCCACATGCAGATGCGGAGCGAAGACGGATACAAGAACAACATGCCCTGCCCGGAGGGAAGACGACTCCGGTACATCAGCCCAAGCTGTCGCGTCTGCTCGTCGGCGGCTACCTCGACCTCGATGCGATGCCCGCCCGCCTCCAGGCTTGCCCGCTGTGCCTGCGCTTGCACCGCGCCTGCTGCCGCCAACAACATTCCCATTGCCAGAACCCGCCGTATCATCGAACCTCCCATCGCCTTCACCGTTCCTTCCTTCCGACAAGCGCGATAATATGTGTTTCGCGCCTTCGATTCCGATTTCATCATGTCCGCCTCCCTGCGCGTCATCCGTGCCGATATTACGACATTGACCGTCGACGCCATCGTCAACGCCGCCAACAACACCCTTCTGGGCGGCGGCGGAGTCGATGGCGCCATTCACCGCGCCGCCGGGCCGGAACTGTTGGCCCACTGCCATACCCTGAACGGCTGTGCCACGGGGGAGGCCAAAATCACCCCCGGCTTCCGCCTCCCTGCCCGACACATCATCCACACCGTCGGCCCCATCTGGCGCGACGGAGTGCACGGCGAACCGGCGCTGCTCGCCGCCTGCTACCGCCATGCGCTGGAACTCGCCGATCAGACCGGGCTGGAAAGCGTCGCCTTTCCCTGCATCAGCACCGGCGTCTACGGCTACCCGCCCGATCTGGCCGCCCCGCATGCGCTCTGTACCGTGCGGGAGGCGCTGGCACGCCTGCCCGGCATCCGGGAGGTGATTTTCTGCTGCTTTTCGGAGGAAGAACGGATGCGGTATGAAAGTTTGCTGGCCGCCCGATAAAATCCATTCAACCCGAAACCGCCCTAAAGTTTCGGCGCGCCAAACATACGACGCGCCGATTTTTCAGAAATTTTCTGATATTTTGCGTAGGCTTTTGCGGCGCGGATGCGAATTTGTTCCGCCGTTTCATTGTGTCGGCGGCCTTCAACGATTCCCTCGACGACATAGGCTTCAGGGGCCATGAAATCGTATGTCAAAACCAGGCTTTGCGCGCCGCTGCGGTTCAGGTAGTCTGCAAAATACATCTGGCTTTTACATGCAAGAACAACCGCTTGCCTTTCTTGCGCAATCCCGGTCGGAAAAGTCCGCGCAATGGGCTGCAACGGCGCATCCATCAAGCCGTTGTGACCGACATAGATGGACAGTGTGGCGCTGTTCGACGCCTGAATGTGTATTGCAGGCTGATGCCGGGAGTTTGATTCATCGAGCGGTAACTTACCCGCCGCAGAGTGCATGAAATCGGCCATTGCCTTATCAATCTTCCGACCACGATATGCGTCGGCAATCAGGTATGCGGAAGGGCTGTTACGTGCCGAAAAAACACAGCGTTCCAACACCGACTCGGAAACCGCACTGCGACAGTATTCGAGCTTCCAGGCGGGAGATTTTTTGCCGAAAAAGGTTTTCATTCCATACGCCGCGCCCCAGTACAGATTCTTCGCAGGATTGTCGCCATCGCCCAGCGCAGCGGGAACCGGAACGATGCCTTGATGTTTATTGTCGGCCAAGGCAACGAAAACATGAACGATCAACGGATCGGCCGCATGGGCGAAATGGCTTATGAAGGGAATGAAAATAAATGATATTTGAATGAGCAGTCTGGCCATCATCCTCTTTTCCTCATGTATTCTCAGCTTTGGTAGGGCAGCAATAAATTGGTAAAGGGTTGATTGTTCTTCCAGCGATAACCGGAAAAATCGCGCAGGTCGGTGGAAAGAATGCGGCCTTCTTCCAATTGCTCGGCGAGGATCACCAGCGAAGCATCGGCCAGATCCATCGGCAAGTCACGGTAACGACGCATCAGGTAGCTGGCGCGGGAGAGCGCATCTTCGTCCAACTGCGGCACGTCGACCGCCCCTTGCGCGACGGCATCCATGAATTCGAGCGCCTGATGCACGCCAACGCGCGCCACCAGCAGGTGGCAAACCTCGGTCAACACCGGCCAGGTTGTGACAAACCCTTCGCCAGACCAACGCTTGGCGGCTGCGAACGCGGCAGCGTGATGGCGGTCGCGCCGATTGCACAGCGCGATCCAGAAACCGCTATCTGTAAGTACCACGAGGCTCTTGTACCGAAAGCGGGATTTTGTTTTCCAGCGACTCGCTCCAGTATTCCTTATAGCGAGCCGACAGATCCTCCGGTCCTTCGCCCGAACCGATAAACCCCGCCAGCAAGGCCAGCGGGTCGCGCGGCGAACGCGCATGCGCCGCGTGGTATTCGCGCAAGGCGGCACGCAACAAGTCGGAGGCCGACAGGCCGCTGCTTTCCAGCAATTCCTGGAAACGTGCCGCGTCATCGCCGGAAAGACGAGCGTTGATGCGAACGTCAGAGGGAGAAGTATCGGAAGACATGGCTGAATCCATAAACCTGTCTTAAGTGTATGACGCCTTTACTCCGATTGTCAACCTTCTCGTGTTCTATCGGGCGCAAACCTCAACGCACCGGCAATGCCGTCTTGTCCACGACCCGGCGCAGCACGAAACTCGTATGCACGCCCGACACCCCGGCGATGCGGGTGATGCGTTGCAGGAGCAATTCCTGGTAGGCGTCCATGTCCGTGACCACGATCTTGAGTTGGTAATCGGCGGACTGCCCGGTAATCAACAGACATTCGAGCACTTCGTCGATTTGTGAAATCTCGGACTCGAAGTGGGCGAAACGCTCCGGCGTGTGCCGATCCATCGAGATGTAGACCAGCGCGGTCAGGGAGAAACCGAGGCGACGGGCATCGAGCAAGGCGCGATAGCCGGTGATAAGCCCCGATTCTTCCAGCGTGCGTACCCGGCGCAGGCAGGCCGAGGGGGAGAGGTTCACCCGGTCGGCGAGATCCTGGTTGCTGATTCGGCCTTCGCGTTGCAGCAGGTCGAGTATTTGACGGTCGTAACGATCGGGCGGCATGGAATGGCTCCATGATGGTAAAAGCAAATTATTTCATAAATCACAATATTATTGAAATAATCAGCCATTAACAAGCCATTTCAATCAAATATTGCAATCATTAACCGCGTTTAACCGCGTAATATGCGTCATCGCCTGACGGGGTGGCGCGAAGCGCCGGGGTAATTCCCCTCTGTGGAGGGGTGGCAGGCGAAGCCTGACGGGGTGGTCGCGGCGTTGGGGTTCGCAAATCACCTCAACTTACACGATATGTAAGCATTTGTACCGAAAACGCTCTAAAAGGAATCTACGCCATGATGCTTTCCAACCCCGCCTCCAAGTACCGTCCTTTTCAGCCCATTCGTCCCGATGAGCGGCAATGGCCTGATCGTGTGATCACCCGCCCTCCGATCTGGATGAGCACTGATCTGCGTGACGGCAATCAGGCGTTGTTCGAGCCGATGGACGTGGAACGCAAGATGCGCCTGTTCCGTGTTCTGTGCGAGATCGGTTTCAAGGAAATCGAGGTCGGTTTTCCTGCCGCCTCGCAGACCGAGTTCGATTTCGTGCGGCATCTCGTTGAAGGCGGGCACATTCCGCCCGATGTCACCATCGAGGTGCTTACCCAGGCGCGTGAGGACATCATTGCACGCACCCTGGAGGCCCTCAAAGGTGCGCGCAGGGCCATTGTCCATGTCTACAACGCCACTTCGCCCACGTTCCGCGAAATCGTGTTCGGCATGAAACCGGATGAAATCATCGAGCTTGCCGTTTCGGCGGTTTCCCACATTCGCCGATTGGCTGGGACCATGACCGATACGGAGATCGTGCTCGAATACAGCCCGGAGACATTTTCCGGCACGGAACTGGAATTCGCCTGCGCGGTGTGCGACGCGGTGACGGAGGCGTGGGGCGCGCGTCCGGACGACAAGGTCATCATCAATCTGCCGGCTACCGTCGAAATGGCGACTCCCAATCACTACGCCGACCAGATCGAATGGATGCACCGTCATCTCGCCCGGCGCGACAGCATCGTGCTTTCGCTTCATCCGCACAATGATCGCGGCACGGGAGTGGCCGCCGCCGAACTGGGCCTCATGGCCGGAGCGGATCGCATCGAGGGCTGTCTGTTCGGCAACGGCGAGCGCACGGGCAATGTCGATCTCGCCATCCTGGCGCTCAATCTCTACACCCAGGGCGTTTCTCCCGGCCTGGATTTTTCGGACATCAGCGGTGTGGCGCGGACTTTCGAGCAATGTACGGGGCTACCGATTCACCCCCGCCATCCTTACGCGGGCGATCTCGTGTTTACCGCCTTTTCCGGTTCGCACCAGGACGCGATCAGGAAGGGATTTGCGGCGCAACGTTCCGATGCGCCCTGGACGCTGCCTTATTTGATTATCGACCCTGCCGACATCGGGCGAACCTACGACTCGGTCATCCGGGTCAACAGCCAGTCCGGCAAGGGGGGTATCGCCTGGTTGCTGCAAACCCGCTACGGCATTGCCATGCCACGGCGGCTTCAGGTGGAGTTCTCGCGCGAAGTGCAGAAGGAAACCGAAGCGGGCGGAGAGATGAGCGCCGAAGCGATCTGGCAGCTTTTTTCCCGGACATATCTCGATCCGTGTTCGCCGGTGCGCTACGTCGGGCATCACCTGCGTGAAGAGGGTGATGCGCAGGGTATTGAACTTACCGTCGAAATCGAAGGCTGCCGCCATGTGCTTGTCGGCAGAGGCAACGGCCCGATCGATGCTGCGGTGCACGCCCTGCGCGGTGCGGGGCTCTCCGTGCGGGTGCGTAGTTTTGAAGAGCAGTCGATCTCCGCCAGCCGAGATGGGGGTGATGCCCGCGCCTGCGCGTTTCTCGAACTCACGGGGGTGAATGGAAATGGAAACGGCGGCGAATGCTATGGCGCGGGGATAGATGAGAACATCGTTACGGCTTCGATCCGCGCATTGGTGAGCGGGGTTAATCGGCTTTGGCGGATAAGCGCGCAAAGATCGCAAGGGTAAAATAGAAACGATCACTGTCAAAAGAAAGAGCAACTCGCCCAAGCGAGTTGCTCTTCTCGGCAGGTTTACATGATCTACGCGCGATCAGCATAAACGCTGAATCATCAGCCGAAATCGGGTAAATCTAGTTGAACCCCGACAAGATTCAGCATGTCACCGGAAGCTATTTCCTTTGTTGAAAAAAGGGCATCCCGGCCAATTTTCTCCGTCGGGGTGGAGACAGGGTCGAAGTAGTCCTTCACTGTGTTGATGATTTCCTTTGTTGAAAAAAGGACATCACGGCCAGTTTTCTCCGTCGGTGTGGGGACAGTGTCGGTGTTGCCCTTCGCTATCGGAACCCTCGTCAAAACCGGGGTAGGGTCAGGGTCAATGTAGCCCTTCTCAAACGGAACCGGAACCCTCGTCAAAACCGGGGTAGGGTCAGGGTCGATGTAGCCCTTCTCAAACGGAACCGGAATGAAGAGAGGCGGAACCGGAACCGGGATGGGGCTCGGTATCGGGAGGGGCGGCGTCCACGGGTTGAAGAAACTGAACGGATTGAAAAAGTCGCTCAAAATGCCCATAAAACCTCCTAACAACGAAACGAATTAATGAATGCCACACTGTTAACCATAAAACACATGTTGAATGGTCGACTGTGATTATGGCATACATTCAACAGCAAAAATAGATTTTGCGATATTTTGTTTTGATAACCTCTGAACAACTCCACATCCACCGCTTGTCATCCTGCGCGAAGTCGCAGGATGACAAGCGGTGTGTAGATTCTGCGACTTCGCTTCGCTACGCGCTGCAATGACAGGAGGGTTGTTCAGAGGTTCCTTAGCATGTGTAGGATGGGCAAAGCGAAGCGCGCCCACCATTAACCTGGAGGTCACACGCCATCCTGCTGCACTGCGCAGTTTTTGAGATCCTGGATGATGTGCTCGAAGCGATCCCCCCGAAACTCGATCCAGGCCATCATGCGCCGATAGAGCCACTCCGGCTCGGCGCGAATCCGCCAGCCGTTGATGCGCAAAAAAACGTCGCAAGCAGCAAAAGCAACACGTTTGTTGCCGTCTACAAACGGATGGTTGATGAGCAGGCTTTCCAGCAGAGCGGCAGCTTCTTCAATAATGTTATTGTAATAGCCGCATTGCGGGCGAAACACTGCCGCTTCCACCGCCCCCATGTCACGAAGGCCGGGGGCGCCACCGTAGCGTTGCAAAACGATTTGATGCAGGGCCAGGATATCCGTGGAGGTCAGGTAGTCCCTCACCTGGAAAGCTCCCGGTACAGGGAGTCGTACTGGGTCATGCTGTCATGCATGGCCTGCATGACGTGTCGGCGGGGGGATTTGCCTTGCTTGTGTTCGATGTAGTCGCGCAATGCTTCATCCACAAGCGCCTGCAACTGCCTGCCTTCCTGTCCGGCGATTTTGCGGAGCGCGACCAGCACTTCCGGGTCTGCCTGGGTAGCGAATTTGACCTTTTTTTGTTTGACCGTCGTTGGCATGGAACACCTCGTTCTTTGAGGGTTCACCTTATCATGAAACGTCAAGAATCATCATGATTTTGAAAGGCTGCCGCAAATTTTGCGGCAGTGACTTCACCGGCAAGGCGGTGGGTTCAATCCTCCGCATGCAGATCCGCCATCAATGCTTCAACACTATCGAAACTTTTAAGGCCGCAGCCAGCGCGGGCTTCGCGCATGGCCGCAATAGTGGTTTCATTTGGTATTAACGGCTCAAACGGCAGCGCCTTCTCATTTGCGATGCGAGTCAACATAATGCGAAACGCATCTGACACGGTAAGCCCTATCGCCGCCAGCACGGTCGAAGCCTCTTCCTTGATGCGCTCGTCGATGCGGGCGCGGACAACAGCGTTTGCAGTCATGGGATGATTCTCCAAATTCTCTGGGCTACATTGTGGCTCAGAGAGGCGTGGTGCGCAATGCCTGCAAGCAACGGGCGGGCACAATCTCACTTCACCAGAAACGGCAGGTTGGCCGTAGCCGCCTTGTCGCTGCCGTCGCGTACAGTGATGAACAGGCGATACGCGCCGGGAGTCGAAGGGGCGCGGAAGCGGACGCTGGAAGGATGCATGTTATTGTGAAAACGAGTGGATGCCCGCATTGAGAGCAATCATGGAGAGGATGCGCGTAGCGGGCACTGGACGTGACCAGTTTCCTCAAGGCAGCCATTGGGACTGGCGGCGAAAGGCTGTTTCCATCTTATTGCAATTCTCCTTCCATGCGTTTCTCGTTGTTAAACGCTTCCTATTTCCTGGCCTCAATGTCCAGGCTAACAACGTAATCGGCTATTTCTTCGCCTTGCGGCAGGGTTTGCGCGATTTCCTTGTATAGAGGATCGTTCCAGTCCTGCATGCTTCGCACGTAGTCCGGCTTGGGCGTCAGGACGATGGACGCGAACCCCGCCTTTTCCAGCATGCCCCTGGTTTCTTCCACCAAAACCGCCCCGGCCACGCAGCCCACCAGCGCCGCCGTCATTTCCTGGAGGTTGCCGGGAAGCGGTTTCAGCAGAGCCAAATCGGAAACAGATACTTTGCCGCCCGGTTTCAACACACGGAAGATTTCACGCCAGACTCGAGGTTTGTCTGGCGAAAGATTGATGACGCAATTGGAAAGCACCACGTCGATGCTGGCGTCCGCTACGGGCAGATATTCGATTTCGCCAAGACGAAACTCTACATTATCCAGTCCGGGACACTGGCGGTACTGCTCAAGGTTCTTGCGAGCCTTGGCAATCATCTCCGGGGTCATGTCCACACCGATGACCCGCCCGGATGCTTTTACCTTTACGCCTGCCTGAAACACGTCGAAACCACCGCCGCTGCCAAGGTCGAGCACAACCTGTCCTTCCTCTAAAGCCGCGATGGCAACGGGGTTTCCGCAGGAAAGCCCCATGTTCGCGCCTTCTGGCAGATTGACAAGGCTTTCTGCGTCGTAGCCTACGGCTTTCGCCAGCCGAGTGGGATCAGGTTGGCCACAACAGCCTCCGCCTCCGCAGGAGCCATCCGTCGCAATGGCCGCGTATCCGGCGCGCACGGTTTCTCTGACTTGTTCGTTTGATGTGGTTTTGCTCTGCATGATCAATTCCTCCGTCGTTTCGTAAATTTTGTTGTTTGGAACTTCCTTGACCTTTTTTGCAATACCAAACGCTTCGCGCATTTCGTCATTGCTGAATCCAAGTTCTTTGCATTTTCTGTAATGCCACTGAAGGCATGCAATGCAGTTTCCGCCGATGGATGCACCAATCGCAACCAGTTCTTTTTCTTTTTCAGACAATCTCATCGTCATGCCTCCTTCTCATTACGGGTTCTTGCTTTCACAGCAAGTCGATGGAAATTCCGGTACGGCTCCACCTGCCGCCCGAAAGTTCTGGCTACCGGAACAGCATTCAGCCGTCAAGTAGGCGATGGTCTCCAGCATCAGAGAGATGTTGGCCTTGTACCGCGTATTGCGGCCTTCTCGCTCCATGCTGGCAAGCCCGCCGTGGACAATGGTTTTCAGGTGAAAGGAAAGGTTGGTTTTCGGAATATCCAGCATCCGGGAAATCTCCCCGGCAACCAGTCCGTCCGGCGCGTATTTGACCAGCAGCCGGAAAATGGAAAGTCGAGCCTCGGAAGTCAGGACTTCAAAGATGATGGCGGCAGTTTTTGTTTCCATTGGATGATTATTCAACAACTGTTGAACAATATCAAGCGGGCGAGCTATCGCTGCAAAAAGATTTTTCAGTGCATCTGTCGGCTTCCGCCTTCATGCATCTACGCTGGGTGTTCCGGGGACAGCGGTTCTGTTCCCGGTTCTATCTCACTTCACCAGAAACGGCAGATTGGCCGTAGCCGCCTTGCCGCTGCCGTCGCGTACAGTGATGAACAGGCGATATGCGCCGGGGGTCGAAGGGGCGCGGAAGCGGACGCTGGAAGGGTGTATTTTTAGCCATAAAATAGCTATTCATTAGCCTCGTAGTAGCCCGATAATAACGTACAATGTGTCCCTGCCGTGATGGAGGAACACCAATGTCCGCCAGAAAAACGATGACACTAAACCTGACCGATGCCGAGATGAGCGTGCTGGAAGAATTGTGCGCCAGGAAAGACATCAGCAAAACAACGGTGTTGCGACAGGCGTTACGCCTCTATCAAGCCGTTGAAGTCCGTGCCGAGAGGGGCGACAGGCTGTTCTTCGAGAACGAACTGACCAAAGCAAAATCAGAGGTGGTGCTACTGTGAGCGCAAAGACTTTCAGTGCATACCTCCTTGATGGCGCTACCGGCCAAGTGGTGGAAGCGGAACTATGGGACGCAATTGCCGAACAGCAGCTTTCCGATTGGGAAAACGAGTGGATGCCCGCATTGAGGGCAATCATGGAGAGGATGCGCGTAGCGGGCCTTGGACGTGACCAGTTTCCTCAAAGCAGCCATTGGGACTGGCGGCGAAAGGTTGAACACTTTCGGGGCTTGCTGGCAAATCCATGCTTCAGCGTGGTGTGCCAAGGCATGACCCAAGGGATGATGATTCTTGATACCCTGCGTAGGGCACGCCTTGCGCCGCAATACCAAAAACCTATCGTCTATGTGGAGTACCTTGAGAACGCGCCCTGGAACCGGCGTCATCATCAACCGGGCGAACAACCGCGTTTTTGCGGCGTGGGCAGCCTGTTGATGCGGGAGGCCATCGAACTGAGTCGAAGGGAGGGTTTCAAAGGGCGCGTTGGACTGCATGCGCTGCCTCAATCCATCCCCTTTTATGTGAGTCATTGTGGAATGGTTGACCTCGGCACTGATGCCAGTTACCAGAGTTTGCGTTATCTTGAGATGACGCCCAAACAAGCGGATGCCTTCATCACGAAGGGGAGCAAAAAATGAGAACCGAACTCACCAGGGAATGGTGCGAACAGATGGCCAGACAGGAAATTGAAGCTGGTTTTTACGATATTGAAGCCGGAGGCGTGCCTGTTGCCGACATTCCCGAAGCGTCTCTGTCGGATTCGCGCGCCCCGATACAGCAGCAAACAACTCATCGCCGCTCCCGTGCACAAGGGGCTGAGAATCTCGCCAAACAAGAGCTTGAGAAACTGTAACGCAATCTCACTTCACCAGAAACGGCAGGTTGGCCGTAGCCGCCTTGCCGTTTCCATCGCGTACAGTGATGAACAGCCGATATGCGCCGGGAGTCGAAGGGGCGCGGAAACGGACGCTGGATGTTTCGGCAGCGAGCATTTCCACGCCGACCGCCTCCGGTAAAGGTTCGGTCTCGCCCCCTTTGCGCAGATCGGTTGCTTCCTTGCGCACCCGCCATTCGGTAACGAGCGCCTCGCCGCGTACATCAATCGTGGACGAAACAATCGCACCCGGCGCGAATTCGTCGGCGGAGATGCCGATGCCAAGGATGCCTGGCGCGGCGCGTGTAACCGGACGGCCCCAGGCCTCAGTCAGCGCGTCGGTCATCTCGGTGAGGGTGTTGTCCGAAAGCAGCAGTCCGTGCCAGGTTGCAGTCTGTTCCTGCTTTACGCCCCACAGAAAGGCGAAAACGCCGCGAACTTGCGGGTTCCTGCTCAACTCGGCCAATGCGCGGCGAAAAAAGGCCGCTTTCTCGCGGCTGGTGAGTTCGACCGGCGCGCCCCAGGGTTTGCGACCGGCCTGCCATTGTCCGAGCGGGCCGAGTTCGGTGATCAACAATGGTTTGCCGATGCCAGCGGCACGGATACGCGCGTCCAGACCAAATGCCGCACCCGCGTAGAGATTGATCCCAATCATATCGACGTGCGCGCAACATCCGGCAAGTTGTTCCAGGTATGGCCGCCCGCCGTCGTTGACCGACATTACGGTGGGGTGAACGGGGTCGAGCGCCTTGACCACTCCTGCCAGGCGGTTGATCTCGCGCCACGACGGCAAGGGATCGTCCATGCCATGTTCGACTTCATTGCCGATGACCCAGGCCAGCAGCGCGGGGTGATTCCGGTAGCGTTGCACGAACGCGCGAATGCGGTTTTCCTGCGCGGCGATGGCCTTGGGGTCGTCGAGGCGAAAACCGTGGCGCGGCAGCCCGACATCCAGCCCCATGAGCACGCCGATCCCGAGTTTGCGCGCCTCATCGAGCACCCAGGCGTCGCTTTCGTGATAGACGCGCACGGCGTTCGCTCCGGCGGCGGCGAGTTTTTCCAGCGCGGCGCGATCGCCGGAAAACGCCGCGCCACGCCACGCCGTAGTGGGCGGGGCGGCAAAGGCCGTTTGAAGCGGCACGAAAAAAATCGCCGCAGCAAGCAGGATCAGACGCACAGGCAATTGCGTGGGCAGGCGGACCACGTCACATTCCACGCAGGCGCTTGATACGCTCCTGCGTGGCGGGGTGGGTTGAAAACAAGCTGCGCAGGTTGCCGCCCAGAAGGGGATTGATGATCATCATTTGCGCCGTGGCCGGGTGTTCCTCGGCTGCCTGGAGTGGAATTCCCTTGGCGTAGGACTCGATCTTGTGCAGGGCATCGGCCAGCGCGCCGGGGTCGCCGGAGATTTCCGCGCCGCCACGATCCGCGCCGAATTCCCGCGTGCGGCTGATGGCCATCTGGATCAGCATTGCCGCCAGCGGCGCAAGCAACATGACCAGTATCTGAGCCGCCGGATGAGAACGGTTGTTGCCGTCGCGCCCGCCGAAGAGCATGCCGAATCGCGCCAGCGTCGCAATCGCGCCCGCGATGGTGGCGGTGATGGTGGAAATCAGGATGTCCCTGTGCTTGACGTGAGCAAGCTCGTGCGCCATGACTCCACGCAACTCCCGTTCGGAGAGCAGGCGCATGATGCCGGAAGTGGCGGCCACTGCGGCATGCTCCGGGTTGCGCCCCGTGGCGAAGGCGTTGGGTTGTTCTTCGTCGATGATGTAGACCTTGGGCATGGGCAGATCGGCGCGATCGGCGAGATCTTTCACCATGTTATAGAGATAGGGCGAGGCGGCAGCATCCACCTGACGCGCCCGATACATTTTCAGCACCATCTTGTCCGAGAACCAGTAGGCCCACAGATTCATCGCGCCGCCCAGGACGAGGGCGAGCAACATACCCTGCTGACCACCGAGCGCGCCGCCAATGACGCCGAACAGGGCAACGATGCCTGCCATCAGGATGGAAGTTTTCAGCCAGTTGCCAAACATGTAAATTTCCTTACAGGACGGTAGTCAAAGGCATAAATAGAGGCAAACAGGGCCGAATTCAAGCCCCTTCTGTAACAGGCAGCATGAATCGTTCTCCGGCGGCAAGCGCGAAGCCGTGAAGGAATTCCGCCGCCGCCATCCGGCGACTGCCCGGACGTTGCAGTTCCGTTACACACAGGGCGTCTTCGCCGCAGGCCACCACGATTCCGGATGCGTCGACGCGAAGGATGCTGCCCGGTTCCCCACGCTCCGGCACGGTATACGCCGTCCAAAGCTTGATCGGGGTTTCGCGTATCTGGCCGAAAGCGACCGGGTACGGGTTGAAAGCGCGTATCCGGCGCGCCAGTTCGATCGCCGGCCTGCGCCAGTCGATTTCGGCCTCGGCGCGGGAAATCTTCCGGGCGATAGTCACGCCCGTTGCCGGTTGCGCTTCGGCGGGCAAGTCTCCAGCCTCCAACCGCTTCAACGCTTCGACGATGGCCTCTGCGCCAAGACGCGCCAGCTTGTCGTGCAGGCTGGCCGCCGTGTCCTCGGGCGCAATGCCGGTTTCCCGGCTCAGGAGCATCGGGCCGGTATCCAGCCCGGCGTCCATTTGCATGATGGTGATGCCCGTCTGCGTATCACCGGCTTCGATGGCGCGCTGGATCGGGGCCGCGCCGCGCCAGCGCGGCAGAAGCGAAGCATGAATGTTCAGGCAGCCCAGCCGTGGCAGAGCCAACGCTTCCGGCGGCAGGATCAGGCCGTAAGCGGCCACCACCAGCACGTCGGGGCGACTCGCCTTCAGGCACGCGCGCTGATCTTCCGTGCGCAGGCGTTCCGGTTGGTCGATATCGAGTCCGCACGCCAGAGCGAGCTGTTTTACCGCGCTGGCCGCAAGTTTCATGCCGCGTCCGGCGGGGCGATCCGGTTGCGTCAACACCACCGGAACCGTGTAACCCGCATCGAGAATCGCTTCCAGCGCACGGGCGGCGAATTCCGGTGTACCGGCAAAAGCCACGCGCAGGGCAGAAACCATGAAACACGTCCTCCGGAAAAAACCGCTCAGGACTCGGCTTGCGCCTGTTTGAGCAGCCTGGATCTGATCCGGCCCAGTTTGAGACGCGACAGGTACTCGACGAACACCTTGCCGTCGAGATGATCCAGTTCGTGCTGGATGCACACCGCGAGCAGATCATCGGCCACGAGTTCGAAAGGCTCACCCTTTTCATTTAGCGCCCGCACCCTGACCCACTCGGCCCTTTTCACCTTCTCGCGCACCCCTGGGACGGAAAGACAGCCTTCCTCGCTCTCGCATTCACCTGATTTTTCGAGAATTTCGGCGTTGATGAGCACCAGCAGCTCACTACGATCCTCACTGATGTCGATGACCACGACCCGCTTGTGGACATCGACCTGCGTGGCGGCAAGTCCAATGCCTGGCGCTGCGTACATGGTCTCGGCCATGTCGCTCACCAATTGCCGGATCGTATCGTCCACCACGGCGACCGGGGCAGCCTTGATATGCAATCTGGGATCTGGAAAGTTCAGGATCGGCAGGACAGCCATAAAGCCTTGCTGAATGAAGAGAAAAGCGTCACGAACAGAATTTCGCGCGCAGCCTAACATGAGTAGCCACGCATCGCGCCTGAATCGTG
>JGI24702J35022_10000185_pt1 | contig 33276 bp, 24 predicted proteins | sample TergutTh196P4_FD_35022 | JGI IMG/M metagenome (IMG submission 35022) | reverse complement strand
CGCAGTGAAGTGAGAGGTGCGGTGCGAAACTGAGGCAAGGATGCCTCATTTGAGCACAAATGAAGCAAAAAAACGTCTGCCGAGCGCAAGGGCGTGAACAGAAGGAACAGGAGGGTGAAGTGGCCGTTAATTGTCGAACGAAGCGAGAGTCGCGTCGCGCTAGCGCGACATGACCGAGCGAGTGACGACATCAAAAGGTCAAATACCGCGCGGCTCTGCCCTGGGGTAAATACCTTTTTTTTTTCTTGATATATCTCCCGGAATAATGTATAATCAACCTCATGAGAACTACAATAGAAAATGGTGATGAAAATGTTAAAATGTGCCAGTATCCACACATTTGAGATAGATGACTTTGACATCGCTCTCGAACAACTCAACACACAGCTCGCCGAGAAACTTACATTGCTCGACAACACGATTGGCGTCCTCATGTGCCACCCCGAATACATCACTTCCGGAGCCGTCAAGCACATTGCGGACAACCTGCCGTTTGAATTGGCAGGCGCGACGACATCCGTCCAAGCGGTCAACGACGACATCGGCGAGCTCATGCTCACGATTTTCGTTATGACTTCGGACGATATCCGCTTTAGAGCGGGAGTCACGGGCAATCTCGATGATGGCATACAACAACCGACCAAAGCCGCATATGATATTGCCTCCGCCGGTGAAAATGAAGCGCCCGCGCTCGCATTGATTTTCCCGCCCCTGCTGCTGAACTACTCCGGCGATGAGTATGTCTATGCCTGGGAGTCCATCATCCCCGGAGTTCCGCTGTTTGGTACGCTCGCCATTGAGGACACTATCCCGTTCGATGACAGCGAAACCATCTACAAGGGCGACAGCTTCAAAGCGGCAATGTCATTCATTTTGTGCTATGGCAACATAAACCCGCGTTTCTATATTGCGACGTTGGAAAAAGAAAAAGCCATGCCATATAAAGGCGAAATCACAAAATCAAACGGCGCATACGTGTTGGAAATCAACAATACCAATGCATATAAATATTTCAGCGACATCGGTTTCGCAAGCAACGGCGTTCTTGCTGACGGCTATGGATTCGTTCTTTATGTCATCGATCAGAAAATGCGCGATGATTACGACGGCGTCCCTGTCGTTCGCGGGCTCGTGGCGTTTACAGAAGATGGGGCAGCGATATTTCGCGGGGACATGGACGAAGGTTCGACATTCAGCATGCTGACGAGCGACTGCGACGATGTCCTGACAACTACGCGCAATAAAGTCGCGCAGATGAATGACATCAGCGAGATCAACGGCATCTTGATGTTCCCGTGCATCATCCGCCGCATGGTCGCAATGAGCGTCGGGCCTTTGACCGAACTTGAGACTATTCAGAACACGATCGATCCTGCCATCCCATATATGGCGGCATATGCAGGAGGCGAAATATGCCCCACCTCCGTTGTCGATGGCAAGCCGACAAACCGATTTCATAATTATTCACTGGTAATGATGGTTGTTTGACGCGAGGTTCGGCCTGTTTGAAGCTTTCTTCCCCCATGGCAGCAACTACAAATATTTAGCCTGCAAGGCGGTGTTATATTGGACAGTGTTCGCGAATATGTAAATATCGTTAAAGATGAATATGATGCTCTGCTTTTGAAACTGAAAAACAGCGGTATTGAGAATAATAAATTGTCGCGCGAGCTGAGAGCCGCGCACAAAAACATCGGCATGATGATCAGCAATATGGAAGCGCAAACCATGCTGAACGAGGTCATCACCGGCGAGAGGCAGCGGCAGGAAATGTATGTCCGCCTGCTGTTGGAGTCATGCCCTGATCCTATCTTCATCTTTGACGAAAACATGAAGTTCCTGCTGGGGACGGAATCGACGACCGGGATATTCGGCATTGCGGATATGTCAATTTTGCAGGGGAGAGAGCTGGACAACATCGTTATGCGTTACCACCCTCCCGTTTTCACCGATGAGCTTGTCGGCATGATCACAAGGACAATCGAAACGCGCGGTGAATACCACATTACGAAAAACCTTGAGGTGTCTACCGACAGCAGCAGATTTGAGGTCAACATCCTGCCTTTCCACAAAGACAACGGCGATTTCGCAGGCGCGCTCATTATAATGCATGATATCACGGAAATCATCAAGTCGAAGGAGATCGCCGAGCAAGCGAGCCTCGCGAAAGGCGAGTTTCTCTCTCGCATGAGCCATGAGATGCGGACGCCGATGAATGCAATCATCGGGATGACAGGCATTGCAAGAAAATCGGACGATGCCGTCAAAAAAGAATATTGCCTCGACAAAATAGAGAGCGCTTCGACGCACCTTCTCGGCGTGATCAACGATATCCTCGATATGTCAAAAATTGAAGCGAATAAGTTCGATCTCGCATATGATGTTTTCAATTTTGAACGTATGATCGCGTCCGCGGTCAATGTCATTAACTTCCGTGTCGAGGAAAAGCACCAGTCCCTCGTTATCGATATTGACGACAGCATCCCCAATGCAATTATCAGCGACGAGCTCCGTTTGACGCAGGTCATAACCAACCTTCTCACGAACGCAGTCAAGTTTACGCCCGAGGGCGGCACGATCAGTCTTTGCGCAAAGGATCATCCCATGGAGGACGGCAGCTCCGCCATCAGATTTGAAGTCGCCGACACCGGCATAGGCATCTCTGCCGAGCAGCAAACGCGCTTGTTTGTTTCCTTTGAGCAGGCGGATGGCGGCACCGCGCGTAAATATGGAGGGACCGGTCTTGGGCTCGCTATTTCTAAGAGAATAGTCGAGTTGATGGGCGGGAGCATTTGGGTCGAGTCCGAGCCCGGCATTGGTTCGACATTTATTTTCACGATCCGTTATGAAAAAAGCGAGACCGCCCATTTTGACGATCAAGATAAGCTGCGCGTGGGAAATGGAACGGCTCTCAATTTCGACAGCCACCACATACTCATTGCCGAGGATGTTGAAATTAACAGAGAAATCATGAGCGCTGTCCTGGAAGATACCGGTTTGGTCATTGATTTCGCCGAAAATGGACAAGAGGCAGTTTCCATGTTCCGCGATAATCCGGGGAAATACAGTCTTGTTCTTATGGATATCCAAATGCCGGAAATGGACGGTTTTGAAGCCACGCGCAATATCAGGTCGCTCGAAAAAGATGGGGCCGGCAGGATCCCGATAGTCGCTATGACGGCTAATGTCTTTAAGGAAGATATCGAGCGTTGCATTGAGGCCGGCATGAACGACCATCTCGGCAAGCCGATCGACATTGATGACCTGTTTGATATGCTTGGACTCTATCTTTCATAAAACGTTAGCGCAGGGAGGGCTTTACCCGACCGTCCGCGCGATAATCACTTCCGCTATAAGGCGATATAAGTCGCAGCACGCGGTGACGGGGCTGTGGGGGCGGAGCCTCCGCGTGATGCTGCACTGAAAGGGACGGAACATATGGCAAATGTGGTGCCGGCACGGATTGCCGGCATATTGATTAACGCGCTGAAGGGCGGCGTAGTTCCAAGAGTCGGGCTGGAATATATCACTGTAGGGCGCGCGCTTGAGATTGCCGCTATTCTGCAAGATATAGACATGGTTGCCGATGGCGGCGCTGCATTTCGGTTTATCGTCGGGAAGTACGGGAGCGGGAAGAGCTTTCTGCTGCAAACGATACGCAATTATGCGACTGCCAAAGGTTTTGCAGTCGTCGATGCCGACCTTTCCCCGGAGCGCCGCTTTGCAGGCACGAAGGGGCAAGGATTGTCCACATACAAAGAGCTGCTACGCAATTTATCTACGAAATCAAAACCCGATGGCGGCGCGCTGCCGCTTATCCTGGAAAAGTGGATTTCAGGCATCCAGTCGTCCATCAAAACGGCCACGGGCCTCGACGGAGCCGCCTTCGACGATCTTGTCGAAAAGCAAATATACGAAGTGGCAAGCTCGCTGGAAGGTATGGTAAACGGCTTTGATTTTGCGAAGGCTGTCGTAGCATATTGGCGGGCATACCGGATTGACGATGTCGCAATGAAGAGCAATGTGCTCAAATGGTTTCGCGGCGAATATGCTTCACGCAGGGAAGCAAAGGCGGACCTCGATATCAACTTTATCGTGACTGATGAGACTTGGTATGATTTCATCAAAATACTCGCCGAATTTCTCGTCAGCGCGGGTTACAAGGGTCTGCTTGTCCTTGTGGACGAGCTTGTGAATATCTTTAAGATCCCGAACTCCATCACCAGGCAGAACAATTATGAGAAGATACTCACAATATATAACGATGTATTGCAGGGGAAGGCAAGCCATATCGGATTCTTGATGGGCGGCACGCCGCAGTGCATCGAGGACAAATACAGAGGTGTTTTCAGTTATGAGGCGCTGCGTTCGCGGTTGGCTGAAGGCCATTTCGCTGCCGACGACATCAAAGACCTCACCGCTCCCATTATACGCTTGCAAATGCTCACGCAGGAAGAGCTGTATGTGCTCGTAGAAAAACTGCGCGACATTCACGCGCAGTTGTATGATTACCGGCCTTCGCTTGGCCATGATGAGCTTGTCTATTTTCTCACCGTCGAATTCAACCGCGTTGGGGCCGACACCCACATTACACCGCGCGAGATCATTCGTGATTTTATCGAGCTTGTCGGCATTCTCCATCAGAATCCCGACAAAAGCATCGAGGCCATCCTCGGCAGCAACAGCTTTGAGATGGCAAAAGGCGGCTTGAGCGACGAGGATATCCACAGCGAGTTTCAAGAGTTTGAAATATAAGAGCATCAAAAGTGGGGCTACTGATTCACGCGCTTGCGGCAGGAGCCTCCTATTATATCACTTGTTTTTAATCTGATATATATTTACTCTTTGCGTATTTGTGTTATGCTTTGCGCAGGTATCGACAAAAAAGGAGGCAAAACAAATTGAAACCATCATTGAAGATCTTTCTATTCATCCTTTTTGGGCTGCTGGTAATATCATGCTTATTCAGCGTTCTGGGCGCGGTGCTCGGCCTTGCATTCGGCGCGATAGGCGCTGTGTTCGGCTTCGTCTGGAGGGTGATATTCAGCCCGATCATTCTGCTCGCGATCATCATCTATGTCGTATACAGAATCGTAAACAAAAACAAGCGCGCGTAATGGCATCGCAGCTGCCACTGTTCACGCCCTTGCGTCACCGGGCGCGAATTGTAACGTCTTTCACGCCCTTGCGCTCGGTCCTGAGTTGTTCCGAATATTACGGTCTTTTATATCAATTTCGATGCAATCGCGATGCGCAGAGCGTCATGCAAGCTCTTCACGCCGAGTTTGTCATAGATCGAGTTTATCACCATCTTGACGGTATTTACGGTTATGCCCTGGTTCTCTGCAATCTCGCTGCGCGACAACCCTTGGGAGAGTTCCTTTAGTATCTGGATCTCGCGCTTCGTAAAGACCGGCTTGGCATCGTCGGCCGCCGCCGACTTGATAATCGTTGCCATATGCGCTTGCCTTCTGGCGAAAGCAGAAGATTTCCTGTTTATGTCCTCGAGCCAAGGCTTCGGTATGGAGCAATTCTCACTCTTTAAGGCAGCAGCGGTAAGCGTTCGCATATCTTTTCCGTATTGCGTGAACAAAACGATAATTTTATTTGACTCGGCGAGTTTATACGCTTCCGTCAACGATACGATAGCTTCTTCCCTGCGTTTGAGCTGGTAGAGGGACAACGCCTCGAGCGTCTTGAACATGATTTTGCCGACAAGCAGCAAGTTGCTCTCTTTCAAGTTTTCAAAGAAAGCTAATAAAGTGTTATACTGCCGCGTCATGTAGCAATAATTTGCCTTGACGCGGTTTGCATAATTTGCGAGGAACGCGGGATGCGAATATGGAGAAAAGTCCGCCTTAAGCCAATCGGGAATCTGCTCCGGCTGCCCCAGGGCAAGAAAATAGTCACCGCGCGCAATATCATATGAATCATAACGAGTGACGTATTCCTTTTCTCCAAGTTGAGCTTCTATCTGCTTTATAATGCTGTTTGCAGCATCGAGGTCTCCACGCGCAAACGACAGAAGCATCAAAATCAGCAGCGCTCTGTTATATATGGAAAACTGGCCGTTCATCCGCGCTTTTTCCAATGCTTGATGCAAATATTGCTCAGCATCGATGAATTCACGTCTATAAAACAACAATTCGCCTCGCGACAAATCATCGAGCCCCAGCAAGTTTTTGCGGTATATCTCTGAGGAGCATGAGATCGCGGACGACATCGCATCGATAAACTCCTCCGTTGCTCCGGCACGGTTCGAGCCTACGAGCAGCGCATAAGCGCCAACAGACTGCTTAATTGTTGGGTCGGTCATTGAATATGGATTTTTGGCAAAATACTCATTATGTGTTTTGAATGCTGCATCAAAGTCATATTTGTCAGTGAAAGGCGACATAATGATTCCGGAGATCGCTTTCATGCCATAGATTTCCGCCAACGCGCGGTTTTTCCCGGGCGACTCAGGACGTTTGCCCCAATCCTCGGCATATCTTCTTATCAGCGCCGTGGTTTCATCATACATCCCGAGACTCAGATTAATTTTTATATACATCGCCGGAAACAAATTGTTGTTATCGGCGATTTCTTTTGGCATTCGATTGAAAATCTCCAATGATTGATCGGCGATGTCCTGGGTCATCTGGATGTTCATTGAAGATATCATCCGCATGATCGCCTCGTAATTACCGGCCCTTTCGTAATATGCGAGAGCATCGCTCCGGTAATCATTCTCTTCGCACCAGAATCCTGCCTTATTATATGTATCTTCTCTTTCATCATCGGAAAGCGCTTGTTGATGCTGCCTCAGGTACGCAAGGAAAAGCTCATGGATCATATATGCGCCCAAATGGTAGTCATAACGTACATATGCGTTGAGCTTATCAAGCTCGCTGAGTAGCTTCTCGTCGTCTGCAAGCAGTCTGATCAGGCTTGCAGCAAGGTGGTCGATCAACGAAATGCGGAGGAGGAAGCGCCATAATCCATCGGAAATATTATCGAGCGTTTCCAGCTCAATGAGCTTGAAGATATTGTCTTTCATAGCTTCAAGCGCAGATCGTTCATATTTCAGGTCCTTTCCAAGCGAGCGGCCAATGAGGTTGATGGCGAATGCCCAGCCGTGAGTGTCGTCATAGACGTCTCTGATGTCCTGCCTGGAAACCGAGAGTTCCAGCTGGTTGAAATACTCCGCGATTTCATCTTCAGTGAATCCCAGCTCATCCTCTCGTATGGTATATATGCGCTCACGCATCATGTAACTCGTCAAGTTGAGTTCCGGAATTGTTCGCGAGATGACGATGACAGTGCCGTTCTGCGGTATGCTGCTTATTATTTTCTCGAAAATATGCAAGAGGACGGGGTTGTGCAACAGATGAAAATCATCATATACAAAATAGCATTTTCCTTGCCCTGCCAAGGTGTCGCTACGGACTGCAGCATATTTCGCAAATCCATCATCCGTGTCGGGAATGCCGATTTCCCTGAGACGTGCAGCGGATTCCGGCCAGATGGTCGAGATTATATTGACGTATTTTTCCCAAAAGTGCGCGATTATATTGTCGCTTTCCGTGATCTGCATCCATGTTGCTGGCGCGTCCTGCTTGCTAAGAAATGATTTCACCATGCGTGTCTTGCCATACCCCGATCCGGCATATATGGCCACAAGCGGGTATTTGGATGCTGTTTCCAACAGTTTGTTCAGGCGCGGGCGCTCGAGGTAGGTCGTCGTTTGAAGAATTCTCCCTCTTTCGTCCTTGAATGGATCGCTCGCAGACATTACGATTCCCCCTCTCGCAACGGCGATAATTCTCGCGGCATAGTAAAACAAACGTTTGTTTCACTATACCTAACAATCGTTTGTTTGTCAATAGGGGGCGCGATATTTTTGTGAATTGTAACCAGGGGGACGGTTCACGGTAAGAACTCGTATGTCGTGTTTTCGGACACGACGCCGTGCGCCGTCACGAGAATTATGATCGCATCCGGGAGCGTATCGTTATAATACTCGCTGAAATCATTCTTATAATACCGCATATCAAAATGGTCCATCACGCCGGCATTGAGCGAAAGATATGGAAATGTAGCAAGAGCAAAAGAATCGCCGATTGTCAGGATATTAAAATCCGCAGGCGCATTGGAGTTGCTGTAATGCTTCTCGGCTGCATCCCCAAACCCATATAATCCGTACGGATTGGCATTGAAGTAGTTGGGTTCCGCATTCAAACGGTTGCGGTTGAAAAGGATATCTCCGAATGAACCTTGCACGGAAAAATCTGTTCCCGGGAGGCTGAAAGTTATGCCATTGCCCCAGTTTGAATCTTTTGGCGAAATAATGCTGAAATCATCCGCGCCCGCAAAGTAGCGTCCCGTGCGCTTCCCGGAAGAACCTAGAAACAAGTCGTTTTTGATCTCAATATCATACTCGCTGATATCTGAGAAACGCTCGCTTGTCTCCGGCGCAACGCCTTCCCTTTTGAGATAATCAATAATCTTCGCATATGCCCAAAACCCCATCTCGGGCGTCCAGTGATGGTCGGTAACGAAAAAGGCTTCGCTGTATGATATGCCCTCGTTTTTCATCTCCTCACGTAAATCAATAAACGGCACTTCGTTTGCTCTCAACAACTCCAGCAAATCATCTGCATTATCATTGACAAAATCCTCGTACCCTGCAGGCATAATGTCCTCATACTTCGGCACTTGAAACGGCGCGACCACAAAGAGGAATGCTCTGCCGTTTTCTTTTTGCGCGTTGCAGAGCTTCGTCAACTGCGTGGCTGCAAGCGACACATCCTGCTTCCTTGCGATCTGGGTTAAGTGCCCGTTGTCTAGTTTAATGCGTTCATTCATAAAGCGTTGCCCCATCGCGCGCGCCATGAGGCCGTTGAAATCGATATATATCCCTTTATCTGTCAATGAATTGCTGTTGTTGAAAGAAAGCATGTTTCTATATTCATTGTCGGCCATGTCTCTGACCGCGACAATACCCGGCGAAGTGGTCTTTATGTATTCCCCGACGTTGTATATCGTCGGCAAAAACGCAACCGCGCCCGTGTACATGATCGCAAATAGAAATGCCACCGCGAGCATGTGCTTGTAGGTGATCTTTTTAATTGCTTTGAGAAGCTTGTCCATATGTACCACCGCTAAAAATTGAAGTATATGAATGGGTTGTGGGCGCCGAGGATCAGGAAAGACACAGACCAAAAGAAGCAGAATAAATAAAACACGACCGTAAACGCATTCGCGCATATTCGGACAGCCTTCCTGCCCGAGTTGTCCACTCTCGAGCGCAGGCGCTTGAAAAGCTCGGTCGAACACAGTGCCGCCGCCACCAGGAAAAGCCAATATTCACGAAATGTCAGGATAACATTGTCGCAGAACAATGGATTATCCCGCAATCCGAACATTGACAACCCATACTTAATCGCCTCTGTCGTGCCGGAAGCGCGGAACAGCACCCATCCCCCCAGGACGCAGAGCAACGTAAACGCTCTATAGAGGCCTTTTGGGACGGGCGATTTGAATTTTTGCGGGTATCCGGTCAGCTTTTCAAACGCGATTAGCACAAAGTATAATAATCCCCACAAGATGAAGTTCCAATTCGCCCCATGCCACGCTCCCGTCAACGCCCATACGACAAAAAGGTTGAACACCAGGCGGATGGTCGATTTGGTCCGCGAACCGCCCAGAGGAAAATAGACATAGTCGCGGAACCACTGCTCCAGCGACATATGCCACCGCCTCCAAAATTCGGAAATGGACTGCGATATGTAAGGATAATTGAAGTTTTCCAGAAACCGGAAGCCGAACATTTTGCCAAGCCCGATCGCCATGTCGGAGTAGCCCGAAAAATCAAATAATATCTGAAACGAATACGCCAACGCGCCGAGCCACGCGTATATGACTGAGCGTTCCGCATCGGGCAGCGCAAACGCTTTGTCCGCAATGAGAGCCATATTGTTGGCGAGCAGTATTTTTTTGCCGAATCCGATTATAAACCGTCTGACGCCGTCTCCGAACTGATCGAAGTCGTTGCTCCTGTGGTCGATTTGCTCCTCGATGTCTTTATATCGGACGATCGGTCCGGCGATCAATTGCGGGAAAAACGATATATAAAGGCCAATATAGTGCGGCTTTAACTGCACTTGCACGTCGCCGCGGTATACGTCGATTACGTATGACATGGCCTGAAAAGTGAAGAATGAAATGCCAATTGGCAGCGCAAGGTTGACCATTGGCAGCCCGATGCCAAAGCGGTTTATGTTGCTTATGAAAAATCCAAGGTATTTAAACGTGAACAGCAGCCCCAGGTTTCCGGCAACGCATATTGCCAGCAAGGCTTTGGCTGTTTTTTTGCGTTCTCGGAAGCGGCCAATCACCATCGCCATAATGTAGTTGAAGATTATCGAGCCTATCATCACGATGACAAACTTCGGCTCTCCCCATGCGTAGAAGAGCAGGCTCATGAGCAGCAGGAATATGTTCCTGTATGGTTTGTGCAGCAGGTAGTAGCCCGCCAGCGCGACTGTCAGGAACAGGAAAATGAATATGTTGCTGGAAAACAGCAATTTGCTTCCCCCTCGGTTGGTTTCGGAATTCTCAAGCAGTATCTTTTCAGTGCCTTGCGCTCGGCATGAAATAGTTTTTTTGAGTATATCGTATTTCCTGCAATATAACAAGATTTTATTGGCATTTTGGGCGCAATGGTATATAATGCTGCCGGAATAGTATAATACAAGAGGACATTGATGGACGTTTTTGACAGGCTGGCCCCTTTCATCCAAGACTTTATATACCAGAACAAATGGGAAGAGTTGCGAGGCATACAAGTCGCCGCTTGCGAAGTCATTTTTGACAGCGACGACAACCTTTTGCTGTCGTCCGGCACCGCATCGGGAAAAACAGAAGCAGCGTTTCTGCCGGTATTGACTGAGCTGCACAACAACCCCTCAAAATCTGTCGGCGTCATGTATATCTCCCCTCTCAAAGCGCTCATCAACGACCAGTTCAAACGGCTGGAACTGCTCCTTCTCGATTCAGGCATCCCTGTTTGCAAATGGCACGGCGACGCTTCTCAAACAAAAAAGAACGAACTGATAAAAAACCCTGAAGGGCTCATACAAATCACGCCGGAGTCGCTGGAGAGCTTGATCACGAACAAACGCGGGGCTTCATTACAAATGTTCTCCGACCTCCGATATGTGATCATCGACGAAGTCCACCATTTCATGCGCGATGCGCGAGGGTTGCAGCTGCTCTGCGTTTTGGAGCGTTTGCAGGCACTGACGGGCGTCATCCCCCGCCGTATTGGGCTGTCCGCCACACTTGGCGACGTCACAATGGCGCAAACATGGCTCAACACAGGAACGGGGCGCGAGTGCGCCGCGCCTATCACCGACGAAGGCAAAAAGCGTGTCAGGCTCTTTGTCGAGCGCTTTGTGAACTACAGCGACAAGCGCGATTTCGTCGAGCGCGACGGGAGCGGCAATATCGTCAATGTCAGTAGCAACGGCGACATCGGCCACCGCGAGCATTTTGAATATTTGTTCAAAGAGACTCTTGACAAAAAAACGATAATCTTTACTAACAGCCGCGAGGAAACGGAGTTTGTCATAGCAAATCTGCGTGAAATCGCCATCAAAAACAAGGCTCCCGATGTCTATAGGGTGCATCATGGCAATGTTTCGGCTCTGCTGCGCGAATCGACGGAGGACGAGATGAAGTCCGAAGATGAGAAAATTGTCACGGGCGCCACCGTCACATTGGAACTTGGCATTGATATCGGATCGCTCGACCAGGCGGTGCAAGTCGGAGCGCCGCTCACAGTATCGAGCTTCGCGCAAAGGCTCGGGCGTTGCGGGCGCCGGGGACAGGTTCCGCAGCTGCTTTTTACATTCACGGAAAGCCTCAAGGTCGATTCTTCCGATACGCTCGGCCCGATCAACTGGGAGTTCATCCGTATGATAGCGATCATCGAGCTATATACGAAGGAGCGCTGGCTCGAGCCGCTCCATCCGCAAAATTATCCATATAATATGCTCTACCACCAAACGATGAGCCATCTCAAGAGCTGCGGCGAGCTTTCTCCTGCGGCGCTCGCGCAGTCGATCCTGACTCTCGGGTGTTTCAGGCACATACCGCAGGACGACTATCGCCAGCTTCTTTCGTATCTCCTCGCCATCGAACAATTGGAGCGCACCGAGCGCGGCGGTCTCATCATCGGCAAGGAGGGCGAGAAAGTCGTCAACAGCCACAAGTTCCTCACCGTCTTCATATCGACGGATTATCTGCTTGTAAAGGACGAAAACCGCACTATCGGCACCGTCGATAAGGTTTATCCCGTCGGAGTGCGTTTCGCGCTTGCGGGGATAGCATGGGAAACTGTGGAAGTCAACGAAAAATCCAAAGTCATTTTTGTCAAGCGCGTCCCGGGCATTTCGTTGGTCGATTGGGATGTGGATTTTGAAGTGGATTTACACACGATTCTTGTCAGAAAGATCCGGAGCATACTCCTCTGCGATGATGATTATCCATACATCAGCGAACGATGTCGTGACCGCCTCTTTGAGATACGGTACATCGCCCGCAACAGCGGCATTCTTGAAAATCTTGTCACCCAGCTTTCAGATAGGAAATATGCCATATTTCCCTGGGTGGGCACGAGGCAGCTTTTCACGCTGCACTATGCACTGCTCCACAGGGGCGTCAAGAGCAAGCTCCCATGGATTTCAAGCGTGTTTCTNGAGGTTTTNTACGATGGTTCTGCGAATGATCTGGAGGCGCTGATCCGCGATATCTTGAGCTCGCAGCTCAACCTCTATGACCTCCCGTTGCCCGACAAAGTGCAGGTGAGGGGCAAATATAATGAATTTATTCCCGATGAACTGCTGCGCAAGCAATTCATCGAGGATTATCTGGATTATGAAGGATTGAAGGAGTCCCTAAATGAAACTATATAACACAATGACGATGAAAAAAGAAGAATTCATCCCGCTGGAACCCGGCAAGGTGAAAATGTACGTTTGCGGACCGACCGTATATAATTTTATCCATGTCGGAAACGCCCGCCCTTTGATCATATTTGACGCCCTGCGAAGGTTTTTCGAGTACATGGGATATGAAGTAGCTTTTGTCCAGAACTTCACCGACGTCGATGACAAGATCATCAACCGCGCTGCGGAAGAAGGCCTCTCCGGAGCGGAGATAGCGGAAAAATACACCGCTGAGTACATCACCGATGCGCACGGCCTCGGAGTTCGCGATGCTACATTCCACCCAAAAGCGACCGATAACATTCTCGGCATCATCGAGATCATTTCCGAGCTGATCGCAAAAGGCCTCGCGTATAGAATGGACGATGATGTTTATTTTCGTACATCGAACTTCCCTGAATATGGCAAGCTTTCACATCAGAACATCGAGGAGCTTGTCGCAGGGGCGCGCATCGGCGTTTCCGAGATAAAGGAAAATCCCATGGATTTTGCTCTATGGAAAGGCGCGAAGCCAGGGGAGCCGTATTGGGATTCGCCTTGGGGGAAAGGCCGCCCCGGCTGGCACATTGAGTGCTCCGCGATGGCAAAGAGATACCTCGGAGAAACGATAGATATCCATTGCGGAGGGCAGGATTTGATCTTCCCCCACCACGAAAACGAGATCGCCCAGTCCGAGGGCTGCCACGGCAAGCAGTTCGTCCGCTATTGGTTGCATAATGGGTTCATCAGCATCGACAGTAAAAAAATGTCGAAATCGCTTGGCAATTTCTTCACGGTCCGAGAAGCTGCGGAGGCATACGGATATGAGAACATCCGCATGTTCATGCTCATGAGCCACTATCGAAGCCCGCTTAACTATTCCGGTGACATTTTGCTCCAGGCAAAAAGCGCGCTTGAACGGCTCAAGACTGCCAAAGGAACGTTGGAATTTTTATTGAAAAACGGCGGCGATGCAATATCCGGCGGCGAAGAGGAGTTCATGTTGTCGCTCTCAAAATATCGCGAAAGATTTGTCGATTCTCTCAACGATGATTTTAACACGGCTGACGCTGTTGCCGTCATTTTTGAATTGGTGCGCGACAGCAATCTCCTCGCAGCGGCGCAGGCTCCGTCAAAAGCTTTTGCGAGGGCGGCTCTGGATGCTTTCAATGAGCTGACAGGCATCCTTGGCCTGTTATATGCTGACGAGAGCGGAAGCATCGACGACGATATCGAGGCTTTGATCGCAGCGCGTCAAACGGCGCGCGCAGAGAAAAACTGGGCGGAGGCCGACCGCATACGCGACAAACTGGCGGATATGGGCATCAGCCTCGAAGACACTCCACAAGGCGTAAAATGGAAGAAGATATAATGACCGAAGCCCGCGAAGCGGGTGTGGAAAAGAACGATTTTTCCAAAGGGAGCGTTTCTCGCGCCATCCTCGGGCTTGCGCTGCCTATGACATTGGCGCAACTCATCAACCTGCTCTACAGCATCGTTGACAGGATTTATCTCGGGCATATGCCGGGAGCGGAGCACCTTGCGCTCACGGGCGTCGGGCTGACGCTTCCGATCATCAACATCGTGATGAGCGTGGCGGCGCTATGCGGCACGGGCGGCGGCCCTCTTTTCTCGATCGCGCGGGGGCGGCGCGACGATGACGAAGCAGAGCGCACGATGGGCAACTCCTTTGCTATATTGCTGATCTTCGGCGCTGTTATGACCATCGCCGTGATCATATTCAAAAAGCCCATCCTCTACCTTTTCGGCGCCAGCGACAACACTTACCCATATGCAGGGGGCTATCTCTCGATATACATGATCGGCACTCTTTTTGTGATGATCGGGCTTGGCATGAACCCCTTTATCAACGCGCAAGGCTTTGGGCGCATGGGGATGCTGACGGTCGCGATCGGAGCGGCGATCAACATCGTGCTCGACCCGATATTCATCTTTGTTTTTGGCATGGGCGTCAGCGGCGCCGCTCTTGCGACGATTATAGCGCAATTCTGCTCCGCAGTGTGGGTGCTGCGCTTTCTGACAGGCAAAAAAGCCTTGCTTCACCTCAAACTGTCCTGCATGAGATTGCAAGCGGCAAGAGTGCGGAAGATACTGACTCTCGGCCTCGCCGGTTTCATCATGAACCTGACGACAAGCTTGACGCAAATCGTTTGCAACGTGACGCTGCAGCGGTATGGCGGCGACCTCTATGTGGGGGTGATGGCTGTCATCAACTCGCTGCGCGAGGTCATCATGATGCCGATATCAGGGATGTCCAATGGGTCGGTGCCCGTGATCGGGTTTAATCTCGGCGCGGAAAAATTCGACAGAGTCCGACGCGCGATCAAGTTCTCAGTGTCCGGCACGCTCCTTTACAGCGCCGTCATATGGGCTGTGGTCATGCTCGTGCCCGGCGCGCTGATACGAATTTTCAACACAGAGCCCGACCTTATTGCCGCCGGCATACCTGCCATGAGGATATATTTCGCGCTCTTCATATTCATGTCGCTCCAGATGTCGACTCAGAACGTGTTTCTGGGGTTGGGACGCTCGAAGAATGCGATATTCTTCTCGCTTTTGCGCAAGGCTTTCATAGCCGCGCCTTTGACAGTCATATTTCCGCTTGCCGGCTTCGGCAAGAACGGCGTGTTTTATGCAGAGGCCGCATCGCAGTTGATTGGCGGCATCGCCTGCTTCTCGACTATGTATCTTGTCGTATACAGGCATTTGTCTCATCGAGATTCAGTATAATTGAGTCTCCTCAATAATTCCCGTTGTCATCCTGAGCGATAGCGAAGGATCTTAGCTGAGCGCTTACGAAATATCAGAAGTAAAGATTCTTCGCTTCGCTCAGATTGACAAGTATTGCAAGTATTTTTAGTTTTCGAGGACACACTCATATATTATTCAAGGGGGAAATATCATGAACGTAATCGCTGTAAACGGAAGCGCCCGCAAGGGCTGGAACACCCACACGCTGCTGCAGAAAGCTCTCGACGGAGCGGCGTCCAAAGGCGCGCAAACAGAAATGGTGAACCTATATGACCTCGATTTCAAAGGCTGCCTCGGCTGCCTGGGCTGCAAAAGGAAAGGCGGCGAAGTCGGGCGGTGCGTGGTCAAAGACGCGCTTAGGCCTGTCTTCGACAGAATCGCCGAGTGCGACGCTTTCATTCTGGGCTCGCCGATTTATATCGGCGAGGTCACGGGGGAACTGCGTTCCTTCTATGAAAGGCTGACTTTCCAGTATATTTCATATGACAAAGAAAGCGCCCCGCTTTTCACAAGGCGCATCAAGACTGCATTCGTTTTTACGACAAACTGCCCGGAGAATTTCTACGAGCAGGTCGGATATGTGGCAAAATTCAAAGAATATGAAGGCATGCTTGGAAGGATGTTCGGCGAGTGTAAAACTTTGGCTGTCAGCGAGACTTGGCAGATAGACGATTATGACAAGTATCATATGTCTATGTTTGATGTGCCCGACCGCAAGCGGCGCCGTGAAGAGGTCTTCCCGAAAGATTGCGACAATGCTTTCGCAATCGGCGAATGGATGGCGACCTAAGCGATTAGAACTGTTGCAGCGGGCTGTTCCCTCGGGCCGCTGCCTCGGACTATTGCCGCGAGCTATTGCCTCGCACTGCTGCTTCGGGCTGTTGCCTTAAGCTGCTGCCTCAAGCTGTTGCCTTCGGCCCCAAGGAGCTTGAACGCTCCTATGAGTCCGGCGCTGGATTGACATGCACCATGCAATGTTTTACCTTATCAAAGCGGCTCTCAATAGCATCATGGACACGCTCAGCGACAACATGCGCCTCGCTGAGCGTGGAGTTGCAATCTGCGATAATGTCTATGTCCATATATATCTTGTCGCCGAAAAGCCGCGTCCTGATGTCATCGACGCCGAGGACTCCATCCTGCTCCATCGTAACAGCGCGAAGCTCGTCAATAACCGCATCGTCGCAGGAGGTGTCCATCATCTTCTTGAGCGCATCTCTGAACACATCAATGGCGACCTTGATTATGAGAAGGCAGATGACAAGGCAAACGATCGGATCCAGGATCGGAAGCCCCAGCCTTGCGCCCAGGATGCCCACGAAGCTGCCCACGGACGAAAGCGCATCAGAACGGTGATGCCAGGCGCTGGCCATAAGGACGCCTGAATCGATTTTCTTGGCGGCGGCCCGCGTGTACCAATACATCGCTTCTTTAATGACTATGGATGCGATTGCTGCAACGAGCGCGAGGCTGCCCGGGGCAGAGAGATTTCCCGCGCTGCCGTCGATAGTTTTCATCACGCCGCCATATCCTATCATCACGCCGGTGGCAAATAAGATTATCGCGAGCAGGATAGCCGCCACGCATTCCATCCGTTCATGCCCGTATGGGTGTTCTTTGTCCGACTTTTTGCCCGCCATTTTAACTCCAACCATAACGATGAGCGTGCTGAGCACGTCGGACAACGAGTGGACCGCGTCTGAGACCATGGCGGCGGAGTTTGCGACTATCCCGGCAAATAGTTTGAAGACCGTCAGCACGGCGTTGCCGACGGCGGTGTTCACAGACACTCTCATGGCAATTTTGGTGTTTGTTTCTTGCATAACTAACCTCCGGGGAATGAATATGATATAAAAATAAGGCGTGCCTATAGGACAATTACTGTCCCACAGAAACGCCAAATGTTGCGTTTACTGCTGCCGTTCTACGGCCCAGCCCCATGTGCCGCCGGGAAGCGGCGCATCGCCTGCTCAGTCTGGTAGGATATTCTCGATTTTTTCAAGCATTTTTTGCATTATAACGTAACTTCTTCATAAATGCAAGACTTTTTTATAGACAACTGCAATTTGATATATTATACTATATGACATATCGAATAAGACACACTATTTTCATAGGGAGGTACATATAGTGAGCGAAGTTATCATTACCCGACATGGCGAGGGCAAGCTCGCCACAAAGACTTATTTTGCGGATGAACCGGGCTTTTGCGTCGCATCTGTCATTGTCATGGGGCAGAAAGAATGCGTTTTGCTGGATACCCAGTGGACAAAGTCGAACGCGCACAGGGTGATCGCGGAGATTCTCGAGACCGGCCTGGAGCTGAAAGCCGCATTTGCAACCCATCTCCACCCCGACCACTACTGGGGCCTCGGGGAAATCGAACACGCATTTCCAAACGCAAAATGCTACATGCTCCCCGAAGAGGTGCCGCTGTATGCAGACCAATATCAGCCCAAACTGGACGAATGGATAGACGTCATCGGCGAGGGTAACCTCTGCCGCAAGCAATGCGACAAACTGCTCCCGCTCGAAGACCGCTATATCGAGCTGGAAGGCGAGCGCATCGAAGTCATGGAGCACATCATGGGCGACCTCAAATGGAACTCCGTCGTGTGGATCCCCTCGATCAAGACCCTTTATGGCAGTGACGTCATTTTCAACGATGCGCATCCCTTCACATGTGAGGTCAGCGCGGCGCAGCGCCTGGAGTGGATGGGCGAGCTTATGCGGCTTGAAAAGGAACTCCAGCCGGAGGTCGTCATCCCAGGCCACCAAAAGCCGGGTTGCTTGCTTGATCGCAGCGGCATCAAGTATACATATGACTACTTGAAGGCGACGGAAGAAGCTATGAAAGAGACGAACGATGCTGCTTCGTTCTTCTACTACATGGAAAAGCTGTTCCCCAACAACGCCATCAGCATGTACAGCAACGATATGAACGCTAAGGTTTTCAAGGATCCCACTTTTGAATGGGGTTGGGAATCCGACGAGCGAAGAGAGGAAAGGGAACACGCATAGAAGAGAAACTTGCTGCTATCGAAGAAAAGTATAGCGCGCTCGAAAAGCGGATGCAAGAACCAGAGGTTTATTCCGATCCGGTGCTTTATGCTCGCATTGCCAGAGAGCAAAAGGAACTCCAGCCTGTCGTTGAGGCATACCGTAGATATGACAAGGCGCGCCGCGATATGGAAGGCGCGCGCGAGTTGTTGAGCGATCCGGATTTCAAGGAGATTGCCCAGGAGGAGTTTGACGCGGCGCAAGCGGATATGGAGCGGATTGATGAAGAGCTTCGCTATCTGCTTCTGCCGCGCGATCCGAACGATTCCAAGAATGTGATAATCGAAATACGCGGCGGCGCAGGCGGTGAAGAGGCTGCTCTTTTTGCCAACAGCTTATATCGCATGTATGTAATGTACGCGGAATCCAAACGTTGGAAGTCCGAGATCGCTAATCTTAACGATACGGAGCTCGGGGGCATCAAGGAAGTCAGCTTCATCATCGAGGGCGATGGCGCATATTCGCGATTCAAATTTGAAAGCGGCGTGCATCGTGTCCAGCGCGTGCCGGAGACGGAAGCTTCCGGGCGCATTCACACAAGCACAGTCACGGTTGCCGTGCTCCCGGAGATGGAGGAGGTCGATTTTGAGATCAATCCTGCCGACTTGCAAATCGACACATTCCGCAGCAGCGGAGCAGGTGGCCAGCACGTCAACAAGACGGAGTCTGCGATCCGCATCACGCACCTCCCTTCCGGGACTGTCGTTGAATGCCAGGACGAGCGCAGCCAGCACAAGAACCGCGACCGCGCGATGAAAATCCTTGTTTCGCGGTTGTACGAGGAAGAGCGCCGCAAGCAATCCGAGCAGCTCGCTGCGGAGCGAAAGAGCCAAGTCGGGACGGGCGATCGTTCCGAGCGTATCAGGACATATAATTATCCCCAAGGCCGCGTCACCGATCATCGCATTGGTTTGACTTTATACAAAATTGAGCAAATACTTAATGGCGCTCTCGACGAAATCATCGACGCCCTAATAATGGCGGACCGTGCAGACAAACTAAACAGCAGCGAAATGCAATAATGATTGCTGCGCAATCATTATAATCGAGCCCAATATAGAAAGGATTCACCATCTTTTATGGAGACGACAGTCATCACAAATGACGACCTTGCATACGCAGCAGATGCAATCCGGCGAGGAGGCCTCGTCGCGGTCCCTACCGACACCGTTTATGGGCTTGCCGCGAACGGCCTAAACGCTGAGGCAGTAGCGAAGATTTACGAAGTCAAGGGGAGACCGGCGATTAAGCCATTGATTCTTCTCGTGTCCGATATCGAGGCAGCAGAAGTTTTCTGCGCGGAGATTCCGGATGCTGCTCGGAAACTCGCGGCAGCATTTTGGCCGGGTCCGTTAACTATTGTATTGCCGCACAGCGACGTTGTTCCGGATATCGTTACTGCGGGAGGCAAGACTGTTGGCATACGATGCCCCAACCACCCAAAGACGCTGGAACTCCTTCGTTTGACCGGCCTGCCCTTGGCGGCGCCGTCAGCGAACATTTCTGACATGCCCAGCCCGAAGAGCGCAGACGCTGTGCTGGAATATTTCGATGGCGTCATCGATTGCGTCATTGATGGCGGCGTTACGTCGCTCGGTTTTGAATCGACGATAGTTGACCTCACTTCCGAGCCATACAAAATATTACGCCAGGGTGCGTTGCCTGAAGAAGATATCAAGCGAGTGCTGAAAGCATAGACAAAAAAGGCGCGTCCGCTGCTTCCGCATCATTTTGGCGGACAGCAGACAGCGTCTTTTTTTGTGGTACTCACATATGGAGGGTGCGCTTATGCTCACGATCGGCATCACCGGCGGCACAGGCGCCGGCAAGACTTCTGCACTGCGCGCGCTCGATTCGCTGGGCGCGCTCACCCTTGATTGCGATGCGATATATCACGAGCTCCTCAAAAGCGACGATAATTTGAAGTCTGACCTTGGCTCTCGGTTTGATGGCGTCCTTCGAGATGGCGTCATCGACCGCAAGCGCTTGGGCGACATTGTTTTCAACGACCCTGCCGCGTTGCTGGACTTGAATGCGATTACGCACGCATATATCGGAAAGGCGTTGGCGCAACGCATGCACGAATGGGAGATGAGCGGCGGAAAGATCGTCGCGATAGATGCCATAGCTCTCATAGAAAGCGGGAGGGCTACTTCCTGCGATGTCGTAGTCGGCATTACGGCTCCAAAGGATACCAGGATCAAGCGCATTATGGGTCGCGACAAGATTTCGCGTGAGCAAGCAGAACTCAGGGTGAACGCGCAAAAACCGGACAGCTACTACGCAGACAATTGCGATTATATATTGGAAGCTGTTTACAGCAGACCAAAGGAATTTGAAGAATATTGCAAGGAATTTTTCACCGGATTGATTGGAGGATATGAGCATGCCTGATAAAGATGAACTATTTTATAAGAAAAAGAGCGTTTACGACATTTTGAACGAAGACGAGCTTGTGAAAGCGGATGCATATTGCGAGGAGTATAAAGCATTCCTCAATAGCGCGAAAACCGAGAGGGAATCCGTTGCCGAGGCGATTAGACTGGCTTCCGGCTGCGGTTTTTTGCCATATAAACGCGGCATGGAGTTAAGCGCCGGTACGAAAACATTTCTCTCAGCCGGCGGCAAGGCGTTGATACTGGCCGTCATCGGCAAAGAACCTTTGTCGGCAGGCGTGAACATCGCTGCTGCCCACATCGACGCGCCGCGGATCGACCTCAAGCAGGTTCCGTTATATGAAGACAGCGAAATGGCATTTTTTAAAACGCATTATTACGGCGGAATCAAAAAGTATCAATGGGTCGCGCAGCCATTGGCGCTGCATGGCGTGGTCATAAAAAAAGACGGCTCGGCAGTCAATATCGTAATTGGCGAAGACCCGACCGACCCCGTTTTTATGATAACCGATTTATTGCCGCATCTCGGCAAAGACCAGGAGAAAAAAACACTCGGCGAGGCATTCACCGGAGAAAACCTCAATATACTCATCGGCAGCCGGCCAACAGGCGAAGAAAAGGATGAAAACCGCTTCAAACATACAATTATGCAAATTCTCAATGATAAATACGGCATAATCGAGGAGGATTTCATTTCTGCGGAGATCGAAGCCGTCCCTGCGATGAATGCTCGCGACATCGGGTTCGACAGGTCGATGATCGGCGCTTATGCGCATGACGACCGTTCCTGCGCTTTCGCCGCGCTGCGCGCAATCATGGACATCGGCGTGCCCGCGAGGACTGCAATTTGCATATTGGCCGACAAAGAAGAGGTCGGTTCCGACGGCGTTTCAGGCATGCAGTCCGCAATGTTCGAAGGTTTCATGGAGGATCTTTGCAGCGCCGGCAGCGTGAAGCTGCGCGACTGCTTTAGCTCGTCATTTTGCTTGTCGGTCGATGTTTGCAACGCATATGATCCAAATTTTGCCGATGTCAGCGAAAAGCTGAACAGCGCGAAACTCGGCTGCGGCATGAGCTTGTGCAAATTCACCGGCGCTCGCGGAAAATCCGGCTCGAGCGATGCTTCGGCAGAGGTCGTCGCCATGCTCCGGCAGGTCTTCGCGGAAAAGGGCGTAGTATGGCAAATGGCAGAGCTCGGCAAGGTTGATCAAGGCGGCGGCGGCACGATCGCAAAATTCATGGCCAACCGGAATATCGACACGATTGACGCGGGGGTGCCTGTATTATCGATGCATGCTCCGTATGAGATTGTTGCGAAAGTCGATTGTTATATGACTAATAGGGGGATTGCAGCGATATATGGGCGAGAGTAGAATAAAAATACGACAGGACATCGAAAAATGGTTCGACGCGCATGCTGATGAGCTGCTTGACGACCTCAGGCGGCTGATAGCCGTCAAGAGCGTCAGGGGCATCGCTGCGGACGGCGCGCCATATGGAGCGGGGCCGCGCGAAGCGCTGTCCCTCGTCAGCGGCATGCTCGAAGAGCGTGGATTTGCCGTCACGAATTTTGAAGACATTGTCATTACCGCCGATATCGATGCTCATCCGCCGCATATGGGCATTTTGTCTCATGTTGACGTAGTCGGGGTCGGCGATGGTTGGGATACGGATCCGTTTGAGATGGCCATCATAAAAGACAAGATATTTGGCAGGGGCGCTACGGATAATAAGGGGCCGACCATCGCGGCTATGTATGCCATGTATTGCGCCCACGAATTGTGCCCGGATATGAAGAAGGGATTCCGGCTCATCATAGGCTCGGGAGAGGAGCTTGGGTGCATCGACGTCGCGCAATACCTCGAGAAGAACACGCCCCCGCCCAATGTTTTCACGCCGGATGCCGGCTATCCTGTCGTCAATACTGAAAAAGGCCGGTTCGCGCCGTTTTTCAAGGCGGCGTGGGAAAAGGATACAAGACTCCCGCGCGTCGTCTCTATCCAGGGAGGGAAGACGATGAATGTCGTGCCTGATAATGCTTCGGCTGTTGTCGAGGGGTTTTCGCTCGATGAGGCAGAGAGGTTCTGCAGCGAGTATTCGGCTGCAACAGGCGCTAAAATGACTTCAAGACAAGACGGTGTGCAGATAATCATTGAATCAAAAGGCGTTTCATCGCACGCAGCATCCCCGGAATCAGGGGTCAACGCACAGACGGCGCTTATACGCATGCTGGCCGCAATGCCATTTGCGCAGAGCGCGGGGTTTGAATACATATGCGCGCTTGATAGGTTGCTCCCCCATGGAGACAACGGCGGGCATGCGCTCGGGGTAGCCATGAGCGACGAGCTTTCCGGAGGGCTGACGGTCAATTTTGGCGTTCTGCGGTTTTCCGAAGACGAGTTTTCCGGCAATCTCGACAGCAGGACGCCGGCTTGCGCGGACGCTGTCGACTTGCCCGGCATCGCAAGGGCCGCTTTTGAAAAAGAGCGTATTACGATGTATAACCACACAATATCCGAATGCCACCATACTCCGGAGGACGGCGACTTTGTTCAGGCATTGCTGCGGATTTATGAGGAATATACGGGAGATCCCGATAAGTCTTGTTTAGCGATCGGCGGCCAGACTTATGTGCATGGCGTGCCGGGCGGCGTCGCTTTTGGGAGCGTGTTTCCGGGCGAGGAAAATTGCATTCACGGCGCAAATGAGTTTATCGGCCTTGAGCAGCTTGTTTTAAACGCGAAAATTTTTGCGCAGTCGATCATCGATATCTGCGGTTGAACGTATGATTGCATTTTGAGTGCGGGACGATGAGGGTATCGTCCCCTACGTTGTGGCGTGGCAACGCAGCGCTGCGGCCGGTTTACGACTTGTGAAGTATCAAACTCAGGGCGGGAATCAGAGGAGTTGGTTATAATGAAATATAAAGACAAGGCTCTGGAACTGGTGGCGCAGATGACGCTCGAAGAAAAGGCATCATTGATGTCAGGCCTCAACTACTGGTTTCTGAAGGGCATAGACCGTCTAGGCATTCAGCCAATCATGGTGACTGACGGACCGCATGGCTTGCGCAAGCAATTTGGGAACGGCGATATGCCCGGAATATCACAAAGCGTGCCGGCAGTATGCTTCCCCACATCTGCCGCCACAGCTTGCTCATTCGACCGCGGCCTCATGAGGCGAATCGGAGTCGCTCTGGGCGAGGAGTGCCGCCACGAAGATGTGGCCGTGATACTTGGCCCCGGCGTCAACATCAAGCGTTCGCCTCTGTGCGGACGCAATTTTGAGTATTTCAGCGAAGACCCTCTGCTGTCAGGGGAAATGGCCGTTGCATTGGTGCAAGGCATCCAGAGCCAGAATGTCGGCGTTTCATTGAAGCATTATGCATTCAACAACCAAGAAAAACGCCGAATGGTGACCGACTCGGTCATTGACGAGCGCGCGGTTCGAGAAATCTACCTCCCCGCTTTTGAGAATGTAGTCAAAAACGCTCAGCCTTGGACTCTCATGTGCTCATATAATATGTTTGAGGGTGTCTATTGCTCCGAGAGCAAAAAGCTGCTCACCGATATTCTGCGTAATGAGTGGGGTTTTGATGGCCTCGTTATGTCCGACTGGGGCGCTGTGAACGAGCGCGCGAAGGGAATCATTGCGGGACTGGACCTGCAAATGCCAGCGGACGGAGGGGCCAATGACGAAAAAGTCGTCGCGGCAGTCAACAGCGGCGAGCTGCCAATGCAGTTTTTGGATGCTGCTGCCGCCAATGTTGCGGAGCTGGTATTAAAGGCGGGGGATCGCATGCCGCTTGAATATGATGCCGATGCCCACAGAGCGTTGGCCGCACAGGCTGCGATTGAGTCTGCTGTTTTGTTGAAAAATGAGAGCAACGTGCTCCCCATGCGCGATGGCATGTCATTCGCGCTCATCGGCGCTTTCGCGAAAAGCCCGCGCTATCAAGGCGCAGGCTCGTCTAAAATTGCACCGGTCAAACTTGACAATGCTTATGATTGCCTCACATCTGCCGGCGCTACGTTTGATTACGCCGATGGATACCATCTCGACACGGACATTCCCGATGATGAACTTATCGCAAAGGCTGTCACAGCGGCGCAAGGCAAAGACTGTGTGTTCATACTGGCGGGACTGCCAGACAGTTATGAATCGGAAGGCTTTGACAGGGCCGGCATGAAAATGCCCGATGCGCACAACAAGTTGATTGAGTCTGTTGCAGCCGTCAATGAAAATATCATTGTATTTTTGCTCGGCGGGTCTCCGATGGAGATCGTATGGGAAGACCGCGTGAAAGGAATAGTATCGTGCTACCTCGGCGGGGAAGCCGGCGGCCGGGCAATATCAGAACTCATCCTGGGCAACGCCGCGCCGGAAGGGCGGCTTGCCGAGAGCTGGCCATTTTCATTTGACGACAATCCTTCGGCGGCATACTTCCCGGGATATAAGAGGTCGGTTGAATATCGTGAGAGCATATTCGTCGGATATCGCTATTATGACACCGCAGGAAAAGCCGTCCGCTATCCGTTTGGGCATGGTCTTTCATATACGACATTTGAATATGGCGCGCCATCGGTCGATAAAGAGTCTATGCTCGACACGGATGTCCTGAATGTGGGCATCGACGTGAAAAACACGGGCCTCCGAGCCGGAAGCGATGTCGTGCAGCTATATATATCGCATAAAAACCCTACAATATTCAAAGCTGCGCATGAGTTGAAAGGTTTTGAGAAGGTTCATCTCGATCCCGGTGAAAGCAGCACTGTCCGTTTTGAGCTCGGCATACGCGATTTCGCATATTATAATACCGAAATTAGCGACTGGCATGTAGAGAGCGGCGAATATGAGATATGCCTCGGAGCATCAATCAACGACATAAGACAACGGGCCAGCATATTGATTGAATCGACAAAAGATGCGCATGTGCCTGATTATCATATGTCCGCGCCGGGGTATTATAATCTCGCAGACGGCATTTCGCATGTTCCGGACAATGAATTCATCGCGATACTCAGGCGGCCATTACCGGCGCGCGAGCGCGCAGCCGACATGCCGTTTGACAGGAATTCGACTTATTCCGACATATGCTCGAAATGGATCGGGCGGGTTATTGTCAAGAACATCAAGAAACAAGCGTTTAAGACGTTGGAAAATGCAGGCGACGACATTAATACCATGCTAGACAGCATGTTTGATGACATGCCCGTGCGAGGCATCACATCGATGGCCGGCGACAGATTGTCAAAGGGCTTCATTGATGGGATGCTTTTGGCCTTGAACGGGCGCTTGTTGCGCGGGCTATGGATGATGTTGCGGAAGTAGGAAGCGCGAAGCGCAGCATCCTATTGCGGACTGATTTATGGTTTGTGGACTGATTTATGGTCTGATTGCAACATATATTATGGCTGCTGCAGATACTGTGAGGAGCAGACCGCGATGGTCCGGACGCTGCGCCATACAAGGGGATCAGTGTTGCAGCGCGAATCCTCCGTCTGCTGTTAATATCGCTCCGGTCACGATATCGGCAGCATCGCTGGCAAGATATGCGGCAAGAACCCCGATTTCGATAGCCTCCGCCAGCCGCCCGATCGGAATATTCGCGTTCATGCTCTTAAGCGCTTCTTCGGGGATGTTTTTTGAGAAATTCGATTTTGTAAACCCGGGCGCAATCGCATTGACGCGAATTTTATACTGCGCGACTTCCGCCGCCAAACATTTCGTAAAGTGGTTGAACCCGGCTTTTGCCGTTGCATAGGCAGTCAAGAAAGGCATGTTGATGATTTCGCCCGCGTTAGAAGTAATATTGATGATACGTCCGCCTTTGCCGGCATCGCGCATGTGCTTGCACACAAGGTAGCACATCCTGATCCCACCGTGCAAGTCGGTGTTTATGCATGCGAAATATGACGACATATCTTCGTCCCATGTGAGCAAGCCGCCACCGGCCGCAATACCTGCGTTGTTGACAAGCACGTCGATTGAGCCATATTCGGCGATAAAGCCATCGACCGCTTTCTTGCAGCTGTCCATATCAGTGACATCAGCCGAAAAGAATGAGAATTTGCCCTCATACTTCGCTTTGAGGTCATCGACGACTTCCATTGCCGCTTTTTCGTCGCGCGCAAAGATAGCGACATTTGCTCCTTGCTGGGCGAACGCTGTCGTGATGCCAAGTCCGATGCCTTTACCTCCGCCTGTAACAATGGCGTTCTTCCCTTTTAGTGACAACCCCTCGCTAACAGTTTCAAACATAAAAGTGCCTCCTCGTTTTTTTCATATATCCAGCGCGGCAAAATGGCCGCGGAATATTGCTTGGGTTACGTTTGCCGGTTTGACGCAGTCCCCTATCATGTCGACATATGGGGCGCAATCAGCAAGCTCCGCCGCAACGTCGGCCTTTGGGACTCGCCCAGCCGCGCAAATAATCGTGTCTGCGGGCAAGAAATGCTCAGAATCATCTTTTTGGCAAGTGAGCCCGTCGGCATCGATGCTGATGGCTCTGGTGTTGACGAGGCATTTGACTTGCTTCTCCATTTCAGCGAGCAGCAATGGCCTGTGCCGCGGGTTCGCGTCAGCGCAAATGGTGCTTTTCATCTCAACGACTGTGACGTCATGGCCTTCACGCGCGAGATGCACCCCCGTTTCGCACCCTACGAGGCCGCCGCCGATGATAACGACCCTCTTGCCGATGCTGTCCCCCACGCTTGTGATATCATCCGCCATTACAGCGTTTTCTATCCCTATCACCGGCGGAATAAGCGGGTCCGACCCAATGGCGATGATGAGAGCATCAGGCGACATCTCTTTGACGAGACCGGGCGTCACTTCAGTCCCGAGCTTGATGTCCACACCTGCATTTTCCAATTGAAGCCTTTTGACAGCGATGAACTTGAACAGATCCTCTTTGAAAGAAATGCCTCTTTCTGATTTCAAAGCGCCGCCGAGCGAATCGCTTTTTTCGCAGAGAACGACATCGTGTCCGCGCTCCGCAGCGGTAAGGGCGCACTGCATGCCGGCTGGACCGCCGCCGGCGATCAGAACGCTTTTCTTTTGTGCGGGCGCCGGCGAATAGTTGTGCTCGTATTCATGCCCGATTACAGGATTGAGCGCGCATATCCGCAGCCCAGTGACCAGCCGCTCCGCCATGCACGTAAAGCAACGACAGCACCGGACGATCTCGTTGTCACGCCCTTCAAAGGCTTTTCGCGGAAGGTATGGGTCTGCAAGGAGCGCGCGGCCCATTACGACGGCGTCAGCTCTGCCGCTTGCAATTATGTCTTCGAGCATTTGCGGCTCATTGAGCGCGCCGATAGTGGAAACAGGGATTTTGACATGCTTTTTCATTTCCTCGGCATAATGGACGTTGACTCCACGCTCGTAAAACATCGATGGGTGCGTTTTATCAAAACTGCCGTGGTGCGAGCCGGTCGAGACTTGCAAAAGGTCGATTTTGCTCTCAACGAGTTTGGCATATTCAATGGTATCGCTGAATGTATATCCGTCTTCCAGGTATTCCTCCGCGCTGATCCGCAGTTCCAGCGGGAATCCGGGGCCTACTGACGAACGCACCGCGTCAATGACTTCGAGCGCGAGCCTTGCACGGTTTTGCAGGCTCCCCCCATATTGGTCTTCCCTTTTGTTTGTAGATGGCGACAGGAATTGCTCCAGCAGCCAACCGTGGCCGGAGTGGATAAGCAGCATTTCAAATCCTGCGTCCCGGCAGAGCGCGGCTGCTCTGGCATAGGATTCGAGCAGGTCGTCGATCACCGCTTTGGTCATTTGTCGGGCGATAAGTTTGTCGTTTTCATACACATCGACGGGCCCCCACGCCGGACCTTCCGTAAGCGCAAACTGTCCCCCATGCGAAAGCTCCATGCTTGCGATCGCGCCGTGGCGCCTGACTGCGCGTGCTGCGATGGCAAGGCTGTCTTTGGCGTTCGGCGCGTCAATTGTGACTTGAATGGGGTAGTATTTTCCCATTTTTCCATCTACGATCAGCTCGCTGACCGTCACTACGGCCGCTCCGCCTTTGGCCCGCAGTTCATAAAAGGCTGCTGCTTCGGGTGTGAGGCATCCGTCGGATGTCAATATTGGGTATGTCATTGGCGCGGAGATGATGCGGTTTTTCATTGTTATTCCGCCGATTTTCAGCGGGCTGTATAGGTTTGGATATTTTCGCTCCATTGTCGTCTTCCTTATTTTGTTTTTTCCCAGTATACATTATTGCTTTTCTTTTCGCAAGGGGCATGGAGGGATATTGTCCCCATGGATTGCTGCGATGAAATATCGTAAATTTTTGTGTACAAATCCGTGCATTCACGTTATAATGATTTGATGTATTTCGTCTTGCTCCCGGCTGCGCCGGAACCGCAAGACATGANANGGCAATTGCTGCGCAATCATTATAACATGAAGGGAGAGGNGCTATGAAAGATTTTTGTACAGTATTGTCCTCCCTTCGCAAGGAGACGGGACGCAGCCAGCGCCGNGCGGCGGCCGACCTCGGAATTTCACAGGCCCTGCTTTCGCACTATGAAAACGGCGTACGCGAGCCNAAGCTCGAGTTCGTAGTGAAAGCATGCGACTATTACAATGTGCCTGCCGATTTCATCTTAGGCCGCGTCGACGAGCGTGAACAGCAAAAGCTTCCCGCTCCCTCCGGCTGTGAAAATGCGCCGCGCCTTATCTCCGCTGCTTGCAACGTTTTTGACAGACTCGACGAAATGTCTTCGCCGGAGGTATATGCCGCTGTTGTGAATTATCTTCTGATACCAACGGAACATGCTGCAACGCTTTTAAGCGAGCATGATATGCCATATGAGCCTATGCGCGATGTCGAACTCAAGTTGGCAGAATCGATGCTTCTTGCCCTAGTTAGAAAACTTACGAGGAAATAGCAAATGCCTGATAACATACGCAACTTCTCAATAATCGCACATATCGACCATGGCAAATCAACGCTGGCAGATCGTTTGTTGGAAAAATGCGGCGCCATCGACGAGCGTGACATGGAAGACCAAATTCTAGATAGCATGGAGCTCGAACGCGAGCGCGGCATTACGATTAAAGCGCGCGCGGTCGGGATGCTTTATACTGCGCAAAACAGCAAGGAATACAGGCTCAATCTCATTGATACCCCCGGCCATGTCGATTTTAATTATGAAGTATCGCGCTCGCTCGCCGCGTGCGAGGGCGCTATTCTTGTCGTCGACGCCGCGCAAGGCGTCGAGGCGCAAACCCTTGCCAATACTTATCTTGCGCTTGATCATAATCTTGAGATCATGCCCGTTATCAACAAGATTGATTTGCCTGCTGCAGATCCGCAGCGGGTCAAAAAGGAAATTGAAGACATCATAGGCATTCCCGCGCAGGATGCTCCGGAGATTTCCGCAAAAAAAGGCATTGGCATCGATGACGTGCTTGAACATATCATCTCTGATATTCCTGCGCCGAAAGGCGATGAAAATGCTGCGCTGCAGGCGCTCATTTTCGACAGCCAGTACGATGCGTATAAAGGTGTCATTGTTTATGTCCGTATTATGGAAGGGCAGCTTAGGCGCGATATGGATATCAAGCTGATGTCGTCAGGCGCATGCTACCGTGTCGTGGAAACCGGGCATATGCGCCCTGTCGGCATGGAGCCGTGTGATGTTTTGTCGGCCGGCGATGTCGGTTATCTTACGGCGAGCATCAAAAACGTCGGCGACACCACTGTCGGCGATACTGTCACGGATGCTGAATCCCCCGCATTGGAGCCGCTTCCGGGATATAAGAGAGTTCAGTCCATGGTTTTTTCGGGCTTATATACCTCTGACGGCGCCAAGTACCCCGATCTCCGCGATGCGCTTGAAAAGTTAAAGCTCAACGATGCTTCGCTCACCTTCGAGCCGGAGTCTTCTGCTGCGTTGGGCTTCGGTTTCAGATGCGGTTTTCTGGGTTTGCTTCATTTGGAAATCATCGGCGAGCGTTTGGAACGCGAATATAATCTGGAGCTCATCATGACAGCTCCCAGCGTTGTTTACCGCGTTACAAAAACTGACGGGAGTGTCGTCCTTGTCGATAATCCTCTCAACTATCCTTCCCCGGATCTAATTGAGCTGGCTGAAGAGCCGTTTATCAAGGCTTCGATCATCTGCCCGCCGGAGTATGTCGGCAATATCATGGAGCTTTGCCAGGATCGCAGAGGCGAATACAAAGAGTTGGTTTATCTGGATTCCTCTCGGGTTGAATTGCGTTATGAGCTTCCTCTCAACGAGGTGATATATGATTTCTTCGATGCGTTAAAATCGCGCAGCCGGGGATATGCGTCGCTTGATTATGATTTATTGGGCTATCGTTCATCGGATCTTGTCCGGCTTGATATACTTTTGAATGGTGACATCGTCGATGCGCTGTCATTCATCGTCCACAGAGACAAAGCTTACGCGCGGGGCCGAAAAATCACAGAAAAGCTCAAAGAAAATATCCCCCGCCAGCTTTTTGAGGTTCCTATCCAGGCGGCGATCGGTGGCAAGATCATTGCGCGCGAAACTATCAAGGCCCTGCGAAAGGATGTTTTGGCGAAATGCTACGGCGGCGACATCACGCGTAAAAAAAAGCTGCTTGAAAAGCAAAAAGAGGGCAAAAAACGTATGCGTAGCTTAGGAAGCGTTGATGTTCCGCAGGAGGCTTTCATGGCTGTGTTGAAGCTGGATGATTGACCTTGTTTCAAGGAGCGCGGAGCCAAACGTGGCCCGTTCCCGTACTCCTTTGCAGCATGCGTCCGGCTTTATGGGGGCGGAGCCCTCACGTTATGTAATCGTTATTCCATATGGAGGTGCGTTGTAGATTGAATCGTAAGAGTTCCGTCCAAATCCCGAGCATCGATAATGACAAACTAATTGAAGTTAAGGATCTTCATGTCTCGTTTTCGACCCCGCGCGGCGAGTTGAAAGCTGTCAACGGCATCAATTATTCAGTCAAGACCGGTGAAATCATGGGCCTTGTCGGTGAATCCGGAAGCGGCAAAAGCGTCGAAGCATATTCGATTATGGGGTTGCTCCCCCCGACAGCGAGGATCGATTCAGGGAGCGTGTTTTTTGAGGGTCAAGAAATCCTCAGCCTGACAAAAAAAGAGCTGGAGCCGATACGCGGCAACGAGATAAGCATGATCTTCCAGAATCCTGTTTCATATCTCGACCCGGTTTTTACGATCGGCCAGCAAATGATCGAGACCATCCGCGCTCATGACAGATCGGCCTCCAAAGATGATGCAAAAGCGATATCGCTCAATATGCTCAGGGAAGTCCGCATTCGCAGCCCCGAGCAGGTGATGAGGCAGTATCCGTTTGAACTCTCAGGCGGGATGTGCCAGAGGGTGATGATCGCCATTGCTTTGTTGTGCGAGCCAAAGCTATTGATTGCGGATGAACCCACCACCGCTCTCGACGTCACGACGCAAATCCAAATTGTGCAGATACTGAAAAGGCTGCAAAAACAACGCAGCATGGCAATGATCTATATCACGCACAATTTCGGTATCGTTGCCGAGCTCTGTGACAGGGTGTCGGTGATGTATGGAGGGTTCATCCTGGAGCAAGGTCTTATTGACGACATCTTTTATAATGCGGCGCATCCATATACCCTCATGTTGCTCAACACTATTCCGCGCATGGATACGCAGACGAGCGAACCTTTGCGGCCGATTGAAGGGACTCCTGTCGACCAGGTCTTGCTGCCTGATGGGTGCGTGTTTCATCCTCGTTGTCCGTCATGCAAGGACATATGCAGGCGTGAGGCTCCGCAAAAATCAATCCTCGGCCCCGAGCACAGCGCGAGCTGCTGGTTGTTGGAGCAAGCCTGAAAGCCCCGCATATGTTGCAAAGCGGCGCAATAATGGGGTCTCCGATATGTCGCAAGACGTTTGGGGAGGAAGCTCGGCGCATCGAGCGATCCTTCGCACCGGTGCGAAGTTAAGGCTCTAGTGGCCACTAACGTGGGCTGCGCCCACAACCCATCGGGACAGCTCGCTCACGGGCGAAGTGAATTCGCCCTACTCGCTTGTCCCTCACGCAGCTACGCTGCGCACC
>JGI24702J35022_10000184_pt1 | contig 33395 bp, 23 predicted proteins | sample TergutTh196P4_FD_35022 | JGI IMG/M metagenome (IMG submission 35022) | reverse complement strand
CTTTATAACTCCAGCTTCGATGTCGGAGGCGATATCACCCTGACCGGTATAGGCTCGTTGGTCGGCGTCGGCTTCCAAAGCGACCTGGTCGTCGGCGGCAGTATATCGGCAGCTAACCTGGAAGAGGTCATGGCCTACGCATTGACAGCCGCCTACGGAAGCACCGCCTGGGTCAAGGGCGATGTGGTCTCCGGTACCAACGGCGTCTTGGCCTATAACGAGAGCTTCGTGACCATCGACGGCATCATTGATGCGCCGCTGGACTATATCGCCTTAGGCTTCGCGATACCTGATTCTGACCTCGTCGATGTCGTGCTGTTCGGCCCGGGCGACTTTACTACGCCCACCACCAAGCCCGGCTACTTGACCTACACCGATGAGACCAACTTCGTCTGGGTGGCTGGCAACTCCCCGTCTGAGCCGACCAGGCCGACCGGGCCTACTACCCCGGCTACCGGTGATGCAGCCGGCATGCTGCTTTGGCTGGGCGCCTTGTCCATACTATTGGGAATCGGCTTGATCATCTCCCGCCGCCGGAGCGTGCTCGGCTAAAAGCACGGACAAGGGCTTCTCCACATAGTTCTAATTGGGACGGCTCGTATGGGTCGTCCCTTACTATTTGGTTTAGGCTCCCGGACGATATTATTCCGTTTCCAATCTGTTAGAATTGGAATTCCTCGAACAGGGTATGAGTGAGGGAAAGGACGATCATGACTACAATAAAGAAGCGCTTGCTGGCTTTTTTAGTTGGAACGGTGCTAGCTATGGCGGCTTTTGTGGCCTTGCCAGCAACGGCTTATGCAGCTGCGAGCATTGATGTCAGCACTCTGGATGCATCGAGTGTAAGCAGCCCTGCCGGTGATGACAGCTGGGTGTACGCAGCTGCAACCAGGCAGCTGCGGCTAAACCAGGCAAACGGCGACTATACCATCACCGGAGCCAACAGCAACATTAACATTGAAGTCACAACCAGTGCGACTGTCAGGTTTGACAATGTCCAAGTCACATCGGCATCTGACAGGGTCACTCTGAGGGTCAATGCCGATACCACACTGTACATAACTGGCGCATGTATCCTTTCGAGCTCTAGCTGGCACGCTTTGCAAGTCGATGCCGGCGTTGAGCTCACAATTGGCGGCAGCGGCACTTTGGTCGCTATGACGACGGTCAACACCAGCGCCGTCCAAAACAATGGGACCCTCTATATCGGTGGAACCTCCACTTTAAATGCGGCTTCCGTGGCCGATTGTGTCTCCTGCGGAGAGAACAGCTCCATCTGGGTCGGCAGCGGTGCAATCCTTAATGTAGAAGGTGGCTGGAGCGGCCTGGAATCGTCACATGAGCTCGATCTTCATGTCGACGGCATAGCCAACATCACCGGCATGGACGGAGCAGCAGTCTATATGTCGGGTACGCCTGTCATCAACCTGATCGGCAGCGGTACGGTCTCACTTGAGAACAACAATGGCAGCCGGGCTTTGTCCAGTTCTGTCGATGTCTACATGGATGAAGACATCACCCTGCTGATCGCTAATACCTCGACTACTGACGGCCATGACTATTTTGTCAGAAAGAGGGATGCAACCAGCACCTACGCCTGGAAGCTGACCAATGCCCAACCTGCGCTTGGCGGTGATATCCGTAGCAGGACGATTCGTTTCAATATCAATGCTGGCGCAACAGCGACCATCCAGCTCGAGCCTGCCCCGGTCTGCACGATTGTTGGAACCGGTGTCGGCTACATGACGCTGGATGACGCCCTAACAGCTGTCGATAATGGGGAGACGATCAATCTCCTGGCAAACCTGACGCTGTTCAGCACACTGACGGTCAACAACGGCAAGCAGTTCACGCTGGACAATAGCGGCCCTTATCCTGGAGCCGCTAACCGTACGCTGGATTTTGCTGGAAGTTATTTCTATATCGAAGACGGCACCGAAGTCACTTTTAATGGCTGCTCGGATTATTTGAACATGCCCTGGGTTGCGATCGACTATAACGGGACAGGCGGCAGCAAGGTTGTGTTCAACGGGGACCTGGTGTTCCATAACGGCGAGCTTTGGGCCGGAAATGGCGCAGAGGTGCTGGTCAATGGCAATATTAATGCAGCAAATTCAGGTGTAACTGGCTTGGGCGGAGCAAGTATTACTGTCACCGGCAATGTCACGAGCGGCAGCACGGGTGTAAACGCCGATTACGGCTCGATTGTCGAAGTCGGCGGCAGCATAGAGTCAGACGGACTCGGCATCCACGCCAGACGTAATGCATTGGTCACCGTTGAAGGCGACGTCAAAGCTGGTGAAAACGGTATTGATGCAGACGGTGGAGATGATGCAGATTCGTCTGTCGAGGTGACAGTCAAAGGCGATGTCTTTGCCGACAATTTAGGAATCTATGCATATCAAGCCAAGGTTAAAGTCGAAGGCGACGTCATAGCTAGTAAGTCTGGCCTTATGGTGTTCTTCTCAAAAGTAGACATAACCGGGAATGTAAGCGCCGGCAGCTATACTTCTGGCGACTCTGTCTTAGTATTTGACTTTTCCGATGTGACTATCGGCGGCAATGTCACCGGAGCTGCTAATACAGTTGTGATTTTTGGCTCCAGCCTCAATGTCGGGGGCAACATTGTGCTGAGTGGTGACAACTCGCTAGTCGGCGTGCGAGCCCAAAGCGACCTGGTTGTCGAAGGCAATGTTTCTACAGCCAATTTGGATAAAAGCACGAGCTACGCATTGACGGTTGAATACAAGAGCACTGCCTGGGTCAAAGGCGATGTGGTCTCTGGCACCAACGGTATCTTGGCTTATGACGAGAGCTTTGTGACCATCGACGGTATTATCGATGCTCCGGACAACTACATCGCCTTAGGCTCTTCGATAATTGGTTCTGGCTCCATCGATGTCAAATTGTTCAGCCCTGGCGACAACACTTCACCTACTACCAAGCCCGGCTACCTGACCTACACCGACGATGAAAACTTCGTCTGGGTTGCTGACAACTCACCGTCTGGCCCAACCGATCCGACCAAGCCTACTACCCCGCCCACCGGCGATGCAGCCAGCCTGCTGCTTTGGCTAGGTGCCTTGTTTATAGTGCTAGGAGCAGGACTGGTTAGGTCGCGCCGAAGTGTCAAGCTTGACTAAGGTCTTATGCACAAGTGTTTCTTTGGGCGGCTTTAACGAAGCCGCCCTTTTTTTGCAGGGGAGCCACGCGCCTGTCTAATGGATAGCCAGTCAGAGCCTATAAAAGCACAAATGCTCCTCCAATTGTAGACGTCTTGGGCAGTCTCTCGGAGACATACTTTAGGGCATAAGATTAACAACGAAAGCGAGCTCTTGGTGCTCCTGGTTAGAACCTTTATATGTGCTTGCATAACCAGCCGCCAGACATCAGGCATAGGGTAGAAAGATCTGATCTTCCCCCTGGAATTATGTGGGGGTTTTGTATATCAATCAATTAATGTCTAAAAAGCTACAAATTCCATATCACGCCAAAGTAGAGTGACATAGCTAACTCCATTTGGATATAATCTGATTCTCGTAACATATTGTATATTTCATGGAGACATGTTTCTATTGACTGTTGAGAGGAGCAGTTGTGGATCAAAATTTAATTCAATATAGCGAAGAACATATGGGCGTGGCTTATAACAAGTTAAATGCAGCTTTTGACGCTCTTACACAAGTCAGAACTGATCTCTTAGAGTCACATGGACTTCTCTTAGACGATTGGGAGGGTCAGAGCGCGACCGCCTTCGAGGCAGCGTCCCAATCGCTCGCCGCTCACCTTAACAAGCTCAACGGTGGCTTGTTGGTATTACTTGATGACTTGTCACAGTCCTATGAGAAAATGAACGCAGTAGATACCGCACTAGCAAATTGACTTACCGAAAGAGTTCTAGAACGTTTGATGGGAATAGACATGAGTGAATGTAAATGTAACCAGATTCATCAATGCAGTAACGCAATAAATGCTGCTGAGGATATTAAGAATCACTTGAAGCGGCATGATTTTTACCTAGACGTATACCGTGATTATTGTCAGTCGATAGCAAACCTTGCTGACGACGCTCTTTTGCCGAGCCGCGTAGATATGATCCCAAATATCAAGGATTGCATCCAAAAGGTAAACTTTGATGAAGCCTACCAAGTGATAGACTCATATATCAGTTCGCTAGAGATAGCCAAAGAGTATTTGCGAAGAGAAGACCATCGTCACCATGCGGAGCCTAGATATGGCATTTAAAATATCATTATCGAAATTACAAGATGCTAGACAGAAGCATTCTGAACTTTTTGCCAGCTTTGATGAAGAGGTGCTCAAATGCGATAAAGCTGTTCGGGAGCTCTCTGAGTATGGATGGTTAGGAAGCGCTAGCATTGCTTTTTATGAGATGTTCTTGTTTTGGATAGAAGAGGCAATGAAAATATACGACAAAATGCTTTATGTCGAGCTGCTTCTAGGAATAATCTCGAATTCCATTGATATCATGCGATTGCGATATGACTTGATTGCTGCCAGTGTCGCTGCGTTTGGACCGCCCAGTGACATAATCTATTTCACTGAACAGGACTTTTGGCAAGTAGCCTCTGTTCAAGATTTTCTAAGTGGCTTAAAAGATGATCTGCCCATCCTCGAGGAGAAGGGTAAATCAATCTACTACCAAGTATTGAAGGTGTCCTTTTCCGACATAATCAGGGAGATTGAAAACAGCCACCAAAGGATAGGCGACTTTAAAAGCAGTTACATCGAGTATGCTGACAATGTAAAAAAGTTCGAAACAGACATACCGCCAATGCTTGAGCTATTGAGCCGTGATGATTTTAACTACAGGCAGATATTGTTTGCATTGGGCTTAGACGGCTTTAACTACGATCAAAGCATCGCCCAAGGTATTTTTGGCAATATGGATCTACCGGAAGCTGCCGAGGCAGTCACCGACCACCCATTTGTATTCCCTGCTATAAATGGATGGTTTGTTAATTTGAACGTTCCCAAGTACGAAAGCGACTACCTAAACGACCAACTTGACAGCGTCAACTGCCCCACCGCCTCTTGGGCGTACAGCCAAGCGACTTTAGATTGCGTTATCATAGAGGACTCACTCGAAATAGCTACATTTTTGGAGAAGCTGTCAGAGTTTTATGGATTGGATACAGGAAATAATCCTTCGTTACTAGATAGTCTATACTCAGAAATACAGGCTTATATCGAAGAGTACAACCGCAACCCATATCTACCGGAGGATGTCAAAGTAGCAAATGCTCTCTTGATGGCAGCAAATGAAGCATTCTCTGATCAACTGATTTCAAAAGGCTCAGATGTAGCTGGAAAAGCCATTGGCACAGTAGCTGGCCCACTAGCACCAGTTGTTGGTATTCTTATTTCTATTGGTCTTTCAAAAGCAACCGAAGAGCTATACGACGAGCTTTTCGATTATACTAGAAACCAATACTACCATCAGTACTACGACCAGCTTTTCCCGGATGGCTAGTTTAAGCTGCCTCTTCAGTCCATGTGTCGTGGCATATGAGTAATGTTTTTCTACTAAGTGACGAAGACTTGGTCTTCATCTTCTTGATCGTCGGCTCTGCTTTGCCGACGATTGTCGCTGACCCCCTCGCCCAGCTTGAGCCTGAAGAACGCGATACCCATTACAAAGACTTCGTCGAACGACAGCAAAAAGCCGGAAACATCACATTTACTGACGATAGCGTCGAGATCAGCCATGACTTGGGAACTGCCCTTCAGCCACTCTTTAGTAGTGAGAAGGTACTTTACCACAGCGCTCGCTTTACTGAACAAGGGCCCGAATATGATGCAGTTTTATGTTTTGCAGACACTAATGGAGTCTCCCTACTGGCGCGAGCCGATGCATCGCAGTTTCTACTTTCCTGGTTTCCGACAATCAGCCAGAGCAACGACATATTCCTCAAAGGCTTCTCTTTGGAGAGTACTGGGGCTTATCCCCATGAAAGCTTTAAATACGCTAACGAGATGGACGAGGTCGAAAAGCTGCTTGCTTATTGCTGTGACGGCGAGATCGACCAGTTAGACGCTTACGCTCAGCAGCTGAACATGAGCCCGACTGAGCTTTCCGAGCTGATAAGCGAGCTGGTCAACAGCAGCGATGCCATTGTCATAGACGTGGTTCGCTCATCAGACATCAAGCTCGGTGGCATAAAGGCGAAGATTCTCCCTCGGTTGCAGGTAATGCTGCGTTTTATCGCATCGCCAGATGGGAACTATGGTGTAATTGAGAGTTTCTCACGTTCAAGCCTCCTAGAGCAGATCATTGACTTTGAAGGAAGGTAAGTAAACTATGGAAGCAACACCGATTGATGATAAATACCTGCCTATAGGGTCAGTTGTTTTGCTGCATGAAGGCAAAAAGCGGGTTATGATATACGGCCGCAAGCAAAAGCAGGTCTCGAACGATGCGGAATGGGACTATATTGCTTGCTTGTATCCCGAAGGCAACCTCAATGAGGAATACATGTACCTTTTTAACCACGACCAAATTGCACAGGTCTTCTTTTTAGGCTATAGCGACGACGAAGAGCAGGCATTCCAAGAGACCTTGCGTAAGATTGACCAGGAAAAACAAATAGACTGATCATAAACATCCTGCCTCCTTAAGCATTTTCAATGCAATTTGTCTTTGCTGTGGTATCATGCTTAATCATCCATGTGGAGAGCTGACCGAGAGGCCGAAGGTGCTCGCCTGCTAAGCGAGTAACGGGCACAACCCGTTCCGGGGTTCGAATCCCCGGCTCTCCGCCATTAGGGTGTCATGCGAACTCCATACAGTAATATCTGCAAACCCGATCCGAATCTTTTCGTCTATGAGGCGTTCGCGTTTGTGTTTCTCCTCTTGAATAGGTCGAGTTTAACTCTGTGAAATATTGGGTGCGTTGATACTTATGAAATCATACTGAAAGATCAGCATTACTATACTAAGTCTTACTACGCATGTATAAACATTATGCTGTGAGTAAAAGCTACGATCGCCGAGAGCAAAATCAGAAACACTTTGTCATGGGGCGCGAGGTTGTCGTCGTAGTCACAAACAGCAAACTTGATTTCGAAACATGGGAGTGAATACTCTATTAGGAATTTAACGGTATACACGACAAGGGTGTACTTTAATGATTATTGGGGAGTAGCAAATGATACAGAAAATAAACCTATTGGAAAAGGTAAACAGCGTTGGCGACTTGTTTCAATACCTTCAAGTCGGCCATCTGAACAACCATATGCTGAATGTATTGCAAGCTGAGAACCGGACTTTGGATTTCCACATCCATGATAATTCCGATGAACTATTCTTTGTTATTGAGGGCTCGTTTTCGATTGAGCTTGAAGACGGGTTGGTTTCGCTGAGCCAAGGCGATTTGATTATCGTTCCAAAAGGGATACGGCATCGGCCTGTTTGCATGGAGCTTGTGAAATGCTTGCTTATTGAACTCGATGGAACACTGAACGACGACAATACCGGCGGCACTTACACAAAAGGCAAGTCTATATGACGCGACAAGAGATTATTAACGGGACATTCGCAAACTAATCGCACCATACAACATAAAGGGCACATATCCAGGGTGAATACACCAGCCAGTTTCAGTATACCGGTTGATCAGTATGACATAGGCCATATAGCGTTTTGGTGCGATAAGTTCGGATACATGCGACTAGTGGTGCGATCGAGATGTAGATTTACATCCCGGACACTTGTCCACATTATTAGTAACTAATATAGACAATAGTCCAGAAATAGTTTATCTTAGCCTGGATAGAGCTCCCGTGAACATTTGAGAAGCGGCGAGCGGAGGAGGTCGCTCACTCGTGTGCGGCCTTTCTTTTTGGGGTGTTGTTTTGGTGTTTTGGAGGAAGGTTGGAATAACAGTTTGCTACTTATAATGAGCTGATAGAGATATAAAAGATCACGAAACTTTATACTCGACAAGAAAAAGTTTTGAAGAATTCATACGGAAAATCTTGGTTCTAGTTGCAATATATCATGTCTCGGAAAGGTTCCCTTTCAATCGAGTACAGGATTTATTCGACCTACTTGGCTTAGTTTTTTCTATTAGTGCTGAACCAAGTCATTTGACCGTTTGAATTATCATTTGATTTTGCTTTCTTTACATAAGCTGGACTTTAATAGCTTCATATGCCTGATGTAGGATATCCGGTTAATATATTGATATCGTTCACGACCCGCTCTATGCCAATCGCTCAATCACATGGCTAATCCAAATAAGACTCAAAGCCTTTATAATGCATCTCATGAATCGCTATCGAGACGACTATAAGGGGGCAGTCAATGATGGTCTTTATATGTTATTCAAAATGTACTACTTGCAGCAAAGCCAGAAAGTACCTGGATGGCTTGGGCGCGCCTTATGAACAACGAGACATCAAAGGCGACAATCCGACATATGAAGAGCTAAAAGCCTGGTTGGATATCAGCCGCCTACCAGTCAAGCGGCTTTTTAACACCAGCGGACAGGCCTACCGCACTTTGCAGCTCAAGGACAAGCTGGCTGATATGAGCGTGGACGAGTGCCTGCAACTTCTCTCCACCGACGGGATGCTGGTAAAGCGGCCGATATTGGTAGGTGATGGCTTTGTCCTGGTGGGCTTTAAAGAAAGTGAATGGGACTTGGCGTTGGCTGTAAAGAGAGACTAGCCTGGCACAGTATTTGCCAGGCTAGAATCGCATCAATCTCTCAAACAACGACGAAAGCCGCAGCATGCAAAGACTGCGGGTTTCTCCACATGGTTAATTGTAGTAGTTATAGCGGATTTTCTCGAATTCGTCGGTTATGATCTCGCGGCGTCTGATGGCGAACTCGTCATCGGGTGCGCCCATGATGCCGCCGCCGAAGCAATAGCTTCCGCCGGGGGCCAACATGTCGACTTGCTGGCGAACGTAGGCGCGGACTTCTTCTTCAGTGGTCTCTGGCCAGCAGACGAAGCCGTTGCCGTCGAATCCGCCGACGATTGCTAGCTTACCAGCATATTGCTGCTTGATGGCTACCAGGTCGTTTTGCGGCTCGGCGGGGTTCCATGAGTCGAATCCCATGTCGACGATATAGGGAATGAACTCGTCGAGCTTGCCGCAGTTATGGTGCGAGGCGTGGCATCCGGCTTCGACATAGGGAGCCACAGTGGCGCGCCAAGCTGGCTCAAAGATGTCTAGGAACATGGGAAGCGACACGAAGGGGGCGCGCTCGTGGGCGATGTCGTCGCCCATTCCGTAAGCGTCGGGCTTGTAGTAATAGATGAACTTTTTGGCCATCTCGACGTTTAGGTCGACCAAGAAGCTCATCAGGTCCTTGACCTCGTCAGGCTCTTCAGCACAAGCCATCAGCCCCATGTCGAAGCCCATGAAGCTGTTCAGCATCTGAAAGTAGCCGTTGCCAATGCTCGGGCCTCCCGAGAACAGGGCATCAGGGTCGCGTTTGGGCAGGTCAATGGACGCACAATACTCCCAATCGATCTCGTCTAGGGCTGCCGGCCTTTTGATCACATCACGCCATTTGGTGATGTCGTCAAGAATAAAGACCCCCGGCTGGGGCAAAGCGCCCAGGTTGGCGTTACGCTCGGTGACGTATGGGACGCCAAAGAGGTCGTGGTGGACTTCGCCTGGGTCCCATCCTCCGACCATGGGGAGAAGAGCGTCCCTAAAGGACAGCTGCACAGGCCCGTTGGGCGGGGTAGCGTCCATCATCGTGGGCACATATTCGGGTATTTCTCCATTTAGCATGCGTTTGTAGTTCTCGTGCGGTGACAGTGTCGGCATATAAGCCTCCTTCTCTTAATGCTAGTTATAGCTTGCTTTCTAGCTATTACCATTTCTAGTTGCAGCAAACCTATTGTAGTTTCTACCGCTTCGTTAAGCACTACAAAAGAGCTAAGCGTTAAAAATCTAGTTTCGCGCAAGCCTTTTGCAGTGCGAAACGCATTGTCTGGCAAGCCTGCCCGCCGCTGGTCAGACTTGCTCGTCTAGGGTCTAGGGCTACTTGTAGAAGCCTAGGCTGTACTTGCGTGCCTCGTCTCTGATGATGACGTTCTTCTTCGGGGTCTCCTCGTCACCGACAGCAACCATGAAGCCACCGCCAAAAGTGTAGCCTCCGCCAGGAGCGTACTTATCCATAGCATCCCGAACGCTTTGGCGCAGCTCCTCCTCGGTCAGCCCGCCTGGGTTCTCAGGGCTTGCCATGGGGTCAAGCAACCGCTCGCGACCGTCCCAGCCGCCCATGAACACCATGTCGTTGCCGTACTTCGCCTTGACTGCCAGCAGGTCGTTACAGGTCTGTGCAGCAGACCATCCATGGATGCCCATCTCTAAATACAGGGGGATGAAGTCCTCGGTCTTCCCACAGCAGTGTATCTGGATCAGCAAGCCTCGGTCACGGCCGATCTTTGCATACTTGTCGTGGTGAGGCATGAAGAACTCGCGGAAGGTATCGGGCGATATGAAGGGGGCGTACCAGGCAGCGGTATCGTCGCACAGGGTCAAGGCCTCCGGGTCGTAGATGTCGATGGTCCTTTTGGCCACACCGATATAGAACTCTGAGATGGCGTCTAGCAGCTCTTTTACCTCGTCTGGGTACTCGTATAGTGCAATCATGCCAGCCTCGAAGCCCATGATCGACATCAGCAATTGGAAATAGCCCATATGAATGTCCATGACTAAGGCTGTATCGGCACGGTTGTAGTTCATGTTTTTGAGCTGCTCGGCAATCAAGGGCTCCCAGACAACGTCTGAGAAGTCCGGGATCTTCACATAGTCGCCCCAGTTCTTTATTCCGTCCAGCGGCAAGACGAACTCGTCGTTTGCCGGCATTCCAGCCCCGCCTGTCGAGTCAGTGTGCACGAACCGGACTCCGAACAGGTTCCGGCGGACCTCAGGGTCGCGCTCGGGATGCAGCAAAGGCGGCGCAACCATCATGCTTGGTGGCGGGTCTCCGTCCTGCATCGCTCCTACCGGCACATACTCGGGCTGTTCGCCGCGTAGGCACATCAACAGGTTTTCTTTTGCACTTAGCATATTTCCTCCTCAAGTTTTGATAGCAGGCAAAGGCTTGGGGGCACGCTTTCCAAGCTGGCTCACTTTTGGCATCTGCTCACGTAGGCCACTCATAAACGCACGCTCCCTGTCTTGCTGAAACGCTCTGCCCTCTTTGATTCTGCGTTCATACCTACAAATTAACACTCTGCCAAAGTTGCTGTAAAGCTAAATGTGCAGACTCGACAGGATACCCCGCCTCACTTCGGGCCGACCATGCAGGCCCAACTACCAGAGGCTGCCCCTTAAGCGCTGCGTGAGGCATGAGCGCAAACCTCGGCTGCAAGCCAGAAAATGTATAATTGCCGCTGTGGCTAAACGGCTTTAAAGAGCAGTCGGCCCATCCGACATCCTACCGCACACGCACCAGCCCACTTACAACCAGCAAGCACAGGAGAATACGTGGACAACAATACAGCAGCACCCACAGACAGCATCGAAGCAAAGTTCAACTACTGGCGCAACCAGCTCTTGGACCTCAGCAAGCGCAACCGCCTCATCAACTTTCCTGCCTCATCCAACAGCACTCGGGCCTCTCGGGTTGCCATCGCCATCAAAAAGCCTGGCCTTGATGCCCTCTGGACGTCATTTGTCGAGGACGAGAAGCCTTTAGCCTTCCCCCTGCCAAGCCTTTATGGGGAGAAGGACATGGCTGGCGCCCCGGCCCCAGAGGCCGCCCCGGCCCCAGAGGCCGCCCCGGCTCAGGAGACCCTCCCGGCTCCTGAAGCGCGGGTTTCTCCCGATAATAACGAGCATGGGGCAGAGGATGAAGACGGCGAAGAGCAGTCCATCACCAACCAAACGGTGGCTGAGACCCAAAAGACGCTGCGCAACCTGCGTCAAAAGGCTATGACCCATATCGAAGAGACCGGGCTGAACGCCCTGTACCTGGCTTTCGGCTTTTTGAACTGGCATGACTCGGCGAAGGCCGAGGACTTACGCTCGCCGCTGCTGTTGGTTCCTGTGCAACTGGCCCAGGCCGACTTGTTCTCCCCTTTCAAGCTGGCCTTGTTAGACGACGAGATCATGCCGAATTACGCTTTGGCGCAAAAGCTGGAGGCGGAGGCGGCGGTCACGTTGCCTGCTTATGTGGAGGATATGGGTTTTTCTGACTATCTGCTAGCGATTCAAGAGACGTGCGAGAAGCTGCAGGCCACTGTGGACTTGGACGTCGAGCTCTCGCTTTTCAACTTCAACAAGCTTAGTATGTACCAGGATCTGGGAGCCAACAAAGAACGCGTTTTAAGCCATCCCGTGGTTCGGGCGATAGCAGGCGACGCCAGTCTGCTGAACCAGGGCCTAAAGGATATCGACTTGACACGGTTTGACCATGATGCGGTGCCTCCCTCTGAGGTCTACAGCGTTTTGGACGCAGACTCGAGCCAGCAGGATGCTGTATTACTGGCAAAACTAGGGGCGAGCTTTATACTGCAAGGCCCTCCGGGGACAGGCAAGAGCCAGTCCATCACCAACATCATCGCCGAGTTCTTGGCTGACGGCAAACGCGTGCTGTTCGTCTCGGAGAAGATGGCCGCCTTGCAAGTTGTCTACCACCGCCTCTCACAGGTCGGTCTGGGTGACTTTTGCTTGACTCTGCATCATCACGATTCCAAGCGCCGCGATGTCTTAAACCAGCTGGAGGCATCGCTTGACTTGGCGCAGAGCAAGGCCACGGTCAAAGAAACCGCCTACGACCAACTCAACCAGCTGATGGACCAACGCAGCCGTTTGAATAGTTACTCGCGCGAACTGCATACGCCCGTCGAGCCGTTATACGAGACTGTCTACTCCGTGAACGGCAAGCTGTCTGCTTTAGACGCCGTCCCAGACATTGCCTTCACGCCTGCTGGCGCCAATACCTACACGGCTTACGACCTCTCCACACGGATCGACCTGCTGAGCGAGTTTTCCCGCATGGTTGGCGAGCACGGCTACCAGGCTGACAATCCCTGGTGGGGATGCAACGTCCGCGAGGTCACCAACCAGCTTCGGCAGCAACTGGGCACCGAGACCCGCCGAGTCACGGCAGTCGTCGCAGCGGCTGACGCCCAAAGCGGCTTGCCATACAGCCTTTTTGACTCGATCAGCCTTGTCGACCTCGGTGTCATGGCCTCGCTTTATCAAATGGACGCCAGGCTCAGGACGATCAGGCAAGGCCTCGGCGCCAATTACACAGACGAGCTCTTCTCCATAAACGGAGAAGAGCTCTTGGAACGATGCCTAAGCAGCTACCAAAGCGTGGCTAGGCCATTGAACTCCAATTACCGGGCAGACCGGGCAAGGGTCGCCAGTGCAAGCAGAAGGGCCGCCAAGCCCTCCTTTGACGAAATGAAAGCCCTGGCCCAGGCCTTGCAGGAGTACCAGTCCCTAGAGGGCCACTTCATGCAGGTCAAGCAGTCTTTGGGAGGCCTGGCCGTCTATCCCCTGGATTTCGCCAACCAGGCCTTTGAACAGCTAAACGGATCGGTAAACTGGCTGGCCAGCCTCTTTTTCCACGCCGAGCAGCTCCTTAATAAGCCTCTTTCCGAGCTGGTCCTGTTCTTCAACCAGTGCCTAGCCAGCATCGTCGACTTGGAGCACTATGTCGACTACATGGCAATCCTCGAAAGAGCCAAGGGATTGGCGGTCTATGACTTCGTCTACCAGTTGATTGTGGCAGCCTTCCCCGCCGACCTGGTCGTAAGTGCCTTTCTGAAGTGTTTCTACCGGGCTTGGCTTGATGCTGTCTGTCCTTACTTTCCCCACGTCTTGGCGTTTCGGCGAATCAACCAAGACGCGCTGGTAGACTCGTTTGTCAAGCTGGACAAGTCACACCTCGACATCTCCAGGGGCGCCTTGTACGCAAAGCTGCTCTCGCGCCTTCCGTCCATCGACTCGTACTTCTCCGACCACGACGAGGTGGGCAAGCTGAAGCGCGAGATAAACAAGAAACGCAAGCTGATGCCGGCGCGGAAGCTGATCGCCGAGCTTCCCAACCTGCTGCCTATACTTAAGCCCTGCCTGATGATGTCGCCGCTCTCGGTCAGTACCTACCTTAGCGGAAACGACTACCAGTTCGACATCGTCTTGTTCGACGAGGCCTCGCAGATCCGCACCGAGGATGCAATATGTGCGATTTTTCGGGCTAAGGAGGCGATAATCGTCGGCGACAGCAAGCAGCTGCCGCCTACCGACTTCTTTCAAGCCTCCTTTGCTGCCAGCGACGACGACGCCTATGACGAGCAAAGCGAGGCACCTGACGCCGGGGCCTTCGAGTCGCTGCTTGAAGAAGCCTCGCTCCTTCCTTCCCAAGACCTGCTTTGGCACTACCGCAGCAAGCATGAGTCCCTGATCGCTTTTTCCAACGCCAAGCTCTACAGCGGCAAGCTGACGACTTTTCCCTCGTCGCTTGACCAAGCCGCTGATTTGGGGGTCGAGTACGTCCATGTCCCAGACGGCGTCTACGAGCCGCGCTCGAGACGAAACGTGCTCGAGGCACAAAAGGTTGCCGAGCTGGTGTTTGCGCATATCCAACAACATCCCGACCGCAGTTTGGGCATCGTCGCCTTCGGAGAGGGACAGCAGACTGCGATCGAGGACGCTATCTTGGACTTGCGCCACCAAAGCCCCCAGTTCGAGCAGTTCTTCAAGGACGACACCGACGAGCCGATGTTCGTCAAGAACCTGGAGACCGTCCAAGGCGACGAACGCGATACGATCATCTTCAGCATCGGCTACGCCTACGATGCAGACGGGCGTTTTCCTATGTCCTTTGGCCCGCTTAGCCGAGAGGGCGGCGAGCGCCGCCTGAACGTCGCCATCACCCGCGGACGCATCAATATCAAGCTGGTCGGCTCGATCATGCCCTACGACATTGCTACCGAACGGGTCACCTACAGCGGCCCGAAGCTGCTGCGCGACTACATCGAGTACGCCATTGGGGGCATCGGCACCGTCAAGACCGACGTCAAGACCGACCAAGCCTCCGAGGCAGAGGCACCCGCAGCTGCCGGCTTGTCTGCCTCGCAGTTCGAAGACACGGTCTACCAATTCCTCACTGCGCATTCTTACCAGGTGGAGAAAAACGTCGGCTGCTCGGGCTACCGCTTGGACTTCGCTATCCGCCACCCATCCTATACGCGCAGTTACGCCATCGGCATCGAATGCGACGGAGGGTCTTATGCCAGTGCCCGGACTGCCCGGGACCGTGACCGCCAACGCCTGTCTGTCCTGCATAGCATGGGATGGAGGATGTACCGTGTCTGGTCTACGGAATGGGTCAAAGACCCCCTTGGCGAAGGCCAGCGCTTGGTCAAGGCCATCGAAGAGGCCATTGCGAGCTATCAAGAGGCCCCGATAGTAGGTGCCTTGAGACCTGCCCGTGCAGACGCCGGCCCAGAGGCACAAAGCGAGGATCTCGCACTAGAAGAGAGCGGGCCTTTGGAATACTTCGACGTCACGGAGAGGCACGACCCTGCGCTGCCGGCAAGCAACTACAAAGGCCTGCCCGCCGAACAAGTGCCCATCAGCGACTTCATGCGCGTCATGCTCGAAATAGTGCAGCAGAGCTTTGGGATCGACAAAGAAGGCTTGTTCAAGGCCACTGTCCGCAGTTATGGCTGGGCAAGGCGCGGCAGCGTGATCAATGCCCGGATGGAACAAGCATATCGTCAGATCATAAAACAAGGCGGGATCCACGAGCATGACGGAAAGCTAGAGCTAGGCTAGAGGCAGCCCAAGCCCTAAGGCGGCGCTGTGACTTAAAGGCCAAAACAGCTCGGCGCGCAGGAAGCCGCACGTCTCTCAGACAGGCGATTTAGGCAAATTAAAGGGATTCGTAGTAAAAACTGATCAACATTGCACTTTTTTTTGATTTTGATGAAAACTCAGCCTTGACAACCAACCGTTCGTTTGATAATAATATTACTATCAAACGGTTGGTTGGCAAATGGCTTAGTGTTTATATTAGATACCCCGGGAGGGTTTTGTAATATGAAAAGGTCTTATCCATCAGTTTTAGTAGCGCTTATGTTGCTGTTCTCCTCTGTGCCTTTCGCATTTGCATCTGCCAAGAATGCATATGCGAACACCGATGACACTTATTCGGCAACAGTCCGCTATTATGACGATGTCCAGCTGACCTATACCCTGACTTATCCCAGCGGCGGCCTTTGGTCTGGCAACGCCGACCTGCCGATCGGTGCGATGGGCAGCCTGACAGGCCAGATCTACTGTGTTGACCCCTTTGTGCCCTTCCACTCGCATGCCGACACGTCGTATTGGGACGCCGCAACGGCAGCGACAGTCGACATCAAAGACGGATATACCGTCTCTGCGCCTTGGCTGGTATCGCCGGCGCTGCGCCAGAACTACGACGCTGTCTGCTGGCTGACGCTTAACGGCTACCGAGGCGACTATTTGAAACGGTCCACTGACGCCGAGAGCGCTGCCAGCGTCGAGCACCTGAAAAGCCTCTATCTGAACAATCCCAGCTACCCCGGCATTGTGGTGATTGACGAGACCATCGCCTTGATGGCCACCAAGCTGGCTATTTGGGAAGTGCTGACAGACAACAGTGTCTTATTGCTCCGCACTTCCATCGACAGGGCCCCTGCCCGCCGGTCGTCGCTTGACGCCCTGGTCAATGCCTTGATGGCAGATGCCTTAAGCCAGCGCGCTACCAGCCGGCAGATGACGGCTTTTCGCCTAGGCCTCGAGTTTTCCAGCAGCGGCTACTCCCATATTAGGACAGAGGGGCTATATGAGGTCTTTGGCAGCTTTGTCGTTACCGCCGGCCTGCAAAACACCGGCTCGCCTTTGGCCTTGGACAAGGTCTTCTTGACCGTCAACGGCAACGAGGCCGAGGACATTGTGTTTTTGGTGGAGAATAACGGGGTTTTCTCCCCATTGCCCAAAGACGCCGGCGAGAGTGTTTACGGGACAGCCAACGTTGCCCAGTACCTTCAGGCAGGCGATTTTGCAACCGACGGCGAAAAACTGGTCAGCCGGGACATCTACCTGTCGATTCCGGCAGGCCGTGACCCTGGAAACGGCGATATCGGCGATCTGTTGAATATCCGCGCCTATGCCATGGCCCGGGCAGTCGAACTGCTGGCCGGCACCCCGGTCACCTTCATGTACGGTGCCAACGGCTTGATGGACTGGAACGCTGTCCAAGCCTTCATCGGGGCTGCCAAAGACGGCATGAGCATCGATTTGTACAGCGACGCGACCTTAGACACCGGTGACACCCCGCTTGGCGGCCTGTATGTCCTAAAGAGCATCGACAATGCCACCCCCTTGGACTTCGACACCGAGTTCACGTTTCAGCTCCTGCATGCCAATTCGCCTGCCGGGCCTTGGAGCCTGGTGAGCCTCAGCGCCAGCGGCAGCGGCAAGGCACACCAGGTGCACAATGCCGCAAGCCTTGGCCTGGTGGCTAATACCTTTAGCCTAAAACATGGCGGGATGGTGCTGGTCGAAGGCCTGGCGGCTGACACAGACGACTTCTATATCGTCCGGGAGGTCGACCTGCCCCCCGGCTTCAATCCCCTTCCCCGATACACGATCCCCCTAGCTAGCTCGCCGGTGGCTACTGCCACCGATGGCGCCGAGACAACGGCCTTCCAGTTCGCCGACGGCCTGGCCATGGTCTCGTTCGTCAATGACAAAGAGGTGGCAAAGGGGCATCTATACATCGGCAAATCAGCCTTGACCATCCACTCCGATGGCAGCCCCATCGAGTATGACATAGAAAATCGTTTTGAATTCTTACTAGAATACTCTAACGATAGTGGAACCACCTGGTTCCCAGTTAATTTAACAGGAATCTTTGGTAGCGACGGAGGGTCGGTCGTCAATGCTGACGATGGCATTTTTACCTTGAGCTCCAAGGATCTTGCATTTGTTGAGCTAGATACAGAAGCAGGCCTCATTTATCGGGTGACCGAGCTGAACCTGGGCGACGGCTACGTTAGCAGTTATGCCTGGGTCTTGTTCTATGATGCCGGCGTCGACGATTGGATGTCCACTTACCACAGCAGCGATCAGGATTCAAATTGGGGAGAAAACCACCTCTATGCTACTAGTAGCATAGTAGTCGAAGCGGACCAATACTGTCTTTTGGTTTTTAACAATGTCAACGTCAACCTTGTTAATCTGCAAATAAGCAAGACAGTCAGCGGCACATCTGATGCCACGGATCTCAACCGGCTATTTTCCTTTATGATCATTTGCGAGACTGAAAACCTCGCTTTACCAACTGGAATCCCCCTGCCTCTCTCCAATGGATCGGATCCCGACTCGTTTGCTGTTGCTGGCATCGAACCAGACCGGATAGCAACTGGTAGTTTGGGATATCCCTCTATTATCCAGCTCAAGCATGGTGAAACAGCGACAGTCATCGGTCTACCAGCAGGAACATACGTAGTTCTTGAGGTATCCGAAAGCAGTTATGAGACTGCGTATGCAGTGAATGCTGGGGCGTCGATACTTAGCGAAACAGGCCGGACCGAGGAAATCGAGATACTCGTGGACACGCTTGTTTCATTCACCAACACAAAGCAAGTCCCAAACGGGCCCGACAATCCGAAAACCCCCAAGGTTCCCGAAGCCCCCTACTCTCCTCCTGTAACACCAAGAACCGGCGACATAGGGCCATGGTTGGTCATTGGCGCAATGGTTTTGACTGTTATGGGAGGAGGCGGGGTTTACCTATCTGTCCGCAAAGGGCGAGTGCCCAAGCGGCCTTAAAAGACAAATATAGCTGTGAAGTGAGGGTTTTAAAAACATTCAGCCAGTCACTTTATACCTTCACTTCACAGCAGGTTTCTGCGCATTTCGCGCATGGGGAGGCAGATAAGGCCGCGTACTTAATGTAGAAAAGTAGCGCGGCCTTGTCAAGTCAAACTTGGAATTCTTTTGTCCCAGATCATTAAAACTAGTTCCGCAAACTTCCCAGAGGAGCCGGAAAACGCCCACCGCGGCGCGCAAAGACATTGCCGGCAAACTGGTTGACAGGCATCACGACGGTGCTTCCCAAAAGCCCCCCGAACTCGACAAGGTCGCCGGCAACGCTGTCATAGGCAGGAATCAGGCGGACCGCTGTAGTCTTGTTGTTGATGACTCCGATGGCCATTTCATCGGCAATGATCCCAGCGATCGTCTCCACAGAAGTATCACCGGGAACGGCAATCATATCCAAACCGACGGAGCAGACGCTGGTCATTGCTTCCAGCTTGTCCAGGCTGAGTGCCCCGGCCTGGACAGCGCGAACCATTCCGGCGTCTTCGCTGATGGGGATAAAAGCCCCGGAAAGCCCGCCGACCGACGAGGAGGCCATGACGCCGCCCTTTTTGACCGCATCGTTTAAAAGGGCAAGGGCAGCCGTGGTGCCTGGCCCTCCGGTCGTCCCTACCCCGATAGCCTCTAAGATCGCAGCGACCGAGTCGCCCTCGGCAGGCGTTGGCGCCAAGGACAGGTCCAAAATGCCCATTTCCACGCCTAGGCGGCGAGACGCCTCGCGGGCGATCAGCTCTCCAGCGCGGGTGATCTTAAAGGCAGTGGCTTTGATGGCCTCGGCGATGTCTGTGATGTTGGCATCGTCAGGCATGTTCGCCAGGACAGCCCGTACGACTCCCGGGCCAGAGACCCCCACATTCACCACCGCCTCGGCCTCGCCCGACCCATGGAACGATCCCGCCATGAAGGGGTTGTCTTCGACGGCGTTGGCAAAAACAACCAGCTTGGCACAGCCGATCGAGTGACGGTCGGCAGTCGCCCTGGCCGTGGCTAGTATCTGCTTGGCCATGGTCAGCACGGCGTCCATATTGATACCGGCCCGCGTGGAAGCCAGATTGACGCTGCTGCAGACCTTCTCGGTGACAGCCAAGGCGCCAGGTATCGAGTCGATCAACTTGGTGTCGCTGACGGACATCCCTTTTTGCACCAAGGCGGAGAAACCCCCGACGAAATCGACCCCCACCGTGCTTGCTGCGCGGTCCATGGCCACCGCCACCGGACTTAGGTCGTTTGCCTCGCTAGCTGCACAGACCTCGGCGACAGGAGTCACCGAGAGCCGCTTGTTGGCGATCGGTATCCCGTATTCGCGGGCAAGCTGGTCGGCAGTCGGGACCAAGCCTTCACCTGCCCTGACCAGGCGCTCGTATACTTTGTCCGCACAGCGGCCGATGTCCCTGTCGCTGCAGTCACGGATCGACAGGCCAAGCGTGATGGTGCGGATGTCAAGGTTCTGTTGGGCGATCATGGCCAGTGTCTCAGAGACCTCTTCAGGTGTGATCTGCACGGTTTTCTCCCCATAAAGAATTGTCGAATAGAATTAGCCGATCACCTCGAGCCCGCCCATGTAGGGGCGCAGGACTTCAGGCACGACGATGGTTCCCTCTGCAGTCTGGTAGTTCTCGAAAATCGCCGCCATCGTGCGTCCGACGGCCAAGCCGCTGCCGTTTAAGGTGTGAACCAGCTCGGTGCCTTTAAAGCCGTCGGGACGGGAGTCCCTGTACTTGATCGACGCCCGCCTAGCCTGAAAGTCGGTACAGTTCGAGCAGCTCGATATCTCGCGATAGGTCCCTGACGAGGGCAGCCAGACCTCGAGGTCGTAGGTCTTAGCCGCAGAGAACCCAAGGTCGCCAGTACAAAGCACGATGACCCGGTAGGGCAGGCCCAGCAGCTGAAGGATGTTCTCGGCGTCATTGACCATCAGTTCCAGCTCGTCGTAGCTGGTAGCGGGGTCAGAGAACTTGACCATCTCGACCTTGTCGAACTGGTGGACGCGGATCAGCCCCCGGGTGTCGCGACCGGCACTGCCCGACTCGCGGCGGAAGCAAGCGGTATAGGCGGTGTATAGAAGCGGCAATTGCTCGGCTTCCAGCACCTCCCCGCGGTGGATGTTGGTGAGCATCACCTCGGCGGTGGGAATCAGGTAGAGCCCGTCGGTAGTCATGAACTGGTCGTCGGCGAATTTTGGCAGCTGGCCCGTGCCGGTCAGGGTCTCTACATTGCCCAGCACCGGGGTCCACCACTCTAGGTAGCCCCTCGCCGTGTGGGTCTCCAGCATAAAGTTGATTAGTGCCCGCTCCAGCCGGGCCCCCTGTCCGCTGAGCAGCACGAAGCGGGACTTTGCCAGCTTGACCGCCCGCTCAAAGTCAATTACACCGAGGTCAGGGCCTAAGTCCCAGTGCGCCTTAGGCGTAAAGTCGAAGTCTGGAGGAGTGCCCCAACGGCGTATTTCGACGTTCTCGGTCTCATCGGCTCCGATCGGGACAGTGGCGTCGGGCAGGTTGGGCATTGCCATAACCAGTTCGTTCAGCTCGCTCTCGTACTGGCTGAGATCGTTCTCTAGGCTGGTTATCTGCTCGTTGATGACACGGACGCTCTCTTTAGTTTGATCGACTTCGAGGGCAGTGTCTTGGTCGTCGGCATCAGCCCGCATTAAGTCACCGATACGTTTGGACGCCACATTGCGCGAGGCTTGTAAGGCCTCCAGGTCGCCGATTGTCTGACGCCGCTTTGTGTCTAGCGATAAAAAGGCCTCTTTGTCCCAGGTACTGGCTCGGGCAGTCATTGCAGCATCAATGGCCTCGGTGTTCTCGCGGATGAATTTTGTGTCGAGCATGGTGATTCTCCCTCTAAAAGATTGTTGTCCTTTTAAGTATAATGTAATTCCAGCAGGCTAAGTGAAATTCATCAAAGCTTTACGTTGATAGTTTGGGGTATTGGTTGTTGTCGTCTGGCTTTTTATTGGACAAAATCTGGTTATGAGCATAAACGAGATCTATACATGGCTGACAAATACGAAGCTTGGGGTTGTCACTTTGATAGTGGCGCTGATTGTCGTGTTCTTGCTTGTGGCTGCCTTCTCTGAGAGAAAGACCAAAAAGCTCTACCCCGACCAGGGCAAGAAGAAGAAAGGCTAATGATGGCTGCCTAGCCCTTCGAGGCTTTCTTGTACTCGTCTTTAAACGACTGGAACATTCCCTTGGTTCTTTTAACCTGCCTGCCTAAAGCCTTGCCTCCGCTATGGGCAAGGCTGTCAATGCCGGCTTGGGCTTCCTGTTTGTTGCGAGTCAGTTTCTGTTTGGCGTTGCTGATAGCCTTTCCTGTTTGGTAGCCTAGCCTCTCACCGCTCTGGCCAGCCTTCTCGGCTAGCACGCCGACTTGGCCTTGAGCTGCCTCGCTGGTGTTTTTTAAGGTGTTACCAACGATAGCTGCCTGCTTTCCGGCAATTGTTGCCAGACCGCCCTCGTGCTGGGGCACCAAAGCGTTTTTCAACAAGACGATGTTTGTGTCTTCGTATCCTTTTATGCTTGTAACAGGAATCCGTATTTGGCCGATGAGGGCCTTAGACCCAATGCCAGTGCTTACCATCAGGTCGATCGATTGGCCGGTCTTTGGGTCGAACCAGACATCGTCGACCGCCCCGATCTTTTGGCTGTAATAATCGACTACCGGCATGCCTTGCAACAGCATGGCCCTGTCCCAGTCAAGCCTCAAGCGCTCTATGGCCTGCTTGTCCCAGCTGTCCTTCTCTTGGGAAGCGACAATTCCTTGGTCGGTGAGCTCAAGGCGGTCCCAGGCCAAAAAGCGGTCGGAGCGCTTGAACATAAAGAGAAAGTCAGGGCGCTTGACGATGAACCCGGCCAGACGGTAGTCATCGGCATAAAAAACAGCGCGCAGGACCTTGCCGATCCTGCGCTTTTTATTTGTGCCGCTTGTTACACGAACACCGCTATACTCAGCGGTCGAACGCATGTCTTTTGGATTGACCGGCAATTCGGGCTTTAGTCTTGACTGGTCGGATCGGTATCGATCGGGTCGGTCATGCTTGCTTCTGGCGGAGTCAACACATCTGAAGCCGGGGCTGTACTTGATGCAGCTGGCTCGCTTTCAGTGGCAGCAGTATCGATGCTGGCTGTGCTGGTAGCGCTATTGTTTGGCTCGCTTATGTCTACACTAGTATCATTAGTTTCTAGTATATCATCAGATGCGCTCAATAGATCGTTGTTGTCGGTGTTGTCAGCGGAGAATTCGGTAGCCCTGTTCCTTAGGGCGTTGGCAGCGTTGTCGATCTGGGTGCGGGCTGTGTCGACGACAGAGCTGACTTTTTCAGCCGCTACGGGGATCCTGTCATTGATGACGTCTCTCGCGGTAGCTGCATTTTTGGCTACCTGGTCAGCAATGAGGTTCCGGGCACTTTCGATCTTATCCCGCAACTCGTCGCTTTTTTGAGTAACGACAGGCTGTACGCCAGCCACGCTGGTTTGGACTCGGGTGACTCCCCTTGAATAGAAGTCCTGGCCCTTGCCCCAATACTCGTCCACCTTGTCAGCGACTAGGGCGCGTGTCTCCTCGCCTGAGCGAGGCGCGATCAATACACCGACGATCACTCCGATCGCCCCACCACATAAAAACGATTGTATCCTACCCATAACTTCCTCCATTCAATACGAAGGGATAAGCCTTTGTGGCACCCAAAGCATGCCGCTTACAGGCTCGGAGCACTCGGCCTTCTGGGCATGGAGCACTCGTCCTCCAGCACATGCTTTTTTTGACTTCCCATCATCGATAAACAATCTTTTCAGTATTCTACCCGTTATTGCAGCTGCTTTTCAGCATAGGTATGAAAAAGGTTGTTTCTGTGTTGCTGAATTAGGTAACCAGTATGTTTATTAAGCGTTTTTTTGGTGGAATTTTTAATCGATAATCCGAACTGGCTTGGCTCGGACAATGTATAATTCACGTTAGTAAGTGAAACACTTATTCGAATAGGTAAGTTCTCTTATCAGACGGGAGGTAAATAGTCCAAGTATAAAAGAAGCGGCATCATAGGGCAGGTTCGTTGAAAGAAAAGACCTAAGAAGCGAAATTTGGGTTTATGCTCAGGTGAGAAACACAAGTGAGTGAAAAGACTGAGAGGGGTTTTATCTTTCAACAAATGAATGCGTTATCCCATGCTATCAGACAAATAAGAAGAATTGCCTCTATCGGGCCGCAAGTGGTGTTGTGATGCGAATTAACGTATGTCTACAAGAAAGGTAAAAAACATGAGAGAGAAAATTCAAAAGAGGCTTGGTTGGAGAAAAAAACTGACCACGGCTCTTGTACTGATGATGGCAGTCACGACCATACTGCCACTTGCCATGACAGCTGAGGCTGCTGTACTCAATACCCCCACGGTCGGAGTATACGGTAGGGTCCTGCCAGCCTCACAGGCGGGAGATTCATCGGACTGGGTGGAAATAGCCAGAAACGATGGATACTCATTGATATTGCGTAAAGATGTTTTGCCTGTCGGTTGGCAGGCCTATACCACTAGTGGCACTAACAACGTCTACTCTATTTCCAATGTACGCAACATCGTCAACAACTGGTTCAATAACACACTGTCCAGCTCAGCAAGGTTGAAGAACTACACAACCACCCACAATGCCCTGACCGAAATAGGCTACTTCGCCTCGTTTGGCGGTATCAGCAAACCCACTGGGATCTCATGCAAGTCCGGTAATGACGTGGCTTTCTTGCTCAGTTTTGGCGAGGCAGCGAGCTTCTGCAGCTTGCAGTATGCTACGAGCTCTTCTTCCTGGAAAGCAAGCTCGGACCTTGCTAGGACCAACTTCAACAAACTGACCCCGCTGCCGTCAAACGCCCAGCAAGACTTTTGGTGGTTAAGGTCGCCTGGCTTTACAAGCTACTCTGCTTGCTCAGTCGGTACCCACACTGCCGCAATGGGCAACATTGTCTGGTGCAGCTCCTCAACGAACTTCAAGGGCTATGACTATGTGCGCCCCGCACTATGGGTCAACTCAGGCATCTTCGGCCCTGATGTAGTAATCCCACAAAAGGCCAATATCGTTGTCAACCATGTTGATGCCAATACTGGCGCATTGATCGAGTCAGAGCGGTTCACTGTAGACGCTGGCGCCTATGGCCCTTATCCTGCTAAGAACATTGCCGGTTACAAGGCTGGCGTCTGGCTGCAGACAAGCGACCCTGCTTCCGGAACAATCACTGGCGGACAAACCAAGACGATCACTTACCTGTACGGTAAAGGCTCTGCTGTGATCAATGTCATCCACATCAACTTGAACACCTATACGATTATCAGCATCGAGAGCGAGTATGTCCCTGCTGGCCTGTATGGCCCGTATCCGCCGCTAGTAATAGACGGGTATAACGCAGGACAGCTTCAGGTAGGCAGTGCACCATTCGTTGGAACTATTAACGATAATGAGATAAAGACTATCATTTGGGGTTATTCACGCATCACGAACTAGACTTGAGTAACTAACCGAATAAAGCAACGAATGTATAGACTAAGGAACCCTGCTGCTAGAAAGAAAACAAGCAGCAGGGTTCCTTCATGTTTTGCTAATTAGCGACTGAGGTGTCGTCGTACGCCTTGAAATGCGACTCGACTGCTTCTGTGTCTTTGACTTTCGTCAGCAAGCTGACTACCGGCACGATAACCAATCCCATCAGCATAGTAAAAGCACCGGCATTGATCGGTGATTGCAACAACGTGGGGAAAGAGTTTCTAAAGAAGATATTGGCCACCATGACTGTAGTGCTGAAGATAAAACATGCCCAGATAGACGCATTCGTTGTTCTTTTCCAGTAGAGGCTGTATAGGAACGGGGCCAAGAACGACCCTGCCAAAGCCCCCCAACTGATTCCCATCAACTGGGCAATAAACGTTATGCCCCCTTGATACTGGATAGTGGCAATAATCGAGGCAATGGTGATAAAGACAATGACCAGGACACGAATAGTCAACAGCTGGCTTTTGTCAGAGAACTTCTTGATGATATTGCCTTTGAGGAAATCAAGCGTGAAGGTCGAGGCAGATACCATAACTAGGGATGATAGGGTCGATATCGAGGCTGATAGGACTAAAACGATTACCAGGCCTATCAATACGTCAGGAAACTCGGATAGAATTGTCGGTATGATCGAGTCATAGCCGCCTGTTGTTATATCGATCCTGTCGGAGTATAAGCGTCCAAAGCTTCCTAGGAAATAACAGCCTCCTGCAACTATCAACGAGAAGAATGTCGAGACGACAGCTCCGATGTTAATGGTTTTTTCGGACTTGATGGCATAAAACTTGCCAACCATCTGCGGCAGACCCCAAGTCCCTAGCGATGTCAGGATCATCACGCCTAAGAGATTGACCGGGTCTGGCCCAAAGAACGAAGTGTATGCCCCTGGTGCGACGGAGGGGTCTTGGACGTTAGCCATCCCAGTGATCGCAGCAGTGAACCCACCATTGGTCGAGAGTACTGCACCAAGCACGACCACTATGCCAATCAACATAACAATACCCTGGATAAAGTCGTTTACAGCGGTAGCAAAATAACCTCCAGCAATGACAAAGACTGCTGTTAAAAGGGCCATTGCCACGATACAGACGGTAAAGTCGACCCCATAGGCCATCGCAAACAGTCTGGAAAGGCCGTTGTATAGAGAAGCTGTATAGGGGATGAGGAAAATGAATACTAAAACAGATGCGCCGATTTTTAAGGGAGTAGAGTCAAACCGTTGGCCAAAGAACTCGGGCATTGTCGAACTGTTTAAATGGTGCGACATGAGCCTTGTCCGTTTTCCCAAGACAAACCATGGCAGCAAAGCACCGATAAAGGCATTGGCCAAGCCGATCCAGGTTGCCGCGGTACCAAATCGCCACCCGAACTGGCCTGCATAACCGACAAATACCACTGCGGAGAAATAAGATGTCCCATAGGCAAAGGCCGTCAACCAAGGGCCGACCGATCTGCCTGCCAAAACAAACCCACTGACACTGTCTGCCCTGCTTCGAAAATACAGTCCAACTGTTACTGTCACCCCGAAAAAGATTACTAGCAACGCTACTTTGATTACCACTTGTACTACCTACCTTTCTTTCAGACAAACCGGTCCTCGTATGTCCTCTAGCTTGCCAAACAAAAAAGAGTCACGCTTGTTACGTGGCTCTTTCATAAAAAAGGCCGACTATTTGCCGGCTCCCTTACCTAGAGCCACCACAGGTCCTGCACCCGTGGCGGCTATGATGCCCCTCAGGTGCAGCTAACTGTAATAGTAATAGGCGTATGTCTTGTAAGTACTCATTTTATTCCTCGGATATGCAAGATAGCCTGATTAATACTGTCTGTCAAGCCTATAGTCTATAAAATGCTAAGAAAACCTACAATTACCGGCTTCTATAAAATCTAGCTCCGTCAAACTAGCCTCTTGGTAAAAGAGCCTCTTACAGCCATGCTTTTATTAGGCGTCTTTGTCAATTCTATATCAGCAGGCATTAGTGTGCATATACCGCATATGACGCATAATACTCTGGAATATGGATGACCTCGATCTCAAAGACAAATGCTTCCCCACTTGTTTCTATATTTACAATAGCGCTGTCCCCGCTGATGATCGAGCCGTCCCCATATAAATAGATGACACTGACCGAAATCTCTTCGGCTGTAATCTCGTCATTGGCATAGATTGACCCGAGATAGCTTTTCCCGAGTCCTGTGTCTTGCTCGCTCACATCGGCAACCTCGTACTTGACATAGTTGCTTCCGTCAGTCTTTTCCCAAGCATAGGTCTCAACGCTTACCTCGAAACTGACGCTTTCAGGCACTGTCCCGTTTCCTGCATGTGACGCAAAATAGCACTCTTCACCAGCGGGCAAGCCGGTCATGATCTCGCTATCGGCAAACACTGCCAGACCTAGTTCGTCCCAGCCAATGACTTGGACGTTAAAGAAGACTGCGCTATAGTCAGGGTTTGGGTTACTGACACCGATCCCGTAATAGACATAGCCGTCCTCATCGATAATGTACCCAGAATCGATGATTTCAAGGCTTAAGGCTTCGGTACTGCCTAAATTGTCAGGTAGATGGTCGCCATTGCTTGGTTGGTCATCGGGTTTTTTACATCCAGACATAGCAAAGGCCAGCATAATGCCAAGCAATATTAGAAAAGGCTTGCTTTTTCCTCTCATCACAACTCCTGTCTCATTTGTCTGCGAGCATGTGCCTACTGCCCGTCCATTTATTGTTTCGTACTCTTTGACCACTCACCTCTCGGTATTGTGATGACTATAGTTGAACAATGCCGGGTAAGGGCCAATTCATCATTGAAACGTTAAAATAGCCGATCGCTTTAGTGCAAGCGATCGGCTATCTAGGTTTATCAAGCCTTATATCAGGTCAAGTCAAGGCTTTGGTCGAATAATCCTAATAATAGTTGTAGCGGTTCTTCTCGAACTCGTCCATGATCCAGCCGTTGCGCTCGGTTGCGAAGGGGTCGCCGGGGGCACCCATGATGCCGCCGCCGAAGGCATAGCCGCCGCCAGGTGCTAGAAGGTCTAGCTGCTGGCGCACATAGGCCCTGATCTCCTCTTCGGTCGTCTCCGGATAGCAGACGTAGCCGTTGCTGTCGAAGCCGCCGCAAATGGCCAGCTTGGGGAAGCGCTTCTTGATGCCGACCAAGTCGTTCATGGTCTCTGCCGGGTTCCAGGCGTTATAGCCCATGGCCACAATGTATGGCACCAGGGGCTCGAACATGCCGCAGTTATGGTGCGAGGTCAGACAGCCGGCCTCGACGAAAGGAGCGATGGACGCACGCCAGACAGGCTCGAAGATGTCCTCGAACATCTCGATCGAGATAAACGGAGCCCGCTCATGAGCGATGTCGTCAAGCCCCATCCCGGTTTCTGGGTGGTAGTAATGGATGAAGTTCTTGGCTAGCTCGAGGTTCATTTCCAAAATGAAGTTCAGCAGGTCTTTGACCTCTTCTGGCTCCTCGAAGCAGGCAATGAGCCCGTTGTCAAAGCCCATGAAGGCCACCAGCATTTGAAAATAACCGTTACCGACTGCCGTCATCCCAGAGAGGATTGTCTCCGGGTTCCAGTTCGGCAGTTGCGTGTCAGCCAGGTACTGCCAGTCGATGTTGTCGAGTATCGCAGGCCGCTTGATGATGTCACGCCACTTGGTGATGTCTTCTAAAATAAACTCGCCTGGCTTGGGGATCGGGCCGTTGTTCGCATTCAGCTCGCGCACATAGGGCACTCCGAACATGTCCTTGCGCTCTTCGTCGCTTCCCCAGTCACCCATCAAGCCGCCTAGGTCTGGCCCCATCGGAGCGCCACCCATGCCAGCGCTGCCGTCTGCTGTATGAGGGACATACTCGGGCATTTCTCCCCTTAATAACCTTAAATAGTTCTCTTTTTTTGACAATGTCGGCATATAAGCCTCCTCTTTAATCAAAATACGGTTGTCTCTTGTTTACGCAAGGCATCGGCTCAGTAGTAGCTATAGCGGTTCTTCTCGAACTCGTCCATGATCCAGCCGTTGCGCTCGGCAGCGAAGGCATCGCCAGGGGCAGCCATGATGTTTCCGCCGAAGGCATAGCCGCCGCCAGGTGCTAGAAGGTCTAACTGCTGGCGCACATAGGCTCTGACTTCTTCTTCGGTCGTCTCCGGATAGCAGACATAGCCGTTGCTGTCGAAGCCGCCGCAAATGGCCAGCTTCGGAAAACGCTTCTTGATCCCGACCAGGTCGTTCATGGTCTCTGCCGGGTTCCAGGCGTTATAGCCCATAGCCACAATATGCGGGACCAAAGGCTCGAACATGCCGCAGTTATGGTGCGAGGTCAGACAGCCGGCCTCGACATAGGGGGCGATGGAGGCACGCCAGACAGGCTCGAAGATGTCCTCGAACATCTCGACGGAGATAAACGGCGCCCGCTCGTGGGCAATGTCGTCGGCGCCGCCGCCGGTCTCAGGCTTGAAGTAGTAAATGAAGTTCTTCGCTAACTCTACGTTTAGCTCTAAAACGAAGTTCAGCAGGTCCTTGACCTCGTCTGGCTCCTCGAAGCAGGCAATGAGCCCGTTGTCGAAGCCCATGAAAGCCACCAGCATTTGAAAATACCCGTTCCCAACCGAGGCTCCCCCAGAGAGAAAAGTGTCAGGATCCCAGTTCGGCAATTGCGTGTCAGCCAAGTACTGCCAGTCGATGTTGTCGAGTACCGCTGGCCGCTTGATGATGTCACGCCACTTGGTGATATCTTCCAAAATAAACTCGCCTGGCTTGGGGATCGGCCCGTTGTTCGCATTCAGCTCGCGCACATAGGGCACTCCGAACATGTCCCGCCGCTCCTCTGCGTCTCCCCAGTCCCCCATCAAACCGCCTAAGTCTGGCCCAAACCGCGGCCCAGTCATGTTCATTCCGTCTGCAGTCGCCGGAACATACTCCGGCAGCTCGCCTCTCAACAAGCGCAAATAGTTCTCTTTCTTGGATAAAGTCGGCATATAGCCCTCCTTTTATTCATCCACTACTTTGTTATCTAACTGCCGGCAAAGCTTTTTTATTATCTGGAGAAACCCTTATCTGGAGAAACCCTTAAGCTTTGCTTTTGCTTGTAACTCATTTTAAGTTACACAAATACCGGAACAAGCCAAACAGGCCTATAGTTGAAAAAAGGACGGCTGGTGCAGACCCAAAGAGTGCTGCACGCATATTTGCAAGACATCGGCTTCGAACTGGCTGACAGCGCCTGTCAAGCTTCTTTTATCACTTCGTCCATATCGTATACCCCGACAACCTTGTTGCCAGGATTAACTGTCAGAAACCTCTCGTTGTCCCAGTCCCCATTGACCAAGGCCTTAAGCATTGATACATCGCCGTTGACTGTGACCACGTCGACTTCCTGGCGGCTCATCAGCTTTACATAGTCAGGGTAAGCGTTGGGGTGCTCATAGCCGTCGATATTGATATAGACAGCCTCTTTCATTTCGATTATCGGATGCATGGTCTGCCATAGGTAGTCAGCAGTCTCTTCGTCGTACTGCTCAAGGAAATTCATGTATTCGATGGATGTCTTGTAGTTTGCCTGCTGGTCGAGCATCGGATAGCCGCTGTTACGGGAATAAGTACGTTCGTAATACCCTGTTGTCAGCCAGCGCGAGCTTAGGCGGTCGCCAAACTCTTCTAGGAACCTCTCTTTGCTGCCCATAAACAAAGTGCAGCAGTCATGGACACGGGGTATGATCATTGGAATGGGGCAAGCCAGACCGATAGTAACGTTTCCGCAAAGCCCAAAGCCGAGTATCAAAGCGTCATAGACCCGGTTTGACCCGTCGACTGCTTTATTGATCCTCTCCTGAAGCTCGAGCCTCAGTTTGTCCGGCTCGACATGCGAAAGCATAGGCACGAACTCTAAATCGATGATATGCGGTGATTCTGCTACTAAGGCACAGGCGATTCGGGCAAAAACATCACAGCAAATGAACTTGATAAACATTCTTTAAACCCCTTTTCATGAGCCACGAGATAGGTTTTCTCCACATAAAGACATGACGCAGAGGCAAAGTACCCAAAAAACGGTAGGTTTTACGGCAGCGGCATGTAAACTCATGATAACAAATAATCAGTGTTACACCGATAGACAAAGCTTATTCGGGCAGTTTGCTGAAAAATCTGGGCTGTTGATTCTATGGCAGCCTTTTTCAGCAGTCGATGAAAAAAAAGTTAGGTGTGTTTCAACAGAGAGCCAGCAGGCTTTAGTTTATGGTAGACTTAGGTGTTCTCGAAAGAGTCCTATAGATTACTGACAAGCTTCCTTGCATGTGCGAGAAAGCTTAGACAAACGGCGTTTATTGATTAGCCATGTATGCATTCTTTACGGTGATAACCGTTTCTTTATGCAAATCATATAGTTGTATTTAGTACGCCAGCAATAGGGATTCTACTCGATTATTCTTGTTTCTTTGTACACCAGACACGAAATTGAAAGCGCTTAGAATGCCAATTGACGATAAAGCCACAGAGCTTGCCAGCGACAAGCCCCCCATACAGGGCTTTTGGAGTGTTTTACTCGAGTACTCTGTTCCCTTGATTGCCGGAGTGGTGCTGGCTTTGGTCTGGGCAAATGTATCCCCCCAGACATATCAGGTTTTTCTACATACCGAGCTGTTCTTAGGCATTGACTTTCACTTCATCATTAACGACGTGTTCATGGCGCTCTTTTTTGGTATCGCCGGAACAGAGATAGTCCGTAGCGTCCTTCCGGGAGGAGCACTCCACTCAGTCAAAACAGCAGCCTCTCCTCTAATGGCCACAGCAGGAGGGGTTTTGGGACCGATCGTCATATTCAGTATTTTGAACTCCCTTTTTGGCTCACCAGAATACGCACGTGGATGGGCAATTCCTACTCCCACCGATATCGCTCTAGCTTGGTTCGTAGCAAGAATTGTTTTTGGCGCCGGCCACCCAGCAGTCTCTTTTCTTTTATTACTAGCAGTTGTCGATGATGCTATAGGCTTGGTGATCATTGGTGTCTTTTATCCAAACCCACTTGCTCCGGTCAAGCCTGTATGGCTGGTTCTAGTGCTTGCTGGAATGGCTTTGGCCTTCATTTTGCATAAACTGAGGGTCAGATCATTTGTGCCTTATATCTTTGGTGGGGGTGCTTTAGCTTGGCTGGGTTTGCATAATGCCAACTTGCACCCTGCTTTAGCCTTGATTTTCATCGTTCCTTTTCTTGCCTACACACCAAAAAACCCAAATATGCAAAGCTCGCGTAGGAGAGTTGACACGTTAACAGCATTCGAGGGCAATGAGCATAAAATGCTCCTAGATGACTTCGAGGATGTATTTAAGCATTTCGTTGATTTTGGCTTGGTTACTTTTGGGCTGTCGAACGCTGGGGTTTCTTTTTCCGATATAACCAACTTGACTTGGATCGTCTTTTTCTCGCTCGTTGTCGGTAAGACCCTTGGTGTCTTTATCTTTGGCAACCTGTCGAACCTCATAGGCTTCTCTCTGCCAGAGGGGATGCGGATGCGTGAGCTTTTTGTCACTGGCTTAGTAGCTGCAATGGACTTGACAGTTGCTCTTTTTATAGCAGGAGAGGCTTTTGTCGATGTAGGCATGCAAGACGCTGCAAAAATGGGTGCCTTGTTCACTGTAAGCTCGATTTTGGTCTCCATAGTGGTCGGGCGTTTGTTGGGAGTCAAGCTAAAAAGCTAGCTGCCCTTGCCCTGCTGCCTCTTTGACAGGCTGGCACCGTTGAGCCCTTCTGTGTACTAGTATTATATTATTCTTTTCCTAACACGTTCTTTAAGGCTAAGTGCTACAGATTTGCGGTAGGGTACAATTTTTACGCTGCCCAAAAATTGCCGTTTTGCAAAAGCCCTGGTCAGAAATTTGCTTATCTCTAGTAACATAATTTTTTACCCGCTAAAANTGTATGTAAATTCGCAAACTCATCGCACCACTAATCGCACATATCCGGACTAATCGCACAATGGTGCGTTAAGTTTGGACATGTGGTC
>JGI24702J35022_10000183_pt1 | contig 33513 bp, 27 predicted proteins | sample TergutTh196P4_FD_35022 | JGI IMG/M metagenome (IMG submission 35022) | reverse complement strand
TCAGCTCCATTCAGATTCAGGATGAAATAGGCTGTTGCGCCGGGCTCCAGCGTCACGTCAAAGATGGTGCGGCCATCCTCGATCTTATATTCGCCCAACGCGGCCATATCCTTGGTCCAGACATCATAGACGTATGGTTTGCCCACAGCGTCGATGCTGATGCTGACGGTTTCCTTTGTCCCGCCCGTCAGACGGCGGAAATAATCCAACTCATCCATAAAGTTATAGACAAAGAGATAGAGTTCGTTGTCCGTCTTGCGCATATTGGTCAGGAAAGTCTGGCTGGGGTTAACGTACTCAGCGCGCGGACGAACTCCAAGAGCTTCGAGCGCTTCGATGATGCCTGTCTTGCCAGTGAAGTACGTGTCTTCGTAGCCCGGGCTGTCAGGATGGGGATCAACAGGATTGTCGGGCATACCGGACGGATCGAGTTCTACGACGTTTGGTAGCGCCTTCATCTCAGCCATAGCCGCAGCAAGTTGACTATCGCTGCCGTCGAAAGAGTGGCTGAACGCGGCGGCCTTTGGATACGTGGCATTGACCGATGGGGGATTACCGCCGGGTCCAACGCGAAGATTCTCGGTCATTCCGTTTACTATGATGATTGGAAGCCCTCTCTTAGCCAGTTCTAATAGCTTCTGAGCGCTTTCGAGCCGGATCGTATCCTGATAGATAATTACAGCCTGATAACCCACATTTTCCGGGATCAATCCGTCATTGGGATCGTAATCTTCGATTCCCGCTTTTTCAAGCCATTCCAGGTTTTCAGGCGCGAAATAATCATATGTGTAACCGGCGTCCTGAAGCGAAAGATCCTTTAAGTAAAGAGATTTACGTTCACGCATAAAATCTCTGGGGACGCTCAAGTTCCTGCGAGGGGAGTTATTAAATGTATAGTCTGTGCGCATAATAGCCAGGTCGATCTGTGCTTTGCCTTGCTGCAGAATAGCCTGTCCCCTGGCGATCATTGGCATGTAATCCTCATAAAAGCGGAACGCCGGCTGACGGGGCCCATACCGCTCGGAGTGCCCGACACTCATGCCCTCGTGACCGGGCCATGCAGTCCCGGCGCGGTTTGTGCCGTAATCATTATGGCTATCCGCCCCCTCGATGCTGGAATATCCGTGAAACACGGTGTGCTGGATACCTGAAGCGAACTGAGTGTTTATCAGTGACAAAAAGCGATCTTGCGGGAACATATAGTTTGTCGGGCTGCCGGCGCCGGTTTCAGAGGAATATCTGTGGTTATACACATGGGACGCCCCTGCAAGCACCCTGAAGGAATCGATTTGATTGCTGAATTCAAGTGATTCGGTCTCGATGTAGTCAACCCCAATAGCGGGCGTTGTGATCTCGTATGTCACGCCATATGTTATTTCAGCGCGCAGCTTCATGTTCATCTCTTCATTTAAGTAAGTCCTGAGAGGAATAAGTACATTTTCGATGTACATGTCCGTCATGGTTTCATACAAGTCGTTGCGGATTTGTTGCTCTTTCACTCCGTTACTGCCCAATATTTTGAGAGGATAGACCGACTGTCTCGTGCTGTCCTGCCGGATGATAAATGGAAGATATGGTATAAGGTCGTATCCGCGGCGCGCACGAAACTCGTCGAGTAATGTATAGCCCCAGAAAATGCCGGTTGTGCCGTTTGTTGTGGAAATCTCAAGGGAGTCCATATATATTTCGCCCTTGCCGTTCGCTTTGACAATATCTTTGAATTCGCCAACAAATACTTTTTCGTCATAATATTTTATGAATGTGTCAATGCCGGTGCGATCAATGTAGTTGATGGTGAAATTCCGGGTCGCAGACGGCGTGGGTGATTGGCCGGTCGCCTGCATCCAGAAAGCGTATATGTCCCAAGTGCCGCTATTGGGCGGCGTCCAATCCAGAGTAAAGGGGACCGCGCCTGTTGGATCCGCCATCGTGTCTTTTGTGACAGCCACGCCGTCGCGTTTGACCAGATCGGTAAGTACGATCGAACCGTCTTTATACACCATGAAGCGTTGATTGCTTGTATTGGCGATAGTTCCGGTATTATTGCCGGTCGCCGTAATAGTGGCGTCTGAGGATGCGTCGCGCTCCACTGCTACAACGGCTATCAAATCCTGTCTCCTCACTCCGTTGTTTGCATTTGTGATATATGTCCTGCGCAACGTCCCGCTAAAAGGGGCGCCATCTGTAACGGTTTGGATTGTGTAGCCAAGGGCCTTGCCGGCGCCGTCGTCATCGGGAACCAGGTCTTCCTCGGGAAGATTGGCGTTAGCCCAGTGCGTGCCGCTGGTCATGGCGAAACCCATACCATACTTGGTGCATTCCTTGATAATCGTTTCAGTGTCGTGCCGCCATTCCTCGGAACCCCAGCTATAGATCTGTTTGGCGTTGATCGGCTCCGGCCACAGATTTCTGTCCAGGTTCATCGGAATATGGGGATTCGAGCTCACGTTGGATTCGGGCATACAAACGATCTCTATGCCGCCTATACCCATATCATAGAGCTGCTTCACGTCTTTTTTTATTGTTGCGTCGGTGTGAAGACCCTCGGCCAGCCACCAACGGGTCGCCGGCTTGTATATCATGTCGGGTTCGTCCAGCAGCGCCTTCTGAGCCGCTATAAAGCTATCGACCGGATCCTGGACGACGCCTATGGGTCCGGGGCTGGGGCTGCTGGGAGCGGCGGACGCCACAGGAACTACCAGCGTCGCCATAAGAGCAATTGTGATAAGCATTGCAAGACTTTTACTTAAAAAATTTGTTTTCATTAACATACCCCTTCTCGTAAATTTGTTTAATTTTAATTCTTGTTTTTGCGCGATCAAACATCTCAAACGCCTCAAACATCTCAAACATCTCAAACGCCTCAAACATCTCAAGCATCTCAAACATCTCAAGCATCTCAAGCGCCACAAACGCCTCAAGCATTTGAATAGACCGCTTCATCTTTACCTTACTGATTACCTTGTGAATACTACACAAAAACATTGTAAATCCATTGTGAATACTACGTAAATACTACGTAAACACTACGTGAATACTACGTAAATACTACGTAAACACTACGTAAATACTACGTGAATACTACGTGAATACTACGTCTAGAACCGCCTCCCTTCCCAGTCTTTATGAAGTATGCGCTCTGAGGATGGCTGTATGCCGCCTGTATAATGAGAAAGATCTCCTCTATTCCCCCCTTTCAAAACAAGTATTGAGCACAATATTGCACAATTCCTTTCCCCGATTTCTCCTGGATTATAGGATTTGCACAATATATACATTATAAGATTAGAAAAAATTATCAATGTCTTTGGTACAACATGTCATTGAAACGGTACAAACGGTAAATGCCACGCCTTACTTTTCCGAAAAAATGATGCAAAACGATGCAATGCCCTCTGGCTCAATCATTTTAAAGCATGATTTAGAGGGTTGATGCGCGGAGGGGCGCAGTCTGGTAGCTTGGCGCGGACTGCCCGTTTTTCAAATTAGACATCTCTTATTAAAATCCGGACATCTTCGGTATATTCTAAGACATCATCAGTTTACTTTTAGACATTTCAATGAAAATACAATTTGTGTAGCATTATATATGCCTCGGATGCTATATGTTTTTTGTTTGATGTCGTCACAGTTGTTCAAGTAAGTTGGTGAAAGTGCGACCTTATGAGATGTAAACGATGAACCAAGGACATTATACTTTTGCATGGAATGGAGAATGTCGATTTGCCGGACAAATGCACGGCGCGCGGACAGAGTCAGTGTGAGGGGGACGGGATTCACTCACGGCGTACGGCGCTCGTTGTGCGTTGGACGAACCCAAATTGAAAACTAAGGGGGCGCCATGCTTAATGTAGCAGTTTGCGATGACGATATAAATGTTCTGAAGGAATTATCTTTTCAAATTGAAGCCGTGTTTCAAGAGTTTGCTTTTCCGATCTCCCTGCAAAGCTTTAGCCAGGTTGAAGCTTTATGGAGGCAATGGGAAATCGAAGCCTTTGACGTCTTGTTCCTGGACATAGATATGCCAGAGACGGACGGTATTGCTTTTGGGCACTTTTTGCGTACTCAAGAGTTGCATTCCTGCATTGTTTATATTTCCAACCGCGAGGAACGGGTTTTTGAAACATTTTCCATCGCGCCTCTGCGGTTTATACGTAAGAGCAATTTTTTTAACGAGATCCATGACGCTGTGCAGGCTATCATCCAATGGTCGGAGGAGCAAAGCGAGAAGAAACTTGTGATAACATCAAAAGGGAGCATAAATACGCTGATGATTGACGACATTATTTATGTGGAGTGTTTTTCAAAACTGCAAAACATTATTACTGTCAATCATATATATCCGGTGAGGTCAACATTGAGAGAATTGGAAACCAGACTTCAGAGGTTTGGCTTTTTACGACCGCACAAAGGCTATCTGATCAATTACCGGCATATTGAACGCATTGAGTTGGACAATCTTTTCCTCATAAACGGGAAAAAAATTCCAATAAGCAGATCAAAAATCAAAGAGACAAAGCAAGCATATCTGCGATTGATAACACATGCCCTGAACCTCAAATCGGGCTAGCTACCAAATCCGAAGGATCGGCGTCAATAAAAAAACGCTCTTACTTTGCCGAGGAAAAGAATGTTCATATTTGCTTAGTTTGCGAGGTTGCGCTATGATACAGCGACGGCGCGTTTCATTTTCCCTATGATACAGCGACGGCGCGTTTCATTTTCCCTATGATACAGCGACGGCGCGTTTCATTTCCGATATGTAGTCGATTAACGCCCGCTCCGCATTTTCACCATACTGACCGATAATACGAACGATCGCACTACCAACAATTACTCCGTCAGCAATTGAGGAAAACCGCTCCGCCTGTTCAGGCGTAGAAATACCGAAACCGATTGCGACCGGGATGTTGGTGGCTTTTTTGATTTCGGCAACGATAGCGGACAGGTCTGACGTAATTTCGTTACGCACGCCCGTGACACCCAGGGAAGACACCAGATAAATAAATCCCTCCGCGTTCCCGGCGATTTGGGTTATCCGCTTTTCTGAGGTGGGGGACGCCAGTGTAACGATTTCAACTTCAACGCCATGCCTTCCAGACGCCGATTTCACTTCACCCTGTTCCTCAAATGGCAAATCCGGGATGATCACGCCGCATATTCCAATCTCGGCGCATCTGTCAAAAAAGCGCTCATAACCAAACACAAACAAAGGATTCAGGTAGGACATAAAGACCAATGGGATACGCATCTTATCCTTGATAGACGCCACCATGTTGAAAACGCCGTCAAGCCTTGTTCCTGCATCAAGGGCGCGCGCACTGGCGGCTTGTATCACCTCGCCTTCCGCGATAGGATCGGAGAAGGGAATGCCTATCTCCACCATGTCGGCGCCCGCGTCCTGAGCGGTCAGGATATACCTGGCAGAGGCATCGAGGTTGGGATCGCCTGCCATTAGATAGGCAATGAATGCCTTTTTATTATCAAAAGCGTCTCTGATTTTACTCATATATACTATCCTCTCTATTCATTTATACTCTTGCCCCTATGTCTGGCAATGGCCTCTCTATTCATTTATACCCTTGCCCCTATGTCTGGCAATGGCCTCTTTACTCATTTATACTCTTGCCCCTATATCTGGCAATGGCCTCTTTACTCATTTATACTTTCGCCTCTATACCTGGCGATGGCTGCCACATCTTTATCGCCACGTCCGGACAGGCATATTACGATGATTTTGCCTTCGCCCATCTCCTTTGCAAGCCGCACCGCAAACGATACTGCGTGGGCGGATTCGATCGCCGGGATTATGCCTTCTGCGCGTGATAAAAGCTCAAAGGCGCCAACGGCTTCATCGTCGGTGACCGGTACATACTCGGCGCGTCCGGATTGGTGCAGCCATGCGTGTTCCGGCCCTATACCGGGGTAGTCGAGACCGGCGGATATGGAATAGACCGGCGCGATCTGCCCATATTCATCCTGACAGAACAGGGACTTCATCCCGTGAAAAACGCCGACAGAGCCGCGCGCTATGGTTGCGGCGTGCTGTTCGGTGTCAAGGCCCCTGCCAGCCGCTTCGCAGCCAATCAGACGCACATCGCCGTTTTCAATAAAATCGTAAAACGCGCCTATTGCGTTTGACCCGCCACCCACGCAGGCGACAATAGCGTCCGGCAGCAGACCCCCCTCGGCTTTCATTATTTGTGCCTTTATTTCCTTCCCAATAACGCTTTGGAAATCACGTACGATCGTCGGGAAGGGGTGGGGACCCATAACCGAGCCGAGAACATAATGGGTGTCTGACACTCTCCTGGTCCATTCCCGCATGGTTTCGTTTACGGCGTCTTTTAGCGTCATTGTGCCTGAAACAACAGGGTGGACCTTTGTACCCAATAACTGCATTCGATAGACGTTGAGCGCTTGGCGCTCGGTATCCTCCTTACCCATAAACACTTCGCATTCCAGCCCCATCAAGGCCGCGGCGGTTGCAGCCGCAACTCCGTGCTGACCGGCGCCCGTCTCCGCTATAATGCGGGTTTTGCCCATACGTTTCGCCAGCAGGGCTTGTCCCAACACATTGTTTATCTTGTGAGATCCTGTATGATTCATATCCTCACGTTTGAGATAGATTTTTGCGCCACCGCCGCGTTTTGTTAGGTTGCCCGCGTAGTAAAGAGGTGAAGGGCGCCCGGCATAACCTGTCAACAATCCGGTCAACTCATCCTGGAATGCTTGATCATTAATGTAGTAATTATATGCTTCCTCCAATTCAATCAGCGCGTTCATTAAAGTTTCCGGGATGTACCTGCCGCCAAATCCGCCAAATCTTCCGTCATTCATTTTTCATACCCTCCTGATTCACCGAATCTTCCGTTATTCATAATTCATACCCTCCTGATTCACCGAATCTTCCGTCATTCATAATTCATACCCTCCTGATTCACCGAATCTTCCGTCATTCATTTTTCATACCCTCCCAATCTGTCATATATTCCGAATCTTTTGAAATCCATAGTTAGTCCACCAAAAACCCACCGAATCAACAATAATTGATTTTTCAGATCCCACCCTTAGCCAAATATACGAATCTCTCTATCTTTTCGGCGTCCTTCAAACCATCTGTTTCAACGCCGCTGCTTACATCCACGCAATAGGGGTCGAGTAGACGTATTGAGTCAACCACATTGTCCGCCGTGAGCCCGCCCGCCAGGAAGTACGGCAGACCGCCATGGCGTCCCTTTAGAATTCTCCAGTCGAAAGCCCTTCCGGCGCCTCCCCGCCGTTCAGAAAAGGTGTCAAACATCAGGTAATCCGGTTCATCCGGCAGGGGAGAGGGGAGTGAGTCGATAACGCTGACGGCTTGTATCACCCGGGCGCCGCAACATTCTCTTAGACGCTTTATATATAGGCTATCTTCGCTACCATGGAGCTGTATCAATTCAATGATACCGCTATTGTATATTTCCGCCGCCGCTTCAATGTCCTCGTTTACAAATACGCCCACAGTCTCAACGCGCAGGTCAAGGTTTTCTTTCATTTTAGCCGCTGTTTTGACGTCCACCCTGCGCCGGCTGGGAGCGAACACAAAACCAATGTAGTCGGGTAAAACCCGATTGATCACATTAATATCCTCTATTCGGCTTATGCCGCATATCTTAACCTTGCTCATCGCTTATCCCCTTGATTGCTTTAATATCCTCTAATTGGCTTATGCCGCATATCTTAACCTTGCTCATCGCTTATCCCCCTGATTGCTTTAATATCCTCTAATTGGCTTATGCCGCATATCTTAACCTTGCTCATCACTTATCCCCCTCAGACTAGCTAACGCCGCTCTTTTGTCGGAAGAGCGCATCAGAGTTTCGCCAATCAGTACCGCGTCAACGCCATTTTGACGAAGAGTCTGAATATCAGCCGCTTTTCTGACGCCGCTCTCCGACACAAAGATAATACCGGCTGGAACCAGCTTTCGCAGACGTATACTAACGCCTGTGTCAACTTCAAATGTGTTAAGGTCTCGGTTGTTTACCCCTATGATCCTCGCTCCCGCCTCCAACGCTGTTTCCACCTCACCCTCGTTATGGACTTCAACTAGCGCCGATAAACCTAAATTGTGGGCGACGCGTATGTATTCGGCAAGGGTTTCCCGATCCAATATGGAGCAAATCAATAAAACAGCGCTTGCACCGAGCATTTTTGCCTCATAGATCATATAGACGTCCACAGTAAAGTCCTTGCGCAACAACGGAATGGAAACCACATCAGCGATTTCGCGCAGAAAGCGGTCGTCGCCTTTGAAATAATGCGGTTCCGTCAAAACAGAGATCGCCGCCGCTCCCGCATTTTCATAGTCCCGCGCGATATCCAAATAGGGAAAGTCTTCAGCGATAATGCCCTTTGATGGGGACGCCCTCTTAATTTCGCAAATAAACGAAATGTCCTTTCCCCGCCTGCCACCCGAAGAGCCTGGGCTTCTGAGCGCCTTTTCAAATGAGATGCTATGCGCTTCGGGACTCGGACGCGTTGTTGTGTCGCCTGGATTGTCTTGTCTCACGAGCGGCGTTTCAAATGGGAAATTATGCGCTTCGGGACTCAGACGCGTTGCTGTCTCTCCTGGAAAGCCTGAGCTTATAAGCGCCTTTTCAAATGGGAAATCATTTGCTGTGATACCATGATGTGACGTTTTACAAAGGCTCTGATTAAGGTTATGAATTAGGCTCTGAAGTGGAAGCGCTCTCTTCTTGTCTTCAACGCGCTGCTTTGATCGCTCGGCAATTTCCAGCAGGATGTTCATATTCTTCGCCTGCCTTTCGTCTGTAATATGTTCATATGTGTGAACTGCTATACGCACAGCTAGCGGCAGCTTGCGCACTGCCATTGGCGCCGCTATGCGCGCTGCTATACGCACTGCTATGCGCACTGCTTGCGTACTGCGCCCCATTGGCGCCGCTATACGCACAGCTAGCGGCAGCTTGCGCACTGCTATTGGCGCCGCTATGCGCGCTGTTGCCCACACTGTTATAGGCGCCGCTATGCGCACGGCTATATGCACTACTATGGGCGCCGCATCCCATTCGTCTGTAATATATTCAGCTGTTCAAATGAGGGCGCCGCATCCCATTCGTATGTAATATATTCAGTTGCTCAAATGGGCGCGCTGCCAGCCTCTCATTATTAATCATTTGTATGGCGCCGTGTGCCTACGTCTCGTTCGAAAAACGTATAAATTCTTCCAGCTTTTCTGACGCCCTTCCATTGTCAATTACTTCACTGGCTACCTTCGAGGCGGCTTCGATAGAAGGGTATTTTCCAGCGACGAATAGAGCCGCGGCGGCGTTCAGCACGGCGGCGTTTCGCTTTGCGCCTTTTTCTCCGTTCAATACGCCCCTTAGTATATCTGCGTTCTCGGCAGGAGAGCCTCCCTGCAGTTCTTCTCTTTCACAGCGCTCAAACCCATACTGCTCGGGCGTGATCGTGTACGAACGCACCCACCCTTCCTTTACTTCGCATACGAAAGTAGGGGCTGCTAGTGATATTTCGTCCAAGCCATCTTCACCATGAACAACCATAGCATTTTTTACGCCCAAATTGTTGAGTACCTGAGCCAATGGCTCCACTAATTCGCGGTCGTAAACGCCCATCAATTCCATCATTGCCCCCGCCGGGTTCGTAAGCGGACCCAGAATATTAAATACCGTCCTTATGGCAAGCTCCCTGCGAATTGGCGCCACATATTTCATAGATATATGATAGTTTTGTGCAAACAGGAAGCATATCCCTATTTTTTTTAGGAGCTCCGCGCTCTTTTCAGGCTGTATGTTAATATTCACGCCAAGCGCCTCTAAAACATCGGCTGCCCCACATTGGCTTGACGCGCTGCGATTGCCGTGCTTGGCCACGGGGACGCCGGCCGCCGCCGAGATGATTGCCGCCGTGGTAGATATATTGAAAGTATTGGCGTGGTCTCCTCCGGTGCCTACAATTTCCAACGCGTCCACGTCGTGCAGAAGACGCACGCAATGCTGCCTCATACCAAACGCCGAGGCCGTTATCTCGTCGGTCGTTTCACCTTTCAGGCTCAAAGCTGTTAGATAAGCGCTCATCTGTACCGGCGACGCTTCTCCGGTCATGATCTCATGCATGACCGCTTCCGCCGTTTCATAAGACAAATCCTGTTTCTTAGACAGAGATAATATTGCTTCTTTTATCATTTTATCATTTCCTCCATTTCCTTCATATCCTCTATATCCTCTATTTCCTTAATTTCCTCTATTCCTTCCATATCCTCTATTCCCCCCATATCCTCTATTTTCTCCATTTCTATCCGAAAAGTCCGGCGCCAATCCACATGGGGATCGCCACAAGAAGGGCGATAAAACATCCCGCGAAGTAAATTACGCCGTAAACGCCGATATGTTTGTGTGTAAACGCCCTATCGCCCGCGATAGAGCGGCTCATCATAGCCCACATGTTCTGATAAGCCATTACGAATGAATTGCCTGCCATCACAAATACGAACAGCCATACTAACGGGCTTATCCGGTATGCCTCCTGAATGGATGGGAGAATAGGCGCCAGTATCGCTATTGTTGGGATAAAGAGCGCGACGTCGAAAAACCTCCACAGGAACACAAAAGCCATAATGCAGAACATAAACAGGAAGGGATTGCTGGCAATGGGGGCGACGGCGGGCACAACTATTCCGGCAAGCCAGGCGGAAATTCCGGTTTCGTTAAAGATAGAGCTAAAGCTGAGGGCTATCGCTATAAAAACTATTAAATCCCAGTTGACGCCGGAATTGAAATCTTTAGCTTCAAGAACGCCCGACAAAAAGAAAACGAAAACCGCGGCCAGACACACAGCGGCGTCCGGTAGGCCATGGAGCTTGTTTGTCAGGAACATTATAAAAACAACCACAAGTACAAAGCCCGCAATGATTTCATCTCGGCTTATTTTTTGAGCAGGCTGGTTCATGATGGCATTGCCCGCGCTACTTGAAAGATTGTCTTTGGGCTTCAAGAAAATAAGGCTGCCGGCTATCAGGACAATTGTTGTGATCATCACGGGCACAAACAGAACGCTGAACCAGTTGTCGAACGTGACAAGCCCTTGCGTCTCCGGCGTTGAGTTTATCATGCCGGATATAATCGGCCCCCATAACACGCCTGACATCCATCCTGAACCCGGAATAGTCGCCATTCCAAAGGCGGTCAGCAGAATCAACGAATTGCCTTTCGAGCCCTTTTCTATCTTACACAGTTCACAGCATTGTACGGCTATCGGAATCATTATGGCGACCCGTACCGTGCTTGATGGAGTTAACAGACTCAATATCACTCCTATTATTACCCAGGCGAAAACTAATGATATGTACGAAGGTTTAAACAGTTTTATGATCGCCAGAGCCACGCGTTTTCCCAATCCGGTTTTCTGGAGTGTAAAGCCGAAGAATAGTGCGGGGACTAGCGTCCAAATTGCCGATTGAGTGAATCCGGAGAAAACTACTGCCGGGCTCAATCGAAGTGCAAGGGCGAAAAAAGCCAGAAATAGCCCTCCTGCGGAATAAGAAAGATTGAAAGGTTTGAAAATCCAGATGCTGAGCGCAATCAATATGCCGCTCAGCATCAATTGCGCCGTGTCGTTAAGTGTTGCAGAGAATGGCTTTACTGTCGCGATGATAACAGCGATCAGCGTCAGAAACCCACTCCCTATATATGATGCGTTTATTTTTTTCGTCATTGACGTATCCTCCATAAATCAATATAGTAATAATCTTTCGCGCGCTCCAAACAGGTCGGTATTGTGTAAGCGCGCTCAACAGTTACGCCTCGCCATCGGAAAACAGTCTTTTGATTGACTACAAAACTATTGACTTCTGAGTAATCTAAATCTATATAATTGGCGTTCACGTGATTTCCATTCATTCCGTCGCGCTCATCCTTTCTGTCATCCCTTCATAATCCCTTCATAATCCCTACGTCATCCCTACGTCATCCTTCAGTCATCTCTCTGCCATTCCCTCGCGCTCATCCTTTCCGCCGTCATCCCTTTGCCATTCCGTTGCGCTCATCCTTTCCGTCATCCCTCTTCCATTCATTCCGTCCTGCACTTTTTGCCGCTCTTTTCCAGAAACGAAAAATCCCTGACAAAGCCTTACGCTTTATCAGGGACGAATACACTATCCGCGGTGCCACCTTGATTTTTGGAGAAATTCCAAACTCTCTGCAGGATACCAACATATCCTTCGCAACTAACGTATGCGTCACGTCATGGAATACTCAGCTTAAAATCGCTTTTGACCATGCCCTCAACAGTCCATTTAACAGCCTGCCTCTCCGTCCGGCTCTCAGCTCCCCGAACTCTCTGTAGCGCGCATATACTGTTGTTATCTCTGCGTCAACGGTTTGTGGATATTCAATTAGAAAAATAATACACTCTGCCAGGCAGAGTGTCAAGGGCCTAATATAGCTTTTTACAACATTTTCTGATATTTTCTGATATTCTGATATTTTCTGATATTTTCTGATATAACTTTTTACTACATTCCTATATTAATGTTTTCAATAATCTTATATTAATGCTTTCAATAATCTTATATTAATGCTTTCAATAATCTTATATTAATGCTTTCAATAATCTTACAAAAAAACAAGATTCTGACTCCTGACTCCTGACTCCTGACTCCTGGCTCCTTGCGGTCGAAGACCGCGCTATGCAATAACTGTGAAATGGTTTTATATAACTTTCTGAGTAATCGCAATTCGAAGAGCGTCATGAACACTGGTCACACACAGCTTATCATAGATTCCATTTATCACCATTTTAATCGTATTTACCGAAAGATTTTGGCTAGCCGCAATCTCGGAGCGCGAAAGCCCTTGCGAGAGGTCCGCCAAAACTTGTGTTTCCCTGGTTGTGAAGGCGATTTTTTCATCGTCGTCGCCGGCTGACATGATTAACGATCCCATGTGAGTCAGTCGTCTTGCAAACGCTGACGACTTGCGGTTGATATCATCAAGCCACGACCGCGGAATCGTGCATTTCCCGTCCTTCATAGCAGCGTATGTAAGTGTACGCATGTCTTTTGAATGCTTAGTGAATGGTAATACTATTCTGTTTGGCTCGGCAAGCTCATAAGCTTCCCCAAGCGCGACAATAGCGTCCGCTCTCCTTTTGAGATGGTAAAGCGAAAGCGCCTCGAGTACTTTATATATTATTTTGCCAAGCAAAAGAGTGTGGTTTTCCCGCGCGGATTCTATAAAAGCAAGCAACGCGCCGTATTGCCGCGTCTGATAGTGATACTGCGCCCTGACCCGGTTAGCGTAGCTCTCCAGAAACGCGGGATGCGCGTATTTTACAAAGTCCGACTTCAACCAATCCGGCAGTTTCTCCGGTTGACCAAGGGTTAGGAAAAAGTGACTGCGAGTAATATCATACGCCTCAAAACGATTGGTGTACTCCTTAATGTCAAGCATTGCCTCAGCTTGCCCCAGCAAATTGGTCGCGGCGCCTAAATCGCCGCGTGAGAACGCTATAAACATGAGGTATTGAATTGCACGGTTTTGAGTATCGTATTGCTCCTTTGAGCGCGCCCTTTCAAGCGCGAGATTCACATACTGTTCCGCGCAGCACATATCGCGCTGATAAAAGCAAAGTTCACCCCGGGCAAGAACATCAAGGCCAAATAAATTGCCGTTTTGCATATAGGATGTATGGGGAATCGACCTCGTTAACGCTCCTATATACTCCTCAGGCGCCCCGGCGCGATTTGTTCCGACGAGCAACGCGTACGCTCCCACCGGTTGCTTCGTGGCCGGACCATACGTGTAGTATGGGCTTTTATCGTAGTATTCCCGCATCTTTTTATAGTAGACGTCAAAATCATATTTATGGGTAAACGGACTCATAATATAGCGCAAAGCGGCCCAAGCGGCGTAAATTCCAGAGAGCGCCTGGTTGTTTTCCGGCGATTCAGGGCGTTTTGAATACTCCCGGGAGTATTGTTTCGCCAACTCGTTTGCCTCTTTCAATTGCCCGAAACACATTTGAATTTTAATGCTCATAGCCGGAAACAACGGGTTCTGCATAGCTACGTCTTTAGGAATACGATTGAATATTTCCATCGCAAATAATGCCATATCTGGCGACTTTTGCAAGTTTAACAAGTAGATTATCTGAATGATGGCGTTATGGTTTCCAGCCTTTTCATAGTATGAAAGAGCGTCCGTCATATAATCATTTTCTTCGCACCACATTGCGGCTTTATTATATGTATCAATTTTTTCCTCGTCCGAAAGCATGTATTGGTGCTGGCGCAAATAATCCAAGAATAAATGATGTATCATATAAGCGCCAAGATGATAGTCATAACGGACGTAAGAGTTCAATTTATGTAATCCCTTGATAAGCGAATCGTCACCCGCCAACACCTTGATAAGGCTCGAGGCAAGATGGTCAATCAACGAGATGCGGAGAAGAAAACGCCACAGCTCGCTGCCGACGAACTGAGACGTCTCTGTTTGAATGAGCTTGAATATATTCTTTCTCATCGCCACAATTGCATAGTGTTCATATTTCGTATCTTTTCCCAGAGAGCGCCCGATAAGGTTCACGGCAAACGCCCAGCCTTGAGTGTCTTCGTAGATATCGCGTATGCCTTGTCTTGTGGCTGAGATCCTGAGTTGGTCGAAATACTTGGCTATTTCGTCCTCAGTAAAACGAAATTCCTCCTCGCCTAATGTGAAAACACGCTCATGAAACATAAGGTTGGTTATATTGATATCCGGCATATCGCGCGAAATTAGTATAACTGTCCCATTGGTCGGAAGATTGTTCATAGACTGTTCAAAAAACTTCAACACCGCCGGGTTCTGCAGCAGATGAAAGTCATCATACACCCGAAAATACTTGCCAGGACACGAGAGCGTTTTCTTGCGCTCCGTAGCGTATTTTGCAAACGCCTCCTCTGTATCGGGAAACCCGATTTCTCTTAGGCGCTCTCCAACATCCGGCCACATCATCGAAATCATGTGGGTGTAATTCTCCCAAAAACGCGTTGTGACATTGTCTCTCTCTGTAATCTGTATCCAACTCGTGTATGCGTCGTATCCCTGTAAAAAAGAATATACCGTTCGCGTCTTGCCATATCCTGATCCGGCGCAAACAACAACCAGAGGAAAATCAGCCGCAATATCAAGCAGCTTGTTCAGACGCGGACGCTCCAGATAAGAACTACTCATTAGAAAGCCTTTTATATTACTCATAAACGCTTTGTTTGTAGACACTATTGATCACCTCTCTTTGGTATAGATATACTGTCAAAATTCACAGGTTGAAACCAAAACTGTCAACATTCACGAGTTGAAAAACCAAAACTGTCAAGATCCATGCGTTGAAAACCAAAACTTTAATGATTCAGGAGTTGAAAACCAAAACTGCCACGATTCACGGGTTGAAACCAAAACTGCCACGATTCACGGGTTGGAACTGAAACTGTCAGGATTCACGGGTTGAAACCAAAACTGCCACGATTCACGGGTTGGAACCGAAACTGTCAGGATTCACAAGTTGGAACCAAAACTGCCACGATTCATGAGTTGAAAACCAAAACTGCCACGATTCACGAGTGGATCAGCTGTCAATAGGGACGATCAGAGAAAAAAGTTGTGCCATACCTGCCTGATATTCAGCAACGCTTCGCCTGAAAGGAGATCTATTCAAAGCGGCCGAAGCGAAGCCGTAGTAAGACAATAAACCAAGGAAACCGTCAATATCAAGTGGTTTGATCTTGCCCAACTCTACCATTCGTTCAAGGAGTGGTCGTAATATGCGATAGGTAGGCGTGAATAGATTCTCCCTAATAAAATCGATATTTTCTCCGTCATAACAAATCCTTCGAACGGCAGTAACTAAAATTTGATCAAGAAAATCGCGTATGTCGTCATTGAAATGGAATTCCGCCCTCATGAGGACGTCATACGGGGGATAGGCTTCCGCCAATGCCAACAACTCTTCCAATTTAGGGCAATTATTTATCCTCTGTTCAGAATACAAGTTGTACAGAGCCTTGAGGATGTCCTCTTTTGAAGTAAAGTGATTGTAAAGCGCTCCGGAACTAACACCGACTTCTTTTGCTATTTCTCTTACCGTAACCTTATCAAATCCTTTTTCCGAGAATAGTTTTGCGGCGGTTCTTATAATTTTTTCCTTTGTAGTTCTTTTGTTCAGATCAATCATTCACATTTCGCTCCTTAATTAACATAAAGAATCAAGCATTGCAATATAACGTAAAGAATCAAGCATTGTTATAAAACTAGCTAGCAAGCGCTTGCTTGAATATTGTCTACTAAGCGCTTGCTTGAATATTGTCTACTAAGCGCTTGCTTAAATTTTAGTCATCAAGCGCTTGATTGTCAATAGAAAATTGACTGCGATAAAAAAAATAACAGTTTGGGGTGTATTTTGCGCTCATACTGTGTGTATTTTGCGATTTTATTCCAATGTATATGTTATGAATTTACATATAGAGGTGATCTGCGATTGGTTGCCGGCAAAATCTGATATGCAGAATAGGGTGTAATTCGCGACTGGCTGCCTGCAAAATCTGGTATACAAACAGGGTGTAGTTCGCGACTGGCTGCCTGCAAAATCTGGTATACAAACAGGGTGTAGTTGGTGATTCATTCATTAAAAATCTGGTATACAAACAGGGTGTAACTTGCGATTCATTCATTAAAAAATCTGGTATACAAACAGGGTGTATTTTGTGTGTGAGATGTGGAGTGTTTTGTAAAGTAAAATTAAATAATTGGGGTGTTACGAAATTTAGTTATACGAGCTATGATATATAAATAAAACTTTAATTCATATTTAAGGAAATCGTGAGGAAGGACGGTGAACAAAATGGAAGCGGTCAAGTTGGATCTCTATAAGGATTTCGGTTACAACAATAACACTGAAATAGCGAATGGGATTTTTTGGGTCGGTTATGCTGATAAAATTGCAAGCCTATGCTGCAATTCATACCTGATAACAGATCATGACGAGGCAGTTTTGATCGACAGCGGCAGCCGGGATGGATTCAGCTCAGTAATGTTGAAAATTATGCGTACAGGTTTCAACCCGAAAAACATCATACGGCTCATCTACCAACACTATGATCCGGATTTATGCGGTAATCTGCCACAAATGGAATCGTTAATAAAGAATGACAGATTGGCTGTGCTGTCTCACATCGAAAACAATATTTTTATAGATTTTTATTCAACTAAGACTAAGAAGGAGTGTATTTCACAGCAGGATTTCCGTTTTGCGTTTTCGAGCGGGAGACGTCTCGAGTTTATTCAGACGCCTTATGCCCACACCCTTGGCAGCTTCATGACGTACGACTCCCAATCGAAAATCCTTTTTAGTAGTGATATTTTCGGATGCTATGACTCTGGCTGGGGTCTGCGCACCAATATTGACGAGTCCTGTGCGGATTGTGAACCGGGCAAGATATGCCCGATTAAGGATAGGCCCTGTCAAGTATCAAGCATGGTGGATTTTCACAAGCGGATCATGTCTTCAAAAAAGGCGTTGCGATATGCTCTAAAAAAGATTGATGAGCTGGATATATCTATTATTGCCCCGCAACATGGGAGTTTACTCCACACTCCAGTCTCACAAAGAGTTTGTATTGATCGGTTGAAATCCCTTTCGAGAATAGGTATAGAAAATTATATCCAGGAGGAACAGGCTCAGCTGAATACGTTATCCAGTTCAGGAGTAGAAAACTATATCCGGGAAGAACAGATGCAACTGAAACCTCTATCCGGTTTGGGAATAGAAAACTATTTCCGGGAGGAACAGGAGCAGCTAAAACCTTTATCCGGTTTGGGAGTAGAAAACTATATCCGGGAGGAACAGGCGCAGATGAAACCTATATCCGGATTGGGAATAGAAAACTATATCCGGGGGGAACAGGCTCATGAGTGATTTATTGAGTTTATTGTCAAAAAAGGAATATGATTTTGGAACGCTTATATTCAGCCAGGATTGGCTGTTGACTGAACTGTTTAATTACTATGCCGATCAAGTCGACAATGGTATTCACATCGGATTGATAGCCGAATTGCTAACCAGGTACACCAAAGTCTCCAAAAAACTGGATGAGGCAAATCTAAAACTAAAACTGTACACGGATCGCTTGGAAGAACTGGTTGACGAAAAAGTGCTCGAACTTACTACTTCGCAGATTGCCATTATACATGCGCTGGTCAAGCTGTCAGAATCACGGGATGATGATACGGGCGCCCATATTGAGCGCACGTCCGGTTATTGCAACTTTATTGCCGAAAAAATACAGGAAGCGGGGATATACAGTGACGACGCGGAAGATCTGTTCGCGGTAAATATAGCCAAGGCAAGCCCATTACACGATATTGGCAAAGTCGGGATCGAGGATGCTATTTTGCTGAAACCCGCTCGTCTGACGAAAGAGGAATTTGATATAATGAAAACGCATGTAGTGAATGGTCACAGGACGCTGGCAAGCGTAGAGAGGATATATCCCGGAAACAAATTCATAAAACTTGGCATGGATATATCTCTTTATCATCACGAGAAATGGGACGGGAGCGGGTATATGCTCGGATTATCCGGGGAAAGTATCCCGCTGTCGGCGCGCATTATGGCGCTGTCCGACGTTTACGACGCACTGCGCTCAAAACGAGTATACAAGGAGGCTTTTTCTCATGGGAAGGCGGTCGATATCATCGGACATGGGCGCGGAACGCACTTCGATCCTCTTCTCACCGACGTATTCCTGGAAAATCATGAGATGTTCGATCAAATATTCTACTTAATGAATAATTCAAGTAAATCAAGAGTCGATGAACAAAGAGAAGATCGCGAAGCCTATGCCTCATGAGGGACAAATGAAATGAACAAAAAACAACAATTGCGAAGCCTATGCTTCATGAGGGACGAGATGACAAAGAGACGATCACGAACGAAGCCTATGCCTCATAAGGGACGAGATTAACAAAGAGACGATCACGAACGAAGCCTATGCCTCATAAGGGACGAGATTAACAAAGAGACGATAGCGAAGCTGTTGCCTCATGATGGATGAATGGAAGGGGAGATCTGAAAATGACAATCAAAAGGCTGTATAGAGTCCGAAAAAAGCTGCGGAAAGCTGTTAAAAGACTGTGTAAGGTCCGCAGAAGACTACTTATGGTTCACAGAGAAAACTATGAACAGCCCGCAAGTTTGTTTTTATGATAACCGTGGGCGATAGCTCACTGGATGGTATCGCCCTTTGAGAGTATTTAGAAACATGTTGAGAAGACTGAAGAATTATTATATTGGCTTTGTTGTAGCTACGGCTGCAATAATTTTGTCATTTATTTTTATGTGTGGGACTGGAAAATATTTCGGCGCTATTATCGGAATACTATTAGGGATACCAAAGCGGGCTTCGCCCGCAACCCAACTCGGCTCGGCGAAGCGCGGTTCCCCTCGCCTCACGAACGCGAGGCGCTCGCGCCGCGCTATTCGCGCGGCAATTAGCAACTTCCGGCTTAAACAACTCGCTTTTTACTGCAGTTCCTGGGCCGAAAGTAATAAGATCAGTAACTGGCAGTAGAAAATATGGAAACGCAACAGTTGAGGAAGTGCTGAAGACAAAAAATGGTAAATCATCTGAATTTGACTGCAAAATTGAAATCGAAAAATTCGTAAGTAACGGAATACTTTACGATGAAAGTGAATTGGAAACACTTTTTAGAGATTATTCTGACTGATTTGTCACCACAAATTACTCCACCGCTACCCTTCTATAGAGTGGCGGTGGAATATTGAGTGAAATCCACCGGCTCTGCCGGTGGGCAAAAGGGCTTTAAGCTCTGAACGTCAACAAAGATTACACGAACCTCGGCAGAGTGCTTGATAAGAGGCGCGGTATTTACAAAAACCGCGAGCGCGGCATATTTACATATGACCTCGCATCCAACCCCTACGATAAGGCGCCAGTGGAGTATTTGCCGCCTGCGGCGGGCAGGAAGGAACTGCTAATATTGGACTTCGGGGATACCTTCTTCATTGATTGGTTCATGCGGGCGAAAGCGCTACGTCCCGCGATTGACGCCATAGGTTATGGGAACCCGGATACGCTCTACGCGATGATCATGTATTATGCCGTCTGCTCCGCATCCAACTGCCATGCGCAAAGCTGGTGGGAAGGCAGCTACGCCCGAATCCTATACCCGAACGCGAACCTTTCGAGCCAGCGGATAAGCGACTTCCTGACGGCGATCTGGGACGAATACTCGCAACGTGAGTTCTTTCAGGAATATTTCACGCTACTCGACCGATCGGGTTCCGGGGCTGAGAACGTTTTGATTGACAGAACGGGGCTTCCGAACAGCATCCGTTTCCCCCTGACCGCAGTCAAAAACCATAACGGGGAGGTCAGCAACGAGGTCAGGCTTGTCTATGTAGTCCAGCAGAAGACGGGGCTCCCCCTGTATTTTCGCTACTGCCCCGGTAATGTGATAGACACGATGACGCTAATAAGGAGTCTTGAAGAACTGAAGGCGCAAGGGATAAATGTTAAGTTTGCCATTCTTGATGCCGGATACTATACCGAGGACAACATCCACGATTTTTATGACAACAAAGTGTCGTTCATTACAAGGCTGAAGGGAAACCTGACGATTTACAAAGACCTTATCGGTAAGAACTACGCCGAGATGCTGCCATTGCGCGTGCAGACGGAGGAAACGTTTCGTGGGCGCCTGCTCCTGACTTTCATTGTCACTGTGCTTATGAAGTAGTTGCAAGACGCACTTTTGAAAACCGCGTATAACCCAATATCGGCTTTGCCGAATTTGCGCAATCAGAAATGCAAGGTGTTTGCTGACAAAATCGTTACCCAAGAGGCTTTCAAGAAAGCCAACGACATCTACAAACTGTTTAAAATCAAGTGCCCAATGGTGCTCCCAATCAAAAACTGATGTTGTTTGTGGTTAGAATTCGTGACAGGGAACTAAAGTTAAATGATGCCTGCCCTGAGTCCAACGCATCGCCGGTTTTCTCTATCTTGAAGGGGTGAAGAGCGCCGTTCTTCTCCCCAAAGATGATCGATCTTCTCGCCGTTCCTGTTCAAGTCTCATTCTCTCTACATGCCCGGCGCGCTGGACCGCCGCCTTCGCTATGCGTTCGCTGCGTTCCCGTTCTACTTCTTTGGATGCGGAGAAGATTTCCTGTATTTCATCTTCCAGCCCTTTGAGGGCGCCGATGTCAAACCAGGCAAGGTCGTCCGCCAGCTTGATTTGTTCGATAGGGTCTTTTCGGAAGGGATTGCTCTCAATACGCGATCCCACCCGCTGCGTATTGTACCACAGCGATGCGCCGCTGTCGTATACCGGCGCGAGTCCTGACCATTCGAGCGTTTCAGCGTTGCGGACGCATCCGAAGTTGTTCCAGTGCCTGTCTTCGTTGGCGATGATATAGTCTACCGCAAGCATCCTGCACAGCGCGTCTTTCACGCCGGGTATGCCCTGCGCCTCGCAGCATGCGATGAAGTGGTCGCTCGAGCTTAAGTCATTGGGTCGTTTTTGCGTCTGTATGATACGCCAAGCGGGAACAAGTTCAGTTTCGGGTGTTATGAAGTTCTTGCACAGGCTGTATGGTTTGTCCCCGTCAAACGTCAGCGTGTATTCCACATGATCGACACACAATCTGCGCATGAGCGCGCTTGCGATCAATTCGTTAAACGGTTCCTGGCTGTAGACTCCGCTACCGCCTTTCATAAGAATCCGCTTGCCATTCGCAATGATCCATTTTTTGCGCAGCCAGCCATCCGAGGTATTATCCGGCGACATCAGGCTTATGTGGGCGGGGTCTGCGGGCTCATGCCCGAACAGAATCTCGCCCATGTCTTTCGAAAAATCGTTATGAAAAAAGTTTACCTTTTCCCAGGCAAGCCGCGAATCCTTAGGGCGTATCCAGTATTGGTCGGACAAGGAAAGCCCTAAGCATTTATCAAGGAGAAGCGCCGTCGAACTGATTCCGACGCTGAAAAGCGCGTCCTCTATCCCGGCCCGGCTCGCGGGTATTGATCGGCTTGTCCACCAATCGTCCATTTCTTTTCGGCTTACGCTGCCATTTGTACTTATTCCGAGTGGCAGACGCTCGGGTGCGTAAAGGCTGCCGAGCGCGACAATCCTGCCTGTGTCGGACAATATTTCCATATCAACGACAGGTATGTTTTTATGCATCAACGTATATTCCACTCGGCAACCCTCCTTTCACGTTATACCCGAACCCCCCTCGCGAAAAAGCAAGGGGGGTAACTTTCAATCCATTGCAATATTCCGCCCCGTGGCTGACAACCCTGATATTACCGCTTATTCGCTTTGACGGCAACGAAACGCGGGGCATTATTGCTGTCAACAGTATAATACACAGAACCGTCGAAATTTTCAAGGCAAGCTTCCCAAAACCCAGGGCAATCGCATAATCGCATAAAACCATGCATTTGTAGTTATACATACAGCATATTGGGGATTCAAATTAAATGAGCATGCAATATGTGGTATAGAAATTCTTTATGCGATTGCCCTGCCCAAAACTCCCATAGAATGTGTTGACATGAGATCATAAGAAACGCCAGGAACTCCCTCTATATATTTATGCGACACCCATCGCATCTGAGAACGTCTATCTCCGGAACCATTAAGTTCTTTCCACCCTTTCATCGCCATTTATTTCCCGTTTTAACCTTGTTTTTCGGCTTTGCAATCGCAGTATATGCCTTTATTACCTTTTAAATCTCGCCAATTTATAACCTTTAATATCCCATGGCCTCTCAACTTTTCTGGCATTAACAATAATTTCTGCAATTAAACTACACTTTTCACTCCTTTATTTTCTTTTTCTATCCTTTTATCTCCTTACATCTCTCCTTTTTGATCTTCACATCCGCATCCCCCTGCCTCTATATAAACTCGCCCTTCATGAAACGGATGTATTACGACTTCCTATTAATTATATAATCACAAAGACTAATAAAAAAGTCGCACATTTCAAAAGAAGAAATTGCCTTTTTGGCTTCTGACGTATATTCTTTTGATAAACTGTAGGCTTTATCAATGCCCAAAATAGAAGATATTGTAATCTTATTATTACTTTTATCAGTACCTATATTTTTCCCGAGTTCTTCAAAATTTCCCGTTTCATCAAGAATGTCGTCTGCGATTTGAAAAGCCATACCTAAATTATAAGCAAAATTCGATATAATATTTATTTCAGCATAGTTAGCCCCGGAAATTATTGCGCCTGCTTTCATAGGGCCGATAAACATTGAGGCTGTTTTTTTTGCATAAATAAATTTTAATAAATCAACATCAATAGGTATATTAGTTTGAGTATCGATAGACTGGCCCAAAACCATTCCGCCCGCCCCTGAATAAGAAGCGATTTCATTCATAGCTTGTAAAAACAAATGCGATTTTCTTTTATCCTGTTTTAGTGATGCGGCAATCATTACTTCAAAAGCATAATGTACCAATCCGTCGCCGGCGAGTATTGCCATGCTTTCGCCAAACAATATATGGTTACAAAGCTTTCCCCTCCTATATTCTGCATTATCGATTGAGGGAAGGTCATCGTGAATTAAAGAATACGTATGAATCATTTCTACTGCACAAGCAAAAGGAATACATTCTTCGATGTTACTTGAAAAAAGACGCGCACATTCAAGTAAAATTATCATTCTAAGCCTTTTACCACCCGTATTTATACTGTATTTCATCGCTTCATATAGAGTAGTTCTATCATCGTTTAAATCTATAAAATATTTTGATAAAAAATTTTCGCATTCCGTAGCTTTGTTTTTTAAAATCTCATTAAAACTCAATTTGAACAACTCCTTTCCTTTACAAAAGTTATCAGACATGTCAAACTGTCAAATGCATCTGACCGGAAGAATGCTGTTATTCTTATTAAGGGGGCGGCGCCGGCTTTTTCCGGCGGGTTAAAATCGTCATCCTTTTGGCTTCAGCCGATAAGTGCGGTTTCGGTTTTCGCCCTCTGCGATTACAACCCCGGCGCTTGATAACCCCAGCAAATAAACCCGCGCGCGGTCAGAGCCGATGCCGAGATGTTCGGCGACTTCCTTTGATGTAGATGCGGCGTGGGAAGTCAAATAATCAAGAATATCGCGCTTTCTTTCATCGCTTTTTTTAATCTTGGCTTTGATACTTACGGTTGTCCCACGCTTTTTATTACTTGTTTTTACCACATGCTCATTATCGCTTGTTTTTACCACATGCTCATTATCGCTTGTTTTTATCGCTTGCTTTTTGTTGCTTGCTTTTATCGCTTGCTTTTTGTCGCTTGTTTTTGTTAGAGGAAGCGATAAAAAGCTTCTGTTGATTTCAATTTTCTCAGTATGTGCTGGGTTATTAAATCCGTTGCCTTCCCAAGCCGTAAAAATCAACGGTATGCCGCTACCTGTGCGCTCACCTACATTAAGTAGGTTAAACATCTTTAAAATCACTGCTGCTGTGGGATGCAGCTTCTCATCCTCGCCGACGCCTATTGCTCCAAGTTTTTGCAGAAATTCAACATCTTCCAGCGTCTCCCACACATGACCAGGACGAGTGACTTTCATGCGATTTCGATAGTGTCGCAGACTCTGATAATCGAACACATCCAGCAGCATACTACTTAACACCAGCATATCTTGGGTTTTTTCACCGTTATCACGAATCATTGCCCTTACCGCTTCCGGCGAACAATGATAGTCGCCTTCGCTGTTTCGACGGAAAGTTCCAGCATAAAGATTCTGGTTTATGAACACCGGCTTAAGCCCGCGATCGGCTCGGGGAACTTCAATAACGATTACGCTATCCCCGCCCACTTTTTCAATTCGGACGTGTTTTTCAAGCAATATGCTTTGGCTGATTTTCTCCCGGTTGTTGAACGTGTTCCAAAAATCGCGCACCAATTTCTCAGGGTCAGAAAGCCCGGTGACAGAGAACGATTTATCAGGAAACTCCTCGACGCCTAACAGAATCACTCCGCCGTTTGTGTTAGCGAAGGCGGAGTAGGTTTCCCACAAACTCTTGGGCAAACCACCTGCGGCCTTTTTGGCTTCAAGCCGGTTGCCCTCCTTGTATTTACTCAGTTCGCTTAAGTTAATCATCTTTATTCTCCTCCTTAATAGCCGGAAGAATGTCCATAATATCATCCATTGAGCAATCAAGCGCTCGGCATATCTTGATAAGCACGCTTACATTAATGTTCTCTTGCCTTTTCAACCGTGCAATGGAGGAATAGCTGATTCCTGCAGCTGTTGCCAGCTCATTTTTCTGCATTTTTTTATCAATCAGAATTTTAAACAGTTTGTTATAGTTCGCATCCATATCATCGCCTCCACTTAAAATCTGAACTCCAATGAATATATCACGAACATATTAGCAAATCAAGCAGAAAACTTTTAGAACTGGAAGGCCAATCTTGCCTGAGTTATCTATTGTGATAATACTGCAACAATTCGATATTTAGGCTCGCCAAAACAACGGCGAAAAGAGGTTTTGTCCAGGGTTTTGAATACATCGCCCTTTATTTCCCGTTATCACCTTGTTTTTGTGACTTTACAATAGCAATGTTTACCGTTATTAACTTTAACAAATCGCCAACTGCGTACTTTTACTCTCCCATGAATTTTTAATTATTCTTAATATTATCAGCAAATTATGCAATTAAATCTCGTATTCCACTATTTTATTATCATTATCTATCCATTTATCTCCCGAAATCTCTCCCTTTTGTTCTATACATCCGTCTCTCTCCCTCCAACACAACTCGCCTTTATGTAACAGCTGATACACACCCTCGCTCCTGCCATAACAGCATATTACAACATATGAGCAATCGGCACACTATGTGTTGTTTATGCGGCTGACACGTTTAATAAGGCTATAAAGGATTCTCGACAGGATGGCGGCGCTAAAGAACGCCGACTTTGTTATAAACCCAGTTCAGGTGAAAGCGGGTGAATTGGAGGGGCATCAGGGCCGAGAGACAGCGCGGGATCGGCGAGCGAAACCGGTATTGCCGCGGGGCTAAGCTTCATTACATCTTGCAGGCTCATTTTATGTTGGAACTAACGCATGATATAGTATAATATAAATACATATAACAGTCATAAGAGCAATTGTGTAGCACATGTTGCGTAGCACATGTTGCGCAAACAGAATGCGCATGACGGAATTAAGGATTGTCTGGCCCTAAAAATGGCGTATCACAATTACAAAATGAGAAATGAAAATTGGAGGGTAGTATGAGAAAGGTTTATTTTTCACATGATGAGATTCTTCAACGCCCCAACAAGCGTTACTTCGCCCCGGATCCATTTCAGATCCATTACCATTTCAGGCCGGCGCGGCCTGCAAACCTTTGTGTAACCCGGGACAAGGAGACAGGCGCTGTAAATGTCTCAGCCGGCACCATCGGCCCTTTGACCTGGGAACCCTATACAATGTGCCTGCACGTAAATATTTCAGGCTCGCCACATACATACAATAATATTGAAGTGGGATCGCACTGTGTTATCGCGCTGCCGGGGCGGGACCTCGTGGCTGAAACGTGGTATACAGCGCTGCCGCTGTTGCGTGGGATCGACGAGATGGAGGTGGCCGGTTTGCATCCCAGCCCTTCAAAATGGATCGATATCCCGGGTGTCGCGGAGTGCCCGGTCAACTTTGAATGCGTCGCGGAGTTTAAACACGACTATTATACTCACGGGATTATTTTTTTGCGGGTGCTGGGGGCGAGCTTAGATGAGAAAGTACTTTCTATGTCCAGGGAGGAAGTCGTTCACTGGTTCCCAACGTATGAGGTTGACGACGTTGAGAACATATATGGGGGGAGCGTAAAGCGTCTGGGCATTATGGGCGAGTTGTTTGAATGCCCGACATTTCCGGTTGGAGGAAAGAAGGGCTGGTATACAGGTTTTAACGCCTGGATCATTGATCTGGCTGACGAAGGCTATATCACGCATGACACGCAACGTAAGATACTCGGTTTAGTCACTGAATATAATGCGCTGCTTGAAAAGCCACAAAGTGAGAGATACAAGGCGCTCAAGCGTTTTTTTACAGATCTTCCCATTGCAATTATTAAGGGGGAATGGGAAAAGATAAACGAGTTGATAAACGCGATCGAAAAAAAGCAAAAAAAGGAGCAAAAAAAGGAGGCGGAAAATTTCTTGACAACATAGAGTAGATATGCTTTAATGTTTTAAAAGCTGTGACGGAGAGAAAGACGTATTTAATGCCGGAAACCCGCCTAATGGCGGCTCAGAGATTCTGCGGTTGGTGAGAGCGGAACCCGTGATAATACGTGTAAATACACTCCCGAGCCGATGCTCTGACAGGTTGTATTAGCTGCATTATCTGTATTGCCTGAATGGTTGCATTAGCTGCATTAGCTTAACTGGTTGCATTAGCTTCACTGGCTGTACTAGTTGCGCTGGGTGAACGAACTGGATAAGCTGTACTAGTTGCGCTGGGTGAACGAACTGGATAAGCTGCACTAGTTGCGCTGGGTGAACGAACTGGATAAGCTGCACTAGTTGCGCTGGCTGAACAAGCTGTGCTAATTGATTTTAGGAGCGTACGGAAAGCCCGCCGTTATACGGGCAGGAATTGTTTGATTCCAATGAGAGGCGGCTTATTAAAGCCGCAATCAGGGTGGTACCGCGGGAATGTGCTATTTCTCGTCCCTGAGTGAGTCCTAACTTGCTCAGGGACTTTTTAATGCTAGCATATTTGCTATCAAATTTGCACAGGAGGAATAACACTATGGTAGCGGTACTAAAACCAAGCGCGACAGATAAGCAAATTGAGAGCCTGACTACCTGGCTTGAAGGCAGGGGGTTCAAGGTCCACATTTCGAAAGGCGAATTCTACACAATACTTGGTTTGATCGGCGATACAAGCAAGATCGATACGGAGCTTCTGGAGAGCCTCGAGATGGTTGATTCAGTTAAGCGGATCAGTGAACCGTTCAAAAATGCGAACCGAAAATTCCATCCGGAAGACAGCGTTATAGAAATTGATGGGCTGAAAATTGGCGGGCCGAATTTTCAAATTATAGCGGGTCCATGTTCTGTTGAGTCCCATGAACAGATATTGACAATCGCAAAAAGAGTCCATGCTTCCGGCGCCACGATATTGCGCGGCGGCGCTTTCAAACCTCGAACCTCGCCTTATGATTTCCAGGGGCTGAGAGCTGACGGTATAGAATTACTTCTGGAAGCAAAAAAACAAACCGGAATGCCGATTGTTACCGAGATTATGAACGCAAACCATCTTCCCATGTTTGAGCATGTGGACGTAATACAAGTTGGCGCGCGCAATATGCAAAACTTCGAACTGCTTAAGGAATTGGGAATGATACGCAAGCCGATTCTGCTTAAACGCGGTCTTGCCAATACGCTCCTGGAGCTTCTTATGAGCGCCGAGTATATCATGGCCGGCGGCAATAGAAATGTGATACTCTGTGAACGCGGTATTCGCACGTTTGAGACATATACCCGAAACACGCTCGACCTGTCAGCGGTGCCGACGCTTCGGGAACTGTCACATTTGCCGGTGATTGTAGATCCCAGTCACGCGTCGGGGATAGCGCGCCTGGTGCAGCCAATGGCTATGGCGGCGGTTGCCGCCGGCGCGCAGGGCCTTATGATCGAAGTCCACAACGACCCCGCAAACGCGCTTTGCGACGGCGCCCAGTCACTCACGCCTGAACAATTCTCCGAGATGGCAGAGAAAATAGGGAAGATCCGCGAGGTAGTATTGTCCTGAAGGCGCCGCCAGAGTAATATGTAATGAGTGAAAGTGAAGGGGGTGTGCAATGAACAATGGTGAAGCGGGTGCGAAATGAACAATGATGAGGCGGGTACGTAATGAACAATGGTGAAGCGGGTGCGTAATGAACAATGATGAGGCGGGTGCGTAATGAGCATAGGTATAGTAGGAATGGGATTGATTGGCGGATCATTGGCTAAGGCTTATAAAAATGAAGGTGAGACCGTGTATGGGTTTGACATTGATGACGCCATATTAGGCTTCGCACAACTCTCCGGCGCGATAGACGGGGTTTTAAACAAAAGCGCAATAGGCAGTTGCGATGCGCTATTCATAGCTGTCAATCCCAATGAAGCGGTAGCTTATCTTGAAAGCGCCGCACCGGATATTTCAAAAAATACAATTGTCATAGACTGCTGCGGAGTCAAAAGGTTTGTCTGTTCTCGGTGTTTTTCGCTTGCCGGACAATATGGTTTTGTATTCGTAGGCGGGCATCCAATGGCCGGTAGCCATAAAGCTGGTTTTAAAAATAGCCGCGCAGATTTGTTTCACGGTGCGTCCATGATCCTTGTGCCGCCCGTTTATGACGACGCCGCTTTGTTTGGTAGGATTGAAGAATTATTAAAGCCGTTTGGTTTCGGGCATTTGACATTTACAACCGCTGAAAAACATGATGAAATGATTGCGTTTAGTTCGCAAATGGCGCATGTGGTTTCCAACGCCTATATCAAAAGTCCTACTGCGCGCGAACACAAGGGTTTCTCGGCGGGGAGTTATGAAGATCTTACACGCGTGGCGCGCCTTGACGCGGACATGTGGGCTGAACTGTGCGTGAAAAACGCCGATTTCCTTGTCCAGGAATTGGATATTTTTATTCGGTCAGTCGCGCTCTGCAGAGACGCGCTAGCGGTGCGCGACAAGGGTAGATTAAAAGAATTATTGGAGGAGGGCAGCCGGTTAAAAAGAGAACTGGACGAAATAATATGAAAACGATAACCGTTAATGCGTCAAAAACATATGATATTACAATTGGAGCGTCTATATTGGACGATGCGGGCGCCATAATACGAGAGGCGTCCGGCGGACAGGCGGCTGTGGTTGTTACAGACGACGTTGTGGACGCGCTTTACGGGCGCCGGCTAGCGGATGCGCTTGAGAAAAATGACTATCGCGTTTCAAAATTTGTGTTTCCCCATGGCGAAGAATCCAAGAATGTTGACGCTTTCCTTTCTATCATAAATTTTCTCGCGACAGAGAGAATCAGCCGGTCTGACGTGTTGGTCGCCTTGGGCGGCGGCGTAGCGGGCGATTTGGCGGGATTCGCGGCGGCGTGCTATATGAGGGGGATTCGATTCATACAAATACCCACTACCTTGCTGGCGGCGGTAGATTCTTCGGTAGGAGGGAAAACAGCTGTAAATCTCTCTTCAGGTAAAAACCTGGTCGGTGCGTTTTATCAGCCTGACGCAGTAATATGTGACGTTTCGCTGCTTTCCACATTGACTGCAAAGGATTTCCGCAACGGCTGCGCAGAGGTTATAAAATATGGCGTAATAGCTGACCCCGTGTTGCTTAAATCCCTTGATACGCCCATTTATGCGCAACCAGACGCGCTTGCTAATGCGCAACCAGACGCGCCTGAAAACGCACAATTGGACATGTCTGTAAACGCACGATTGGACGAGCGTGTAAATAAACAATCAGACGCGCGTGTAAATAAACAATCAGACGCGCGTGTAAATAACCAATCAGACGCGCATGTATATACGCATCTAGACACGCTTACTACCCGAAATTTAGATGAACCTGTTTTCGCGCGATCAAGCGTTCCTGTTCATGGGCAATCAGACGCGCTAATTCATGCTCACTATGAGCGTTTAGAAGGTATAATTGCCCGATGTGTTGAAATAAAGCGTGATATTGTTGCAGTGGACGAGTTTGAGAATGGCAAGCGGAAGCTGCTAAACTTTGGACATACCATAGGGCATGCGATAGAGCTGTTAAGCGGATACATTATATCGCATGGCTATGCCGTGGCAGCAGGAATGGCGATTATCACCAGGGCGGCTGTGCGTATGGGTTTGTGCGAAAGTAGCTGTCTGCGTGATATTTTGCGTTTACTGCGGCTTTACGGTTTGCCTGAAGGAACGCCCTTCGCGGCGGATAAGCTCGCTTACGCGTGTCTGTCTGATAAAAAGAGGGATGGGGATGTCCTTACGATGGTATTCCCGATAAAAACAGGTAAATGTTCTCTGGAAGATATTCCGATTAGTGAGTTGGAAGCCCTAATAAAATTGGGTTTAGAGTAAACTCAACCGTAGAAACTATAACCAGAGAAACCGTAACCGTAGAAACTACAACCTGAGAAACTATAACCAGAGAAACCGTAACCGTAGAAACTACAACCTGAGAAACTATAACCGGGGAAACCGTAACCGTAGAAATAGTGTCCGGAGAAACTACAACCTGAGAAACTATAACCAGAGAAACCGTAACTGTAGAAACTATAACCAGAGAAACCGCAACCGGTGAAACCACAACAGTAGAAACCATAACCGTTGAAACTATAACCGGAGAATACGAAAAATGAATGTGAGAATATTAAGACCGGCAAAAGGGGGAATGATCCGGGCAATTGCGTCTAAATCCGAAGCGCACCGGCTTATTATATGCGCGGCGCTTGCGGATAGTGAAACAACTGTATTATGCCGCGAAAGCTCGGAGGATATTGATGCGACTGTAGGATGTGTTGAGGCGCTCGGCGCCAAGGTGCAGCGCAATTCGGATGGATTTCACATTTCTCCAATTGATCGCCGCTCGGACTACCGGGAGTCGAAAACGTTTATGCTTAAATGTGGCGAAAGCGGATCGACATTACGCTTTCTGCTGCCGGTTTGTGGCGCTCTCGGGTTGCGCGTTTCGTTTAATATGAGCGGGCGGCTGTCCGAACGCCCCCTTAACGGGCTTTATGACGAAATGGTCTTACACGGCTGCGATTTGTCCAAGCTTGGCAGCTCTCCGCTTACTTGCTCGGGTCAGTTAATTAGCGGCGCATATACTTTGCCTGGCAATATTTCATCTCAGTTTATCAGCGGATTGTTATTCGCGCTCCCCTTGCTTTCAGGGGACAGTTTAATATGTGTTGCAGATAAACTGGAGTCGCGCCCTTATGTGGATATGACTCTGGCTGCGCTTCGGTTGTTTGGAGTGATAGCCCTGGAGGGTGAGGAGAAGGATAATAAAAAGGAGAAGGAGAACAAAAGGGAGAACAAAGGGGAGAACAAAGGGGAGAAGGAGAACAAAGGGGAGAACAAAGGGGAGAAGGAGAATAAAAGGGAGAATAAAGGGGAGAAGAGTGGACAGGTTTTCCGTATACCGGGCGGGCAAACAGTCATCTCCCCAAAAACCGCCGTGGTTGAAGGGGATTGGTCAAACGCGGCTTTCTGGCTTTCTATGGGCGCTATATGCCGAAACGGCGTTTCATGTACCTGCTTGAATCCATATTCGCTGCAGGGCGACCAGGCTATTATCGAAATTTTGGCTCGCTTTGGAGCTTATGTCACATGTGGGTATGACGACATAATAACTGTTTCTCAAGGCGAATTGCACGGGATAGACATCAACGCCGGGAATACTCCGGATTTGGTTCCTGCCCTCGCCGCGGTGGCTTCAGTCGCGGAAGGTGTAACGATCATAAGAAATGCCGAACGTCTCAGGATGAAAGAAAGCGACCGATTACGCACCACAACCGAGGCGTTGTCAAACCTGGGAGCGGACATTACGGAAAAGGAAGACGGGTTGATCATAAAAGGAAAAAAGAAACTTCAGGGAGGAGAAACGCGGTCCTTCGGGGATCATCGCATAGCTATGGCGGCGGCGATCCTTTCTGTGGCGTGTGACAGGGAAGTTATTATTCGGGACGCAGAAGCCGTTCGGAAGTCATATCCCAGTTTTTTTGAGGACTTTAGCACTGAGCTTGGAGGCCAATGCCAAACGGAAGGCTAATCCCATGTGTGAACATATGGCTAACTTTATTAATGACAAAACATGACATGAAAGGAAGCGAATCATATGTCGTCAGTATACGGGAAGAACATAAAAATCTCTGTCTTTGGGCAATCCCATTCGCCGGCAATAGGGGTAAATATCGACGGGTTGCCCGCAGGGTTTCGGATAGATTTTGAGGAACTGAAAGCCTTTATGAGAAGGCGCACTCCGGGACAAGGAATGCATACCACCCAGAGGCGAGAGGCTGACGAACCGGAGTTTTTATCGGGTTTGACGAACGGAATCACCTGTGGCGACCCGCTGGCGGCCATTATAAGGAACACAGATACACGCCCATCTGATTACGACCAGTTACGAGACGTACCGCGCCCATCTCACGCCGACTATACCGCATACGTGAAATATGGCGAAGCGCGGGACGCGCGCGGTGGCGGACATTTTTCAGGAAGGTTGACGGCGCCGATATGTCTGGCAGGTGGAATTTGCCTGCAATTGTTGAAACGGGAAGGGATACAAATCGCCGCTCATATCTCGCAGATTGGGAATATACATGACCGCATGTTTGACACTGCGGAAACGGGAGAGGACGGAGGTGCGAGAGCAGGCAGGAGAGCGGGAGTGGCGGAGGGCGTGGCAGAGG
>JGI24702J35022_10000181_pt1 | contig 33536 bp, 31 predicted proteins | sample TergutTh196P4_FD_35022 | JGI IMG/M metagenome (IMG submission 35022) | reverse complement strand
CAAACTTTATCTTTTTGACGTATTTCTCTACTCCGGAGCGGATGCTCCGGTTACGGCCGGCACGTACTACGCCCAGGTATTGAACGGCGGACTTACATTTGATTATCCTGCCTCAAAATCGTTTACGGCAATAAAGCCTTTTAACACTTTTGACATTTCCATAGATCCGTCGCGTTTGACGGAAATCATGATAGAAGTTACCGCAGGACTTGACAGGCACAGCCTTTATTCCAGAAACGCGGAATACGGCGCCAGAGGTTTTTCAATAGAGGCGGAAATGGTTTACAATATAGATATGTCTTTGAGCGATACAGAGGAAGGGATTTTTGTCGTAAAAGGCGGAGACGGGCTGGACAGAGACCCAAGCAAATACGTAATTTCAGGGATTCTTATGGACAATTTCGGTGCGCTGATAGGCGGCAGCGGTTCTTTCTTCAATCTTGTAAATGTCACGGATTTGGAACTGCTCGACTTAACCATAAGGGACGCAAGCATATCTTCCGACGGCTCGGTGTTAAGAATGACAAATGCAAATGCCGATGCCGTATTTTCAAACATAATATTGGAAAATAATTTTTCAGACAACAGGGGCGGAGCTATATACGCGGCAGCCGGAGAGCTTTATATAGACAGCGTAACCGCCTTGGGCAATATCGGCTATTTAGGCGGAGTTTTGTATGCCTCGGACGACGTTAAAGTAAAATTCGACAATGCGACGCGTTTTACGGGCAATAGCGCCTTCAGCGGCGGAGTAATATATGCCGAAAATGTAACAAATAGTATTACCCTTGATAATTCAAACGTTTTGTTCGATTCGAATAATGCCGCCGATTTCGGCGGAGTGATATATTCTTTTAACAGTCCTCTCAGTTTTGTCGACAGTACGATAATTTTTTCTAATAATACCGCGGATTACGGCGGAGTTATATACGCCGACTCTTCCGATATTGACTTTACCGGAGGAAATATTACGTTTTCCGACAATATTTCAGCATACGGCGGCGGAGCGATATATGCAACGGGAGGAGAATCAAGTCTGAGTTTTTATGAAACGCTCACGCGGTTTACAGACAACATCTCCGGAAACGGCGGAGCCATAGCTGTTTTAGGTTCGACAATGTCGATATCCGTATGGGCGTCAGACGTGCTGTTTGAAGGCAATTCTGCGTCAAAAGGCGCGGACATATATATGGAAAACTCCGCGCTTAATATTGATATCGTAGAATGTAATCCCGCAAGGGTTGATTCCGTCACGCTTAAAGGCGGAATATATGTTGAAACGGACCAAAATACAATCAATAAAACGGGATCCGGCATTTTAACTTTAATGGGGGACAATTATCTGCAGGGAGCTTTTAATGTCTCCGGAGGACGTTTCAATGTTGAAAACGCTTTTTACGAGCATGAAAACGGAACGTTCACGTTAAGCGCAAGCAGAGGGATGTACATAAGCGGCTCCACAATGAGTTTTTCCGATACTGCGGATGTTATTATTACGAATAATTCATATGACGAATATGCCAGCAGGTTTGACGGTTCTTATGGCGGAGCTTTGACGGTGTCTTCCGGCAGCAGCGTGACTTTTGAAGGCAATGTCGATTTTATAAATAATCTTTCTTACGATTACGGCGGCGGAGCCATTTACAATGACGGTTCGTCCGTGTATTTTAATTCCGATAAGAACATTAATTTTTCTTCGAACAAAACCGACCCTGAAAATGATCCGGGCAATTACGGCGGCGCAGTGTACAATGTCAATGATGCATTATTGTCTTTTAGCGGTGCGGCGGCGGTTTCGTTCGACGGCAATACGGCTTTAGCCGGCGGCGCCATAGCCAATTTGGGCGGATCGCAAGTCGTTTTTGACGGAGGAAGCGTTGTTTTTGCACGGAATGAGGCAGAGGGTTTTAAGTATGGAGACACTCCCGAATATCTTTTGGGAGGAGGAGCCGTGTATAATGACGGCGGATCTTCGGCGTCTTTTAACGACATTTCGGCCGACTTCTCAAATAATACGGCGGTATCCGGCGGAGCAATAGCAAATAACGGCGCTTCAACATTGTCTTTTTCCGCAAGTACCGTTATATTTTCAAGTAATTCAACGAACGGTTATCATTACAGCGATCAGTCTTTGTATGATTGGAACGGCGGCGCGATACATAATGTAGGAGGTTCGGCCGTAAATTTCGACGATACGGACGCTGTTTTTTTGGTCAACTCGGCATATGCGGGCGGAGCGGTGTATAATGACGGCGCTTCTAAAATAACGTTTACCGGAGGAAAAACGAAGTTTATAGAAAATTCCGTCATAAATGAAAGCAATGTTTCCGGAAAACAATATTCCGGCGGCGCTTTGTATAATGCAGGCGCTTCCACGGCGGCATTTATCGGCGGAGACGTGACTTTCTCAAGCAATACGGGCAGAGCTTTGGTCAATACCGGCGGTTCAACGGCAGAATTTGATAATGTAAACGCGGTTTTTTCGTACAATACTTCGGCGTTTAACGGCGGAGCGGTTCTTAACGAAGCGGCTTCGGTTTTAAGGCTTATCGGCGACATAGAATTCTCAAATAACAGATCTTCGGGAAGCGGAGGAGCCATATACAATTCCGCAACCGCTTATTTGACAGCGGATAATTCCGATATAACTTTCAGCGGCAACAGGGCAGCTTCATCCGGCGGAGCCATATATAATGCTTCCGGAGCGGTATTAAATCTTACGACTGACAATGGAGACATAGTATTTACGGATAATATGATAGGGACAGGCACGTCGCGTAATGACATATATAATATCGGAAGAATAAATATTGAAGGCAATTCCGGATCCGTTATCGTGAACGGAGGAATATCCGGAACCAGCGCAGGATATATATATAAGTCGGGCAATAATGATTTTTATATAAACGGGAACAGTTCGGGATATGCAGGTCGCTTTATACAAACAGGCGGAAACACTATTGTAACCAGCAATTATTTTACCGGCATAAGCAGCATAACTGCCGGAGTTCTTGAACTTTCAACAGGGACCGTTTTAAGCGGCGGAACAATCGGCATATACGGGGCAGGCGATATGGAAATAACAACTCAGGGAAATCTGACGTTCAGCGGAAATGTTATCGGAAACGGGACTATAAACAAACCTTCCGCCGGAATGCTTACTCTTACCGGAAACAACAGCGGATTTACGGGAGTATACACGCAAACCGCCGGCACTACAACGGTTAATGTTACCGGAAGCATGTTTACCGGAACAAATAATATTGAGTCAAGCCTGCTGAATGTTACGCATAGCGGCGCTTCTATGGGATATAATGTAAATTTAGGCAATGGCGGAATTTCGAGATATTATAAAGCCGATGCTTCGGTGACCGCGTTATCTGCGGGGAATATAACTTTTACCGGAGATAATGCTTTGGCTTATTTCGGAGGTTCGTCCGCATCTATGGTAAGTTACCTGCTTAACGGCGCTTTTGCAAATTCAGGCTCAGGAAATGAAGTTGTATTTGACAATGCGTATGTCAGCTTCGGCTCCGATAATTTTACAAATGACGTTTTATACTCGTTCAACAATTCTACGGTGTCTATAAGCAATGCGCTTACCGGTCCCGGAAGCACGCGCACCGTAACATTTGACGATATATCGGTTTCTAACAGCAAACTTGACTTTGGAGTGACGTTTGACGCTGCAGTCGTAGGCTACGACAGGCTTGTAACTGCTTCGTCAGCGGGTTCTTTCGACTTGGGACGTTTGATTATAAAACACGATATGGACGCAGGCCTCAATTTTGATTACAGGCTGAATGTTCTTGACGGCGTCGAATTTAATGCAGGCGGAGTCAGCGATGTGGCCACAACGGTTTACGAGTATGAGGCCAAAGTTGCCGATGACGACTATCATGACGTTATACTTAAGGCCGTAAGATTCTCAGACGCTTATTCGCTCGACAGACAAAATATGAAATATAATGAGAGAGCGTTTTTATGGTCTTATGCCGGAGCATATCATGAAGGCAACAGCCTCCACGATATGAGTTCGGGAACATTTTACGTAGGCGGTTACAGCCAGGACGCGTCCGAAAGTTTATTGTCCGGACTTTTGTATTATAGTACAAACACAGCCACGGGCAGAGGATCATTTTTCAATATAGAAGGTTCAACGGAAGTAGACTTTTATCTTTACGATTTGACTGTTTCCAGCGCGCAGGCGAACGGCGATTATGCAAGCGACTCTACAATAGGAAGAACCGATATGGACGGTTCCGTAATAAGAGTAATGAGCGACTTTGCTGTCGTCAACGTTTCAAATGTTATATTTGACGATAATGAAGCTTTCAATAACGGCGGCGTTATATATTCCGGAGCCGGCATTATGAATATTTCAAGTTCGGCATTTATCAACAATAAAGCGCTTGGGGACGGCGGCGCGCTTTACGTTACCAATAGCACGGTAAATCTAAACACCGATATCGGAGACATATTGTTTGCCGGCAATACCGCAAACGGAGCGGATAACGATATTTACCTCGGAGATTATGCCGATCTGCAAATCACGGGTTCAGGAAACACTATAATCAGCGGAGGAATACTCAGCGACATATCGTCTTCCGGAATAGAAGTGCGTAAGTCCGGATCCGGCACGGTGTATCTCGGCGGGGTAAATAAAGTATACGGAAATTTTAATGTTGACGATGGAACTCTCGGATTTAACGATAATGTTTCATACGAAGGAACAAGTCTGTCGGTAGCTGCGGGCGCCTCGCTTAATATGCACAATGCTTCCGCTGATACGGCAGACGTTGAAACCTTTAATTCCAGCGGCAATTTGACGATCGATATATTTTCCGCAGGGACGAACGATATCATAAACACCAGTTCCGCCGACATAACGGGCGGCAGTTTAGCCGTGATGGTAGGAAGCGGAACATATTACAATGACCGGTATTATCTTATAACGGCGACCGATGCCGTGGCCGGAAAATTCGCAAGCAGCAGTTTGAGCGAACCTTTGCGTTACCGCTTATTTTATAACACAAATAATGTCTGGCTTGACGTAAACTACTTCTATATCAGTTCTTTCAGCGCTCTTTCGCCGCTTACGTTCAACCAAAAACAAACCGCGAAGGCCATAGACCGCATATCGCATAATGCGTCCGCGGAATGGGGCGCGCTCATAGACCATATGATGTGGGATCTTGACGATAACGGGCAAAGATACATATTGGCTCATCTTTCCGGATATTTTCTTGCCAATGTCGTAAGAAATGCCGCGGCTGACATTCCGTCAAAACAGATATATGACAAAATTAAAAATCACGACGAAGACAATATTACCAGCAGCGGACTTTGGGCGCAGGTAAGAGGCGGACATGAAATATGGTTCGGCGATGAAAACTCGCTTGAAGATTATAAAGATTCGTCTTTGGGAGCGATGGTCGGATTTGACAGATATCTGGATGGAAAAAACTTGATGTACGGTATATACGCAGGAGTAAGCAAAGACTGGATTAAACAGGACAAAAATGAAGCCGACGGAACGAGAGGCTCTCTCGGTATTTACAGCGGATATATTAAAGAAGACTGGGAAGTTAAAGGATTATTGCTGGGAAGCATGGATACGTTTGATACAAAAAGAGAAGTGCTCGGAGCGTATGCCGATGGAGTTATAGACGCTTTAACGATAAGCGCGGACTTGGAAGGAGCTTTAAAATTCGAGCTTACGGAACGTATGCTTCTGAGGCCGTTCATAGGGCTTGAAGCGGCAAACGTTAATTATAAGTCTTTTGATGAAAAAGGCGCAGGTATGTATAATTTGAATGTCAACGGCGGAAACTACTTCAGAAGTTCAGCCCGCGTCGGAGCCGGAATCGAATATGTGAGACATAAATGGGGCGCATATGCTTCAGCCGAAGCCAGATATCTGATAACCGGATATAAGCCTGAAGTTGAAAGCGTGTTTGTAAACACCGACATTGAATTCTTAAGCAGAGGAACTACGGAAGGACAGATAGAAGGCGGCATAAATGCCGGAGTCGAAAAGAAAATCACCAATAATTTTAAAGTTTTTGCGAATGCCAACCTTACGGCTGCGGACAGATACGGTTATATAGGCGGAAACGTAGGCTTAAGATATGTGTTCGGCAGAAAAAATGCTTTGCTGGCAAAATATTTGGAGCGCGCGTATCAGCTTGCCAATTCCGCGGATAAAGATTCCGGCAAGGTAGAAAATTTCGTGACGCTCGGTCAGTATCCAAAAGCAAAAGAATATGCCGTTACGGGACTTAATAAAGTTGATGAAACTTTCGGATTGTTTGATTTAATAACATCGGCTCTTGACTCCGACAGAAATATGAAAGTTTCCGAAAAATCCACCGCCGAAGAAAGATTGGCGCATATAGACGATATAGCCGAGAGAGCCAAAAACAGAATAATGAGTTCTCTTTACGACATTAAAGAACTTGAAGAGGCGAAAGGTTATATTGACACTGCAGAGAAGCATCTTTCGGCGGCAGACGAAGCTAAAAAGTTAGACATGCAGGATAAAGTAGTGTCTGAAGGCAAACTTGCCGTTACGGCTATTGACGAGGCTTTAAAGAAAACCGGCGAAGCTCAGGAAAAAGTTAATACCAGAGCTGCCTCGCAGGAACAGATAGTTGCTGACGCAAAAATAGCGATCGCGGAAGCCGATAAGGCTTTGCAAAAAGCCGGTGAAGCCCAGCACAGGCTTGCTTCTACGGCGGAAGCGCTTTCTAAAGAGGATATTGAGTTTATAGAAAAAAGTATAGAAAGAACCGCGGAAAAAGCCCGTAAACTTAAAAACAAGGCAGAACAATTGATAGAGTCGGAAGAAAACGTTTCTAAAAAAGCCAATGAAAGAAGACGTAATCCGGGCGCGATAATGATAAGGCTGCATGTGGCGTCGTTTGATATTGATGAAGCGGTTATTAATTCCGAAGATGAAAAAAATATCAAAGAAGCCGCGGATGACATAAATAAAATTGATTTTAAGAAAATTACGGTTGAAGGACATACGGACAATACCGGGACCCATGAACATAATGTCGGTCTTTCGCAGAGAAGAGCGGCTGTCGTAAAAGATAAACTGATTGAATACGGCGTGCCCGCAGGAAGAATATCCTATGTCGGATTTGCGGAAACTATGCCGATACAAACTAATGAAACCAAAGAAGGCAGAGCCGCAAACAGACGTACGGAAATATTTATAGAATAAGACTCATAGAAGCATAACAGGCAAAAGGCAGAACTGCAGCTCAGCAACGGTAAAGATAAGTCCGTTGCTGAGTTGTTGTCTTTATTATGCATCCGTGCTCCGTGCATCTATAATTGTTTTTGCACGACAAACGCGTGAAAGCCCAACCACCCCGTCAGGCTTTGCCTGCCACCCCTCCGAAGGAGGGGAATTTTACAGACGTTGCAGTTAATTCCCCTCCTTCGGAGGGGTGGCGCGTTAGCGACGGGGTGGTTGTTTTCATGCGTTTTGCCTGATTGTTTTTGCCGCGCATTTGCAAATATATGTCGTATTTAATAAACTATATAACCGCTTACTGAAGAGAAAAATCGCTTTCCCAAAGGATTTTTCTAAAGGCTGGCGGCAAAAAGAATCGCATCCTTATAATGAATATTATCTTATGAGAGAGACGGAGTTGAAGTAAAAATGAAAAAAAAATCAAAAAAAGGTAAAATATTGATCGTTTCCGCTCCTTCCGGAGCCGGAAAGACCAGCATATGCGACGCGATCGTTAAAAAAGACGTGAATACCGTGTGTTCTGTTTCCGCAACGACAAGGCCGCCCAGAGTCGGGGAAACAAACGGCATTGAGTATTTTTTCATAAGCGAATCCAAGTTTAAGGCCATGGCTAAGGATAAAAAATTTGCCGAGTGGGCGGAAGTATTCGGCAATTTTTACGGCACGCCCAAATCTTTTTTGAATAAAACTTTAAAATCCGGAAAAAATGTTTTGTTGGATATAGACGTTCAGGGCGGAATAAATATAAAAAAGCAGTATCCTGAAGCGTGCATGATTTTTATTATGACGCCTGACATAAAAACTCTGGAAAAACGGCTCAGAACCAGAAATAAGGACAGCGATAAAGTAATCAAACAGCGGCTTTCAAACGCAAAAAAAGAGATAAGTTATCTTCCCGAATATGAATATCTTGTAATAAATGACGAACTCGAAAAAGCCGTAGAATCAGTAATGATTATAATAAAATCTTTGGAATACAAAATAAAAAAGACAAAGTGAAGAGTTAAAAGTGAAGATAATGCGTTTTCGCTTTGCGAAAATGTATAAACGGGAAGCGCCGCAATATCTCCGCTCTTTACTCCCCGCTCTGTCGTTAATGGGAGTTTAAAATGGCACAGGCAAAACCTTTGGAACAAGCTGTATTTGAATCAAAAATGGGCAGGTATGAAATTGTGAAACTTGCTTTGGACTGGATTGATGTAAAAAAGCATGAAGACGATTACAGAAGATTAAGCCAAGCGGAACTTATAACAAAAGCCCTGGATGAAGTAATGGACGGGACGGTTACTTCGGATAAAATAGAAGAACTTAAGAAGAAAATGAAATCAAAAGAAGCAAAATCCGAAGCTGAAGGCAGCGAAGAGAAAAAGGGACGGTAATGGATTTGAAAGGTAAAAATATCATCTTAGGCGTTTGCGGCGGCATAGCGGCGTATAAGGTTTGCGATATAATACGCGGGCTTGTAAAGCTCGGCGCTAATGTCGAATGCATTTTGACAAACGGCGGTTCAAAATTTATAACTCCTTTAACTTTGCAGACTTTGTCAAAAAATAAAGTTCATCAGGGTATGTTTGAAGAGCCTGCCGCTTGGGAAATAGAGCATATAACGCTTGCTAAAAAAGCCGATATTATTGCAGTTGTTCCCGCAACCGCGGACATTATGTCAAGGCTGGCAAGCGGCAGAGCAGACGATTTGCTTTCTGCGACGCTTCTGGCTTCAAAAGCTAAAATATTGATTTGTCCGGCGATGAACGCGGATATGTTCGGGCATAAAGCCACTCAAATAAATATTTCCTCTTTGAAAAGTTACGGATATAAATTTGTAATGCCGGAAAGCGGCGAACTTGCCTGCGGCGACACCGGCTGCGGAAGGCTTGCTGCGGTAGAAAATATTATTTCGGCAATTGTTAAGGAACTTTCCTGAAGATGTCTAAAAAAAACGGCAAATGTCCCGTCAGAAACAAAGTTCTTCCTGCCGCCGCTTTACTTGTGAGGCTTGGACGGGGCAGTCGTCGTTAAAGATATAAATATAAAAAAATCTTGCGGTCGCTAAAATGAGAAAATCGCGTTTTACGTTTCTTATAACTTCCGGTTCTACAAAAGAGTATATTGATCCGGTAAGATTTATCAGCAATGCTTCTTCCGGAAAAATGGGCGCTGCACTTGCTAAAGCCGCTATTGATAAAAATAATAAGGTAATTTTTATAAGCGGCAAAAGCGAAATTATGCCTCCCGAGGGCGTGAAACTCATAAAAATTGTAAGCGCGGCCGATATGTTTAAGGCCGTAAAAGAAAATATGGATAAAGCGGACATTATTATAGGCGCCGCCGCCGTGGCTGATTTTGCTCCGGCATCATATAAAAACAATAAAATAAAAAATGGAGCGAAAGCTCATCAGGTATTGAAGCTTAAGAAAAATCCCGACATTATCGCCTACTGCGGAAAAAATAAAAACAACCGGACGGTTGCGGGTTTTGCGCTGGAAACTGAAAATCACATTGCAAATGCCGTAAGCAAGCTGAAATCCAAAAATCTTGATTTAATAATAGCCAACGGCAGAGAATCTCTCGGCGCTGACAAAACTTCCGTTCATATTATAAGTAAAGACGGACATGTTATAACCGTAAAAAATTCGGATAAAAATAAAATTGCTGGAAAAATAATAGATGAAACACTCAGAATATTCGCAAATAATAAAACTTGCAAAAAGATCTCTTGAAGAGTATCAAAACTGGGGCGAAGACGAGATATACAAGGAGCCTGCGGTGAAAATGCCGTCTGAAAAAAAATCAGCCGAAGCTGTTAAGGAAAACGGTTTTACCGTAAAAAAATCAGGACCTTCGCAGGAACTTGAGGCATTGAAAAAAGAGACGGACAAATGCAGAAAGTGTCCTCTGGGAGCGAGCCGTTTGAACTGCGTTTTCGGCGCAGGTTCGGCAAGCGCGGAGTTAATATTTGTCGGCGAAGGGCCGGGTTTTGACGAAGACCACAAAGGAGAACCTTTTATCGGAAGAGCCGGCCAGCTTTTGACAAAAATTATTGAGGCGATGGGTTATACCCGTGAAACCGTGTATATAGCGAATATAGTGAAATGCCATCCTATGAAAGATCCGTCAGATCCCGAGCTGCGCGGAAATGACAGACCGCCTGCTTTGGAAGAGATGGAAATTTGTCGTCAGTATTTGGACAGGCAGCTTGAAATAATACAGCCGAAGATAATCGTTACGCTCGGAGCTTCTTCTACAAGAGGACTGCTGAAAAGCGAAGAATCAATAAGCACGATACGCGGAACGGTAAAAGAGTATAACGGCATAAAACTGATGCCGACTTATCATCCGGCCGCGCTTTTGAGAAATCCGAACCTTAAAAAGTTTGTCTGGGACGATATGAAAAAAGTAATGAAGTTTCTTAAAACAGGCGAAATATGAAAGTAATTGAAGTTGTTGTTCCTGTGCCGCTTAACCAAACATTCTACTATCTTCCTTTACAAAACACCGATCCGCAAAGCATTGCCGGCAAGAGAATAAAAGTAAAATTCAAAAACAGGCCGATGACGGCTTACGCATTGGCAGTACGCGAAACCGCGGAAAATGATTTTGAACTCAAACCTATAGAATCGATCATCGACAATGAAAATGTTATAACAAAAGAATCGCTTGAACTGGCGAAATATATAAGCGGGAATTATGTTTGTTCTTTGGGCGAAGCGCTGGCTTCAATAATTCCCGTGTCGATGAAAATTCCTAAAAGAAAACCGAAAGATGTTTTTGCCGGCGATGAAAACTCATACGATATAAGGCATAATCTTAATGCTGCGCAGCAAAATGCGGCTGATATGATAAACAAAAGCATATCCGGCGGGGAAAACGGAAAGTTTTTGATGTTCGGCATAACCGCGTCGGGAAAAACGGAAGTTTACCTCACCTGTATTGAACATGCGTTAAACCTTGGTAAAAGCGCCATAATGCTTATTTCAGAAATTTCTCTTACGCCGCAGTTTGTCGATATCGTAACAAAACGCTTTGGATGTAAAATCGGCGTATGGCACAGCGCCGTAAGCGATACGGAAAAATATAAACTTTACATGAAAGCAAAAAACGGCGAAATAAAAATTATGCTCGGAGCGCGTTCTGCCGTATTTGCGCCTTTTGAAAATTTAGGTTTGATAATCATAGACGAAGAACATGAACATACGTATAAGCAGGAACAAAAACCTTCTTATGATGCGAGAGAAATTGCTTTCTGGAGAGGAAATTATCACAAAGCTTCCGTTGTGCTCGGTTCCGCGACGCCTTCTTTGGAAAGCTATAAAGACGCTTTGGAAAATAAGCTGGCTTTAATTGAACTTCCCGAAAGAATAGATAAGAAGCGGCTTCCCGAGGTGAAAGTTCTTTCGCTGAAAAATAAAATTTACGGCAGAAGCCTTTTGCTGCCTGAAACAATAGACGCTATTTCAAAAGCATTGGCAAAAAAAGAACAGGTAATAGTATTTTTAAACAGAAGGGGATACTCTCCTTCAATAATGTGCCGCAAATGCGGAAGCGTGTTTCAGTGTCCGAGCTGTTCCATATCTATGGTTTATCACAGAAATCCGGACTTGCTGAAATGTCATTACTGCGGCGAAAGCAAAAAACTTCCCGCAGTTTGCTGCGTGTGCCAAAGTAAAGAAATATCGGTATTCGGCACGGGCACGCAAAAAGTTGAAGACGAATTGAAAAAAATGTTCAGCGGCGCGAAAATATTCAGGCTTGACGGAGATACGGCTTCGTCGAAAGAAGTTTATTCAAACGCGTATAAAGGCATTAAAAACGAAGAGTATGACATTTTGCTTGGCACGCAGATGATCGCCAAAGGTTTTGATTTTCCCAGGGTGAGCCTTGTCTGCGTTATAGACGCGGACACGTCATTATATCTTCCGGATTTTAAATCCGCAGAAAAAACGTTTCAAATTATAACTCAGGTTGCCGGCAGATGCGGAAGAGGGGATATGCGCGGGAATGTCATTGTGCAGACCGGACACCCCGAGCATTATGCCATTGAATGTGCTAAAAAGCATGATTTTACGGCTTTTTATAAAGCCGAAACCGAATACAGAAAAAAACTTTTTTACCCGCCGTATTGCGATATAGCTAAAATTGTCGTGAAAAATAAAGACGACAAAAAAGCCGAAGAAGATTCCGAACGGCTTTTTATATTGCTTGAAGGATTTATAAAAAGTTGCGAACTGCACATAAAACTTTTAGGTCCCGCGCCGGCTTATATATCAAAACTTCACAATACTTACAGAAAACATATAATTATTAAAGGCAATAAGGAAGACATGCTAAAAGCCGCTCCTTTAATAAGCGCTTATAAACAATCCGCCGGCACGCAGATAAGCATAGAAATCATGCCGTCGGATTTGATTTGAGGAAATAGAGTAAAGTTTGGAGAGAATGGCAGCAGCAATTAACAATTAAAGTGTTTTGTGAAGCGAAACCTATTAATAGGTTCGGCGGGGTTTATCCTCGAATGTCTGAATCGGAGGCCGAACTCCGAAATTGTTATTTGTTAATTGAAAATTGTTAATTATTTCCGAGCTTCTAAAAAGGAGGTTTCATGTTTCAAAACGCTTTTGCGGTATTTTTCGGAGGGGCTTTCGGCGCTTTGTTCAGATTTTTGATATCCGAATTTTTTCCGGTAAGCAGGTGGGGAATACCTTTCACAATAATCGCAGTAAATTTCTTAGGATGTTTTATTATGGGATTTATCGATTCTCTTTATGAAAACGGCTCACAAAGCATACACGTAAAACATTTTGTCATTATCGGATTTCTCGGAGGCTTTACGACTTTTTCCGCTTTTTCGCTGGAGTTTTCAACACTTGTTAAAAACGGAAATTTTGTTTCTTCAATTGTCTACTTAAGCGTTTCAATGTCTTTGGCTATTTTTGGTTTTTTTGCCGGTTATATGCTTGCAAAAGTGTTCAAACAAAATTAAAATTTGACATTAAAAATTCTTTCTGGTATAATCTCAAAGCTGTTTTGGGGATGTGGTGTAGCCTGGTTTAACACACTGCCCTGTCAAGGCAGAGACCGCGGGTTCAAATCCCGTCGTCCCCGTATTTCATTTTCAAAGAAATTGTCTCTTAATAGTTTCTTAAAAGTATACCTCAACTGAGTTTGGCTAATCAGTTGGGGTATTTTGTTTGTTAATTTTATTTTGTAAGATAAATACATATGAAAATTCAAATATCAAAGTTCGGTAATAATTTAACTTCAAGACCTGACGCTAGAGAAGCCTTTTTAGCCGCGAAAGCATACACGCTAAAAGCGGATGAAGCGGAATTTATACTTGATTTTGCAGATGTTGATGTTTTAACGCCGGGTTGGGCTGATGAATTTATCAGTGGAATTAAAAGAGAATTCAAAAATGCTATTATTAGTACGAAAATACGTCAAATCCGTCCGTTTCAGAATCGTTGAAATGGGTAAGCAAATAAGACTTAAAGAGGCGCAAAGTATGAACATTGAAACAAACCGTATAGAATACAAAGAAAAACTTACCGACAGCCTTGAAAAAGAAGCCGTTGCATTTCTTAACTCTAAAGGCGGCGATATTTACATCGGCGTTAAAAACGACGGTACTGCTGTCGGCGTTGCAAATCCCGACGACATTCAATTAAAAATCAAAGACAGACTCAAAGATAATATCCGCCCAAGCATTTTGGGACTTTTTGACGTTTTTACGAAAGATATGCACGGTAAAACGGTTGTGGTTGTAAATATTGCAAGCGGTTCTGATGTTCCTTATTACATAAAACAAAAAGGGCGTTCAGAGTCCGGTTGTTTTATCCGTATTGGCTCAGCCATACAACCTATGCCGGAAGAAATGATTGCAAAGTTAATGGCAAAACGCCATCCCATATCTTTAAGAAATTTGCCCTCAAGCGTTCAAGATTTAAAATTTGCGCAGCTTAAAATTTATTATGCCGAGAAAGGAAAAGAACTTAACGAACATTTTGCGACAAATTTAAAATTCAGAACACCGTACGGTAAATATAATCAAATAGCTTATCTTTTTGCCGATGAAAATAGATTTTCTATCAGGTTTGCTTTATGGTCAGGGAAAGATAGAACTTCAAAAACTTTCAAAAAAGAAGAATACGGCGACAGATGTTTGCTTACTGCGCTAAGCAGAATTCAAGATAGAATGGATGTTGCCAATCAGACGCAGTCAAAAAAGCAGGGGTTTAAACCGCGTTTAGACAAGAAATATGTAGATAAAGAGGCGCTTCGCGAGGCAGTAATAAACGCTTTCGTTCATAATGATTATTCACGAGACGATACCCCTATTTTTGAAGTTTTTGAAGACAGGTTTGAAATAACAACTTACGGCAATCCTTTAGAGTATATGACAGAAGAAGCATTTTTCACAGGTTGTTCAACGCCGCGCAATCCGGAAATTATGCGCATATTTCAAGATTTGGAGCTGGTAGAACATTTAGGCACGGGAATTCCTTATATTGTGGGTTTGTATGGGCGCGAAGCGTTTCAAATCAGCAAAGTCGGAGTGCGGTTAACTTTGAAGTTTGACAAGAGTATTGAAGAAGAAGCAGAAAGAGAAGCTGCCCTGAAAAGTAAGGAGGAAAGTAGTGAGAAAAGCAGGGAGAAAACTACCATAAAAACTACACATAAAACTACCATAAAAACTACACATAAAATTATTGAAGTTATAAGACAAAATCCAAAAGTGACCACATTGGAACTGTCTGGTCTTTTAGATTTAACCATCGATGGTATAAAATGGAATTTAAAAAAACTAAAAGAAGAAAACAAAATCCGCCGTGTCGGCTCAAAAAAAGACGGGTATTGGGAAATTATTTAAAATTTGATTGAGGCGGTAGATATGAACATTATCAGTTTGCTGGATAACAAATCAATTAAACCTGTCCAAAAAAGAGAAGAAATAGCCGAAGCCATACGAAAGAAATCAATTACAATCAAAGAAATCCAAAAATTAAAAAATACGCTTGACGATAAGAAAATGGCGTTAGTTTTTGAAGCAATGGAAGAAGTTTCTTCTAAAAATCCTGAAATATCAAACAGGGATTGGCTGAAATTTACCCAAAAATTTATTACATCGAAATCGAATAACATAAAAAGAGAGGTTTCAAGAATAGTCGGCAATATAGCGCATTTGTTTCCAAACGATTTAGACGCTGCAATAACAGATATAATGAAAAACACAAAAGACGAAGGTACGGTAATCCGTTGGAGCAGCGCGTACGCTTTTGCGAGAATAATTCAAATTCCAAAATATGCCAATAGCAAACTTTTTGATGTTCTTACTGACTTATGCGATAAAGAAAAAGAAAACGGCATAAAAAATCAATTGCTTAACGGCTTGAAAAAAGCGAAAAAATTAAGGAAATAGACAAAATGTAATTTATGTATTGTTATAATCAAGGGGTATGTTTATCCCGTATTAAACTAAATAGATATAAGGCCGTAAGGTTTTAGGTTTTTTCATTGCGGTTATCATTATCGGCTATTTTTTGTCTTTGAAGTTTTTTTAAGTATTCGGTTTTCTCTTTTTTCACCGCTTCAAATTTTGCTTTTTGTTCAGTGTCCATTTTTTTATGCCCTTTATGAAAACCTTCTCCCGCAAAACTCAAACTGCTCAACGTAAACATCCCCAACATCGCAACGCGATTTTTTTTCTTCATGATCTTTCTCCTTTTGTCTGTTTTTGATTCAATTGATTTTGAATCCATGATAAAGCAGCGAAAGAAGGATGACGGTAAATTTATTTCATGATGCATCCGCGGATGTATGTGTCTTTTAAATACCCTATTAAAATTATATAATCAATTTATTCTAGTACGGAGGGTTTTATGCGGAAATTAACAATACTTTTAATTCCTTTTATTATTGCCGGCTGCGTGCCGAGAAGGACGGATATTACGCAGCCTTCAATTTCTCAGTCAACAATAAAGCAGGTAGAAGCTAAAGCTTTGGATATGAGCCGGTCCGTCATGCTTGACGTTAAAGAACTCGACGGATATTTTTTAAGAAATAACGTAAAACTAAACAATGAAGTGAATTTTTTTGCCATAGATAATTATAAGAAATTTGACAACATTCTCGGTCAGGCAAAAACTATGACGAATGTTATAACTATGGCAGACTTAAGAAAAAACATTGTAGCCGTAATCGCGATGAAACCTTCGCAGATCATAAACGACATAAAAATCACTAAAGCATATCAGATAGGAAACGATATTTATATAGATTATGAAATAGTTTCGCAAGAAATGCCCGAAGTAGGTTATTTTATATCTAACGTAAAGGCTTTTGAAATTCAGAAGTCCGAGCAAATTTTAAACGTGAGTTTTGTTGACGCAAATAAATCTATGACGATATTGCCTTTTGGAAGGAGAACGGCGGGTTCGCCGGCTAGTCTTGAAGCTATGCTGAAATATTATACGGGAAGATACAAAGGAGCGATTCCGGACGCAGGCGACGCAGACGGGTCCGGAATTTCCGTGATTTTATATCTTTCGAGTGATTATACATACCGTCTTGAGCAGATATATTTAAAAAATCCGGCAAGAACATTTGAAACCGCCGGCAAATGGACGCCGAGCAGCGATCTGTCATATTTTATTTTAGATTACGATAAAAATGACGAGGAGCGGAATTCTTTTTATTTTGTAGACAGAAATATGATAGAAAAACTTGATGCGCAAGGCGAAAGAATAGAAGTAAATCCGGAACTGTACAGATTAAAAAAATAAGGATAAAAAATGAAGTTTTCAAAGTATACGAAAACTGCTTTGGCCGCCGCCGAAGCGGGAGCTGAAGTATTACTGCGTTATTACAATAAAAATTTAAATATTGAATATAAAGGCGAAATTGATCCTGTTTCGCAGGCTGACAAAAATGCCCAGAAAGCGATCATTAATATTATTAAAAGTGTTTTCCCCGAACACGGCATACTTGCCGAAGAAGACGGCGTAAATGAAATAAGAAAAGATTTTTGCTGGATATTGGATCCCTTGGACGGCACAGTAAATTTTGTTCACGGCGTTCCGGTGTTTTGCGTTTCCATAGCTTTAAAATATAAAAAAGAAATAATTTCCGGCGTGATCTATTCTCCCGTAATAAAAGAAATTTTTGCCGCGGAAAAAGGGAAAGGCGCGTATTTGAACGGAAAGAAAATAAAAGTGTCCCGGATAAAAGATCTGATCCGCTCTCTTGCGGTTACGGGTTTTCCGTATTATGTGAGAAAAAAAAGCAAAAGGGTAATAGAAAATTTTACTAACATAATGATGAATACCCAGGGAATGAGGCGCTTGGGGTCTGCGGCGCTGGATTTGGCGTATGTTGCTTGCGGAAGATTTGAGTTTTTCTGGGAAGAAGGATTAAAACCGTGGGACATAGCCGCAGGCGCTTTGATAGTCAAGGAAGCCGGAGGAATTGTTTCCGACTATGAAGGATCAAAAGATTTTATTTTTAAAGACACAATGCTTGCTTCAAATAATAAAATTATTCACGGAAAAGTCATAAGAATACTAGACCATAAAAACAATTAAGAACGAATGAAAAATAAAAATGTATGCGTTTCGGCTTTGCCGGAGCTTGCCATAGGTTTTTGCAATGCGAAAATACGTCAATTTTCATTCTTAATTGCCTTTCAAAGGATGCAGAAATGAAGCTTGAATATAAAAAAAAGTATGTTTTGAATATCATAAAAATATTGGAAAAAGAATACGGCGACGTCGAAATTGCTCTTGAATTTAATAAACCTTACGAACTTTTATTTGCGACTATATTGTCAGCCCAATGCACGGACGAAAGAGTGAACAAAGTGACTTCCGTATTGTTTAAGAAATATAAAACCCTCAAAGATTATTCCGATGCGGAGATATCCGAATTTGAAAATGATATACATTCTACCGGCTTTTTTAGAAATAAAGCGAAAAACATAATAGGTTCCGCGAAAATGATTTTGGAAAAGCACGGGGGAAAAGTACCGCAGACTATGGAGGAACTTCTTGAACTTCCCGGAGTCGCAAGAAAAACCGCAAACATAGTATTGGGCGGCGTATTCGGTAAATATGAAGGAATGGCCGTTGATACTCACGTCATAAGAATTTCTAATTTACTTAAAATAACAAATCATGAAGATCCCGTAAAAATAGAGCGGGATTTAATGGAAATCGTGCCGAAAAAAAACCGGAAAAACTTTTCTCTTCTTATCCAAACTTTGGGAAGGCGCGTATGTAAAGCCAGGCGGCCGGAGCATTCGGCGTGTCCGTTAAACAAAATTTGTCTATCCGCAATATTGTTTGACACGGATAAAAGTTTTTGTTAGAATAAATTTCTATGAATAACAATGTATGGCTTATTTGTTTAGTTTTAATGACGGTCGCAGTAATCGCGGTATCAGTTTATCTTATACTTCTTCTTATACAATTAAAAAGAACCGCGGAAGAGATGCACGGGACATTGGCAAGAGTTAATAAAGAATTGGATGCGGTAAGTAAAGTTTCCGGAAAAATAGTAAATTTTACGGAAAGATTAACGTCGCCGCTTGTTTCTGCAGGCACGGTTATTTATTATATTTTTTCGTTTTTAAAAAAAAAGAAAGACAAATAAGGAGGAAGAAAATGTGTGATAAAAAAGATACTTTGGCGGCTTTTATCCTTGGCGGGATTATAGGCGCGGCTATCGGCATTTTGTACGCTCCGAGATCCGGAAGAGAAACAAGATATAATCTTAGAAGAATGAGCGAAGATATCGTTGATACCGTAAGCGATCTGAGCGATGATATGAAGGAAACCGGACGTAAATTTTATGAAGAAGGACGTGAAAAAGTTATGACCGGAAAAGATAAAATAACCGAAGCTTTTGAAGCGGGAAAAAAAGCTTTTGATAAGTATAGAAAAGAAGATTAAGTTTTAGAAGTGCGCCGAGGTAGCTCAGTCGGTAGAGCAACGGTCTGAAAAACCGTGTGTCGGCAGTTCGATTCTGCCCCTCGGCATGTTTTTATGCATGATTAGTCCATTTTTAGTCCATAGAGATGAAAATGGGCTATTTTTTGTTTGTAAAAAAGAGGCCGAGCAAAGACAATTTACAATTATTGTATTTTTACGAAGTAAAAACCTGTTTAATTTTAATATGTTTAGCTTCACGAAACTCCGATATTGTCATCTGCTAAATTGTTCTTCTAATTTGACTAAAATTTTCTTAAAAAGTATAATCATATAATATTCCATTTATTGCCGATGTAGCTCAGCTGGTAGAGCAATTGCTTCGTAAGCAATGGGTCGGAGGTTCAAGTCCTCTCATCGGCTATTCTTTTTAACAAGGGACTATCTTGATGCAATTTACCGTATATTCACATGTTCTGCAGAAAAGTTTTAGAACGATAATTCTCTACGGTCTTCCCGTATTATATTTTCTTATCGCAGTCAGTTTTTACCTAAAAACATATGATTCGGCGCAAATAAAAATAACTCTTCTTCATCTTGGCGGGCTTTTTTTGGTTTCTTCATGGTTTATTTTAAAGATCGAAGAAAGTAATTTTGATTTTTTCAAAAAAAACTTTATTTTTATTCTTCCGATATTGGCTTTTTTTATTTCGGGACTCATATCTTTTATATGGTCGCCGTTTCCTTATGCCAGCCTGAATGAATTTATAAAAAGATTTATCTATTGCTTTCTCGCGATAATTGTAATAACGGAGTTTAACGACGAAGCAAAAATTTCAAGAATATTGAGCTGGCTTATAATTGCGTCGTATATAGTAACGATATACGGCGTAATACAGCTTCTTGATTTTTATTTGTTCCCGCCTCCGCCGGACGCAGGTCTGGATCCGTTTATGTGGAGACAGGCATTCGGCAACAGAATATTTTCAACGTTTGGAAATCCAAACTTCTTCGGAGATTTTCTCGTGGTAATGAACCCGATAATTTTAGGGTTATATCTGCACAAAAGAAATTTTTATTTGATATTCCTATGGCTTTTGATTTTGATATGCGCGATATTTACCGTTTCAAAAGGCACATGGCTGGGTTTTGCCGCGGGTATTTTTGTTTTTATTATTGTGTATATAACGACTTTCTTTAAAGAGAGACTGACAAAAAAGATGTTGATTTCCGGCGGCATAGCCATTACGGTCGTTATGTTTATTGCCTTTTTCGGAATACTTGCCCAGACTAAAAAAAGAACTGACAGCGCGTCGTTTAGGCTGTTTACATGGCTTTCAACTTGGGAAATGATAAATACGAATCCCGTGTTTGGAACGGGAATAGGCTCTTTTTACGTGACATATCCGGCGTGGAGAAGACCGCAGATATTTTTTATTGAAGGCAAGCATAATACCGAAAGCGATCATCCCGAAAACGAATATTTGGAAGTTTGGTTTGACGAAGGAATTATAGGTTTTACGGTTTTCCTTCTTCTCATCTGTTTTGTTTTTACCGCGGGGTATAAAAATATCGAGTTTTTTCATTCCGGAAAAGGCAGCAGAGACAGCCCCATGCCTTATATACAATTGGGCGTATTGGCCGCTTTTGCGGCAAAGCTGGCGCATGATACGGTTTGCGTGTCATTAAGATTTGTTTCTTCCGGCGTGATGTTGTGGCTGCTTATAGGAATTACTATTTCCATTTGTATGAATTCCTCGAAAGATAAAAGCAGCGGCGATAACGGCAATCCTGCTGCGGCAATATTGCCGTTTCCAGCGAAACTTGCTTTACAAATAATAATTATTGCCTGCACGGCTTTTGCAATGAAATATTTTGCAGGATATTTTAAAGCGGATTTATTGCATTCCCAGGCTATACAGTTTTCAAAACAGCTTGATTGGGACAGAGCTCTCAGGACATATGATGCCGTAAATAAAGTAAATCCGTCTTTTCCGATGTCAAGATATTTTCAGGCTAATGTCCATTTAGACAGATGGAAAGCCGGCGATCCCGCATTAGCCGATAAATCGTTTAAAGATCTTTGGAAACTTGCCCCGAATTATGTTCAGTCTAAGTATTTGATAGGTTTGATGTATCAAAGGAATTTTATGGATTCCGTCAATTTAAGAGAACGTTATGCGGAACAGAAAAATTATGACAAAGCCATGGAGATGGATGCCGCGGCAAAAGAGAATTATGATTTAGCGATAAGATATTTCAACGAATATATAATGATAGACCCTATATTTCCTCTTACTTATTATCAGCTTGCCGGAATGTATGCTCAGACGGGTAATTTATTTATGGCTGAAAAAGTCCTAATATCTCACTTAGCATATCCTGATACTTTGAACAGACATCCTCATAATTTTTGGGTCGAAGATTGGACTAAAAGAAGAGATTTTGATTATTCGGAAACACATGTTCAGCTTGGACATTTGTATCTGAAAAGCAATAAAGTCGAAGAAGCGCGCGATGCTTATCAAAAGTCGCTGGAATTTTATTCCGATAATATAAATGCTCTTAAAAATCTTACTCTCGTATATTCAAAAATGGGTGATACGGAAAAAGAAACGCAGCTTTGGCTGGACATATTTAGCAAATATCCTCAGGATGAAGACGCTATCAAATTTTTGGAACCTAAAGGGTTAATTAGAAAAATACAATGAATATAAGTCCCGATATATTATTTACGGCAGCGGGTTTTCCGGTAACAAATACCGTGCTTGTTACTTTGATAGTCGACATTATAATAATATCCGTTATTCTTGCGGTTAACAGATTGATGTCGGTCAGTCCGGGGAAACTTCAAAACGCGTTGGAATTGGTAATAGACTATTTTTATTCCGCGGCAAAAGATATAGCCGGCAACAGGGCGTCGTTTATATATCCGTGGGTAGTATCGTTCTTTATTTTTATATTGATCGCTAATTTAATAGAATTTATCCCTGGTTTTGAAAGCATAAGATTTTTTTCACACTATGCCTCAGGGCATTCCGAGCACGGCGTTTCGCTTTTCAGGGCTCCGACAAGCGACCTGAATTTAACATTGGCGCTGGCGGTCGTATCCGTAATAATGTCACACTATTACAGCATAAAGTATACGGGGATAAAATCTTATCTCGGGAGATTTTTTTCTTTCAGAATGTTCGGAATATTTTTTCTTGTCGGAATGATAGAGCTTATGAGCGAGTTTGTCAAATTTGTATCTTTTTCATTCCGTCTTTTCGGGAATATTTTTGCCGGAGATATAGCTTTAAGCGTGACGAAATATTTTTTTGTGATGTCGGCGTTTGAAATGTTTGTGGGAGTTGTGCAGGCTTTGGTTTTTGCGATGCTGACGATGGCTTTTACTACGGTTTTGACGGAAAAAACTCATTAAAAGGAGATGAAAAATGACTATTGTAGGCGGTATTATTTTTGCGGTTGCGTGTCTCGGTCCGGCGCTAGGCATAGGCATCATAGGCGGAAAGGCTGTTGAAGCTATAGGGAGAAATCCCGAGGCGTCTGGAAAAATCCAGAGTAATATGATTTTGGCTATTGCTTTCGTGGAAGCTCTGGCGATCCTTGCTTTCGTAGGCGTATTTATCTGGAAATAAAAGGTTTAAAAAATGGAAATATTGCATATTTTTGGACTTGAAAAATCTCTGTTTATTTTTCAGCTCGTTAATTTTTTAATAATAGCGTTTATCTTAAAAAAGTTTCTTTATAAACCTATGATGAAATATATCAATGAAAGAAAAAATAAGATAGATCAGGGTTTAAATGACGCCGAAAACGCCAAAATCGCCTTGGAAAACGCGGGCGAAGAAAGGAAAAAAATTCTTGCCGCGGCAAAAGCCGACGCCGACGCGTTGACCGCTTCGACAAAAGATTCTTTAGAAAATACGAAAATCAAACTTACCCAGGAAGCGAAAAACCGTTCAGACCAGATTATTGACGAAGCAAAACAAAAAGCCGCCATGGAATTTGAAAATATGAACAGCCGTATAGGCAAAATGTCGGTAGACATTTCAGGAAAGATCATGTCTCGCGTTTTTTCAAGTTTATTTACGGATGATGAAAAAAGTAAAGTGTTAGCGCGCGCGCTTGACAGAATAGAAAAGGGCGTATATGAAAAGGATGCAAATTAAAGAACTTGCGCAGTCCGTAGCAGTTTACGGCGGCATATCCGACAATGGTATGCGGTGGATAGCGGATAACTTTTCAAGAAATGAATTGAAAATGTTCGCGCTGATTTTGTCTAATGAACTCAGGGACAGAAAAGTTATCGCGAGTTTTGCCGGAAACATAAGCAAAACGGATAAAAACAGGATAATATCGCTTTTTCCGGATAAAAACGTTGAATTCAAACGCGACGACGAAAATCTCGGCGCAGGTTTGAAACTTGAATACGGCGATTTTGTTCTGGATTGCAGCGTTTCGGGAATAGTGGAAAGAGTATTAGGGAATATAAAAGAGAATTTATAATAAGAAAGATTGAAGAGTGAAGATAAGGAGTTTTGCCGGAGGCAAAACGGATAAATATGTTTTCGCAAAATGCGAAAACGCAATATCTCCGCTCTCCGCTTTTCAATCTCAACTCTGTCGTTAAAAAAGGAAGCTTATGAAACCGGAAGAAATAATACAAAAGATAGAAAAAGAATTATATTCTAAAGATGTCAATCCCGAATTAGTTAATTTCGGGATAGTTGAAACTGTCGGAGATGAAATTGTTAAAGCTTCGGGTCTTTCAAACGTAGGCTATTATGAAGAAGTCTCATTTGAAGACGGATCTTTGGGTTTCGTATTAAATATCGACGAAGACTTTGTATCGATAGTTATGCTTATGAACTCGGGACGTATTACGCGCGGGATGAAAGTTAAAGCTACCGGAAATGTTTTAAGCATTACGGTTTCGGATAAAATGACGGGAAGAGTAGTTAACGCCGTCGGGCAGCCTATAGACGGAATGGATCTTAAGCACGATAAGCCGGTCAAATACCCTATTGAAAAAATAGCGCCGGGCATTATTGAAAGAGCTTCCGTTGACAGACCTCTAAAAACCGGTATCAAGGCTATAGATTCAATGACCCCTATCGGAAGAGGACAGAGAGAACTTATAATCGGCGACAGAGGAACCGGAAAAACGGCAATTGCGGTAGATACTATAATTAACCAGAAAAAACTTGATATGGGTTTGAAAAGAGTTATATGCATATATTGCTCGATAGGACAGAAAAAATCAAACCTTGCATCGATAACGGCAAGACTAAAAGAGGCAGGCGCGATGGAATACAGCATTGTCGTTGCCGCGACAGCTTCGGATCCGGCTTCAATGCAGTATATTGCTCCTTTGGCCGCATGCGCTATAGGTGAATATTTCATGGACAAAGGTGAAGACGTTTTGGTCGTTTATGACGATTTAACAAAACACGCCTGGGCGTATAGACAGCTTGCTCTTCTTATAAAAAGACCCGCAGGACGCGAAGCGTATCCGGGAGATATTTTTTATCTTCATTCAAGGCTTTTGGAAAGAGCGTCAAGAATGTCTGACGCGAGAGGCGGAGGCACGCTTACGGCGCTTCCGGTTATTGAAACGCAGGGCAATGATATGTCCGCGTACATCCCTACGAATGTTATTTCTATTACCGACGGGCAGATATATCTTGAAGCGGATTTGTTTAATGCCGGTATAAGACCGGCCATCAACGTTGGATTATCGGTTTCCCGCGTGGGAGGAGCAGCGCAGACAAAATCGATGAAACAGCTTGCAGGACCCGTAAGGCTTGAACTTTCGCAATTCAGAGAACTTCAGTCATTTACGCAGTTCGGAAGCGATCTTGACGAAGATACGTTAAAAAGGCTTGAAAGGGGAAAAAGAATTACTGAAATTTTGAAACAGCCGCAATACAGACCTTATGACGAAATATCCGAAGTTCTTTCTATTTTTGCCGTAACTTCGGGGCTTTTTGACGATATTGATGTCAATAAAGTAAGAGAAGCCGAAGACGCTATGGTCGAATACGTAAAGAAAAATTATTCCGAAACGGTGAGAAAACTTTCAACGGGTGCGAAAATCGAAGATTCTTTCAGAGAAGAATTGAAGAGTAATATAGAAGAATTTAAAAAAGGAATAGCGGGTAATTAGTAATGAGGTTTCTCTAAAAACCCAATTTTGTCATACCCGTGAAAACGGGTATCCATGCTGCTTTTAAATGTGTCCTATGATAACGACAAAAATGGATACCCGTTTTCACGGGTATGACACCACTTTTTAGAGAGACCCAATGAGTAATTAAAGAGCGCGCACTGCGGCCTTGCGCAGGATAAACGCCGCGCGCCTGATTAATAAGCGGGGCAAAACCCTGCACAACACTCACTGCTAACTGCTTGCTGCAGTAAAAAATGGCTCAAAACTTACAGCAGCTTAAAAAAAGAATAAAAACTTCTCAAAACATAGCGCAGATTACCAAAGCTATGGAAATGATAGCCGCGTCAAAAATACGTAAGGCACAGATGACTGTTGAGCGGCATAATCCGTATGCAAAGAAAATAACGTATATGGTGCAGAAAGTTATGACCGATAAAGATTTGCATGACGGGATAGAACTTTTAACCAAAGAAAAAGAAAGCAAAAAGAAACTTATTTACGTTATTTCTCCGGATAAAGGATTGGCCGGAGGTCTTGTCGTTAATTTGTTCAAGAAATTTGTTTCTTATGCTGCAAAGGACGACTATATAGTCGCTATCGGTAAAAAAGCGATAAATAATTCGGTGAAATATAATTATAATGTTTTGGCGTCTTTTAACATGGGCACTTTATTTCCGGAATACGGAAGTATTTATCCGATGATGGATATAGCGGAAAAATTTTATGTTTCGGGAGATGTAGGAACCGTGAGCGTGGTTTATACCAAATTTAAAAATATGCTTGTGCAGGAACCTTTGGCGAAAGAAATATTTCCGGTAAAACCCGACAAAGATTTTGTCGATACGGGAATCGATTATATTTTTGAGCCGAGTTCCGCGCAGGTAATGAAAGATTTGATCCCGTATTATTTTGAAGTTGAATTTTACAGCGCTCTTGTTAACGCGTATGCTTCGGAACAGGCAGCCAGAATGACCGCGATGAAAAACGCTAAGGAAAACGCGAACGAAATAGCGGCATCATTGACAAATATATATAATAAGTCCAGACAAGAAAAAATCACCAATGAAATTTTAGATCTTGCCAACGGACAACAGTGAAAAAGCAGCTGCTATGCATTCAAATATAGGAAATTAAAATGGAAAACAACGAAAAGAAGAACGGTCATGGAAAAGTCATAAGAATTCAGGGAGCTGTCGTAGATGTAAAATTTGACGGCGCCGTTCCTGAAATTTATGAGGCGCTTACGCTTAAAATGTCCGACGGAAGCGATTTGGTTTTAGAAACGATGTTTGAAATGGACGATTCTGAAGTAAGAACCATCGCTATGGGATCTACCGACGGCATGAAAAGAGGGATGAAAGCCGAGAGGACTTATGCCCCTATACGTGTGCCCGTCGGAGAAAAAACGCTCGGCAGAATTTTTAACGTTTTGGGACAGCCCATAGACGCGCTTGGCAAAATAGACGATTCGGTTGAAAGGTATCCGATACACAGAAAAGCTCCCGCTTTTATCGATCAGAAAACTACTCCGGAAATGCTTGAGACCGGAATGAAAGTTATCGATCTTATATCTCCTTTTACAAAGGGCGGAAAGATAGGCATTTTCGGCGGAGCAGGCGTCGGCAAAACCGTTATTGTTAAGGAACTTATAAGAAATATCGCCACCGTGCATAAAGGCCATTCCGTTTTTGCGGGCGTCGGAGAAAGAACAAGAGAAGGAACCGATTTATGGATGGAAATGGTTGAATCCAAAGTTATGGATAAAACCGTTTTGGTTTTCGGCCAGATGAACGAACCTCCCGGAAACAGAATGAGAGTCGCGCTGACGGCTTTGACGATGTCTGAATATTTCAGAGACGAAAAAGGAGAAGACGTGCTTCTCTTTATAGACAATATTTTCAGGTTCGCGCAGGCAGGCAGCGAAGTTTCGGCTTTGCTGGGAAGAATGCCTTCCGCCGTAGGATACCAGCCTAATCTCGCGCAGGATATGGGCGATCTGCAGGAAAGAATAGCGTCTACCAACAGAGGGTCGGTAACTTCCGTGCAGGCTGTTTATGTTCCTGCCGACGATTATACGGATCCGGCTCCCGTAGCTATTTTTGCGCATTTGGACGCGACTATAACTTTGGACAGAGCTATCATGGAACAGGGATTGTATCCCGCCGTTAACCCGCTGTCTTCGTCTTCAAGGCTTCTTGATCCCAATACAGTCGGAGAAAATCATTATAATGTCGCGATGTCGGTAAAAAAGATTTTACAGAAATATAAAGATTTGCAGGATATTATCGCGATACTCGGCATGGATGAACTTTCGGACGAAGATAAAATTACCGTTTCAAGGGCGAGAAAAGTGCAGAGATTTTTGACCCAGCCTATGTTTGTCGCAGAAACGTTTACGGGTATTGAAGGAAAATATGTTAAAGCGGAAGATACCGTAAAAGGTTTTAAGGAAATCATCGAGGGAAAATATGATACTTTGCCCGAACAGGCATTTTATATGGTAGGCACTATTGAAGAAGCCGTTGCGAAAGCGAAAAAAAATCAAGAGTGAAGTTTGAAGAGCGGAGTGCGAAGTTTATGTGTTTTCGCTTTGCGAAAACCCGTTGATTAGATTGCGGCAGAACCGGAATTCGATCACTCCAAACCGTATCAAGGAAGAATAATGAACAGCAAATTTGAACTCGAAATACTGTCGCCGCAGGGGAGCGCTTTTAAGGGCGCGGTTTTGTCGGTTTCAGTTCCGACGGCTTCCGGCATAATAACGATTTTGCCGGGTCATACGAATCTTGTTACAAAGCTTATAGAGGGAGAAATAGTCATAAAGCATGACGGCGGCGAAAGAAAGATTACCGTGACGGACGGATTTGTCGAAATATTTGCCAACGCCGTCGCTATAGTTTCCGATTTTGCGGTTCAGTCCGACGACGCGAACAGGCAAAAGATAGAGCAGGCAATGAAGCTTGCGAAAGACATGAAAAACAGAAAGAAAGATATTGTTGATTCCGCCGTCATTGAGTCGCAGCTGCAAAAAGCGGTGCATGAATTAAGATCCGGCGTCGGAGTAAAAAGGAAGAAAATGTGAAAAAACATATTTTTTTTATTTCCATAATAATGTGTGCGTCGTTTGTTTCTTTGTTTTCTTGCGCGGCGGTTGAAAAAAAATCTTTTAAAAAAACGGATCCGGACGAGCAAATAGCTTCGGATAAACCCGTAATAAGCGCGAAAAAAGTTGAATTAGGACAATATCCGGACGGAACGGCCAGAGGGTATAAATATATTGCGGCTGATGATTCGGCTGTTTTTGCCACTGAGATGATTGATATGAACGGGAACCGTCTTATGGAAGGTAAAATTCCCGACGGCCTTGTTGTCCAGTATTATGACAGAGGCAATATCGCGGCGGAATTGAATTATAATGCCGGAAAACTTGAAGGGGTAATAAAAGAATATTATCCCGACGGCAATGTTGCCGCGGTAAAAAATTATAAATCCGGAGCGCTTAACGGTCCGGTAAGAGAATATTATCCTAACGGAAACATAAAAGAAGAATCCGTTTATTCCAACGGGCTTTTGAATGGAGCTCTCAGAAAATATTCTGAAGCAGGGACGCTCTTGTCAAGGGCAGAGTATCAGGACGGCGATTTGAACGGACTGTATAAAGAGTTTTATGTTAACGGCAAATTGAAAACAGAGATCGAGTATATGAATAATAAAAAAGAAGGGTATCACAGAGAGTATGATGTCGCGGGAATAATTCTTGCCGATTATAACTATACTATGGACAAGCTTGAAGGGCAAACGACAAAATATTATGAAGACGGCAGTATTCAGATGGTTGCGAATTATACTAATGATACGCAGGACGGCGAGACAAAAATTTTCAGTAACAATAATTCGGACAATCCGATATATATTGATATTTATAAGAACGGCAGAAAAATTAAAAGAAAGGCATATAGTTCAAGCGGAAAATTGATTTTTACATTGGACTATTAATTTGTATAATAAAAAAATATGATGCATAGACGCATGGTAACGACAGATTGCGGGTCAAGCCCGCAATGACGGTTTTATTGTGCACCATGCTTCCGCAAAGGAGTAAATAAAATGTCAGGTCATAATAAGTGGGCAAGCATTAAACACAAAAAAGCTATTACGGATGCGAAAAAAGGCAAAGCGTTTACGAAAATAATAAGAGAAATAGTCGTCGCCACTAAAGAAGGCGGACATCTTGTTGAAAATAATGCCCGTCTGAGAAAAGCCATTGATGACGCTAAAGAAGCAAACATGCCGCAGGATAATATTAAGAAAGCGATACAGAGAGGCACAGGAGAAATTCCGGGAGCGATTTATGAAGAAATAGTTTATGAAGGTTACGGCCCTTCCGGCGTTGCTTTGATAGTGGAAGTTACTACGGATAATAAAAACAGGACGGCTTCCGAGATAAGAAAAATGTTTTCGAGCCATTCGGGAAATCTTGGCGAAACAGGATGCGTAGGCTGGATGTTTGACAGAAAAGGTTTTATAACCGTTGATAAATCCTCCGGAGATGAAGATACTGTTATGACCATAGCTCTTGATTCCGGAGCTGAAGATTTTGAAAATAATGCCGACAGCGACATTTATGAAATAACGGCTGCTCCTGAAGATTTGGATAAGGTCAAAGCCGCTTTTGCGGAAAAAAACATCCCTGTTGTTTCTGCGGAGATTACCATGATCCCGCAGACATATATAAAACTTACCGGCGACGAAGCAAAAAGCATGCTTAAACTGATGGACGCATTGGAAGAGCATGACGATACAAAAAATGTTTACGCGAATTTTGACATATCGAAAGAAGAAATGGAAAAGAATAGCTAGTAATTAGTAGTGAGTAAGGGTCTCTCTAAAAACCTGTATTTTCAGTGTCGTCATTGCGGCCGCCGAGCCGCAATCTCGTCGTGAGCCATAGATTGCGGGTCAAGCCCGCAATGACAAAAATGGGGTTTTTAGAGAGCCCCTTACTCATTATTAATTGCCGTTATAAGGTGTTTTTTATGATAGTTTTAGGAATAGATCCAGGGCTTTCACTTACGGGGTGGGGAGTAATTTCCGCCCAAACACGCGATAAAATTATACCTTTGCAGTACGGATGCATACGCACTAAACCTGCCGAAACATTGTCCGAGAGATTACAAAATATAAACATAGAGCTTCAAAAACTTATAGACGCTTATAGACCGGAAGCCATTGCCATAGAAGAGCTTTTTTTTCTGAAAGAAGCAAAATCCGTTGCTGCCGTCGGGCAGGCCAGAGGCGCGATAGTTCTGACCGTTGCTTTAAATAAAATTCCTCTTTTTGAATATAATCCCAGACATGTAAAAATGGCTCTTACGGGTTACGGCTCAGCCGACAAACATCAGATGCAGCATATGGTAAAAACATTGCTCAGACTTAAAGAAATACCAAAACCCGACGATGCCGCGGATGCGCTTGCGATAGCAATGTGCCATGTAAATACGGCAAAAACTGCAAAGAATAATTAGGTCGTGATGACACACCTTAAAAAAACCCGCTTTTATGGAAGCGGGCTTTTTTATGCCGGATAGAAAATCTTATTTGCAAAGCGATAAGAAAAAAGTCAGTTTTTTTGAAAAAATATCCATGGCCTTTTTCAACCAACAGCCTTTTTTATGCGTTTTTACCGATCCATGCCTCTATGCATCTATACCGTGATTTTGTATAATGAGAGCATGATAGATTATATAAAAGGCATACTGGATTCAAAAAATACGGACAATATAGTTGTTGATGTGAACGGCATAGGATATAAAATTTCCATACCGGTTTCTTTGTTTGACAAACTTCCTGCAGCGGGAAGCTTTGTGAAAATTTATGCGGTTGAAGCCGTTTCAGGCATGTACGGGGGAGTTATTCATCTTTACGGCTTTTTATCGCATGATGAAAGAGATATGTATCTTCTGATAAAAGAAGAAGTTCCGGATACCGGAGCAAAAAAAGCCATGGAATATATGGATAAAATTTCCAAATCGCCCGCTGATTTTAAGATTGCTATTTCATCTAAAAATTCAGCCATGCTGCACGATATATTCGGATTTACGAAAAAGACGGCCGATAAGTTGATTGCGGCTTTAAAAGATAAGATAGCTTCCGTTAATATTGCGGGGGAACAGAAGTGGGCCGGAGTAAGCAGGATTATAGAAGATTCCGTAGTTGCCGAAGCCGTTGCCGGCCTTATAGTTTTGGGCTATAAAGAATCCCATGCAAGAAATGCCGTAAGCAAAGCGTATGCGGAGAATGAAAATATTAAGCTGGAAGATTTAATAAAAAAATCATTACGGAATTTATAGGATAAAATATGGAAGATGCGGAAAGAATTTTGGAAGCGTCGCAGATTGTTGAAGAAGACAGAATAGAGAATACTTTAAGGCCTCAGTCGCTGGACGATTTTATCGGGCAGGAAAAACTTAAAGAAAATCTTAAAGTGTTTATTGAGGCCGCTAAAAAAAGGGGCGAAGCTTTGGACCACTGCCTTTTTTACGCGCCTCCCGGTCTTGGAAAGACTACTTTGTCTCATATCATAGCAAAAGAAATGGGCGGCAATCTCAGAATGACTTCCGGACCCGTTTTGGAAAGAGTCGGAGATTTGGCGGCGATTTTAACCAATTTGTCTGAAGGCGACGTTTTTTTTATTGATGAGATCCACAGAATGAATCATCTTGTCGAAGAATCTCTTTATCCGGTTATGGAAGATTTTGAACTGGATATTATAATAGGGCAGGGGCCTTCCGCAAAAACCGTCAAACTTCCGGTTCCGCGATTTACGCTCGTCGGAGCAACTACCAGAGCCGGACTTCTTTCAAGCCCCTTAAGAGACAGGTTCGGCATTATCGGGCATTTGGAGTTTTACGGGATTAAAGAGCTTACGCATATAGTTAAACGTTCGGGCGCTATAATGAATGTTGAGATTGATAATGACGCAGGCGAAGAGATTGCCCGCCGTTCAAGAGGAACGCCGAGAATAGTAAACAGACTTTTAAAAAGGGTAAGAGATTTTGCGGAGCTGAAGACCGGCGGAAAAATTACAAAGCAGGTTGCCCGCGAAGCTTTGAATGCTTTGGAAGTTGACGAGGCGGGGCTTGATAAAATGGACAGGCTTCTTTTAACGACGGTGATAAATAAATTCGGCGGCGGTCCTGTCGGGGTTGATACGCTTGCCGTTGCGATATCGGAAGAGCCGGATACGATTACCGACGTTTACGAACCTTATTTGATACAGTCCGGTTTTATTGCCAGAACTTCGCGCGGAAGGGTTGTTACGGAAGCCGGTTATAAACATATCGGAGCTGAACCGCCGAAAAATTTTCAGCGTGAATTGATATGAAAAAAAAAGTTTTGCTGCACGTATGCTGCGCGCCGTGTTCGGCTTCCGCGGTAAAGATGCTTGGCAAAGAATACGATATTTCATTTTACTGGCATAATCCGAATATATACGATATTGAAGAATATAAAAAAAGAAAAGATGCCGCAAAAAAATATGCCGCAAGCCTCGGTATAAGTTTTTACGAGGAAGATTCTTTTGTTTACGATTATGATAATTGGCTTGAATGCGGCGGAGAAACCTGCGGATTTTGTTACGCAGAAAGGCTTTCAAAAACGGCTGAGTTTGCGAAAAAGAACGGTTTTGAATTTTTTTCTACTTCGCTTCTTTCAAGCCCCTATCAAAAACACGAGCTTATTTCCACAATAGCCAAAGAACATGCCGAAAAAAACGAAACAAAGTTTTTGTATAAAGATTTTCGTCCGGCGTTTTACGAAGGAAAAAATTCTTTGAGAAGCGAAGGTTATTATATTCAAAAATACTGCGGATGCGCCGGATCATATAAACAGCAGAAGGCTAGAGTCTGTCGACATATAAATGCGCCTAAAAGAGATTTGAATGATAAAAATTAAATTTTTTTTTGCTTCTGCAATTGTTGTTTTTTTTACGCTTCTGCTTCAGGCTGACATTATTGATACGCTTCTTTCGCCTGCGCTTATGTCGAAAGGCGCTATGCCTATGCATGAATTCAACTTTAAGCTAGGTTTTGATTTTGACGGGAAGTTTAATATTAATGAATATATTGACGGTGTTGATGAAAAAAGATTGAATGCCGGAAATAATGCTTCTTTTGCC
>JGI24702J35022_10000180_pt1 | contig 33578 bp, 12 predicted proteins | sample TergutTh196P4_FD_35022 | JGI IMG/M metagenome (IMG submission 35022) | reverse complement strand
TAATATAAATATATGAAATATAGTATGATATAACTAAAAAAAATAAATACTATATATAAATAATAGCATAAAATAATAATAATATAAAAAATAAATAATGTAAATAAATATTGACAACTCTGTAACAATTATTGTCACTGTAAGCAATATTTAATACTATTCCTCGTTTAAAATACAACTCGTCTTTGCGAGCTGTGCGTGGCAATCCAGTAATATAAAGAATTATTTTAAACGAGGAATAGTATAACGCCCTGCTCCACTCCTCAGGAATATCCCACAGTAGTAATATATTTTAAAGCTGTTCTTTCGTACCTCTTTATGAGCTTTTAGCACATTTGTCATTGTGACGAGAGTAGCGAGAAAGTAATTCCGAAAATATAATATATTATAATACATTAATACTATGAGATATTCTCCTTCAGGATTAATGCACTAGTTGATATGCTCATCTCCTCGAGATGACGAAAATAATCACTAAGTGAAATTCTTTTAAAAAATCACTAGTGAGCAGTCTTCACGAGCAGCTAAAGACTAAAAGCAATTGAATGATCAGGAATATCTCTTCGGATACCCTAACTTTTGGGGAATTCTTCTGGCTTTTTTTTCCCTTACTTTTTGTGTTAGAGAACCAATTACAGAACTTAATTTGCATTCTCGAAAATGAGCTTGACAAAAATCTAGGAAAAAAAATACCGTCGAAGAAAATATATACTGATACTATTCCTCGTTTAAAATACAACTCGTCTTTGCGAGCTGTGCGTGGCAATCCAGTAATATAAAGAATCATTTTAAACGAGGAATAGTATGATCTTACCTAGTAGGTGTTTCATGATAATTGCCATTGATGGACCAGGCGCCGCAGGAAAAAGTTCCACTGCTAAAATAATTGCGGAAAAACTTGGTTTTTTATATCTCGATACAGGAGCAATGTACCGAGCATTAGCTTATTATACCATAGAATTAGGTCTAAAGATAGAAGATCTTACTTCTTTGGAGCTGGTTTTAAGCAATTTAAAGATAAATTTTCTCTCAGAAGGACATCAACAGAGGCTGTTCATCAATAATCTGGATGTTACGGACAAAATTCGTACCCCCGATGTTTCAAACCTCGCTTCTAGAATAGCTACTCTACGCCCTGTACGAGAAAAATTAGTTTCTCTCCAAAGATCATTAGCCGTAAATAACCATGTCATTATGGACGGAAGAGACATTGGAACGGTGGTGTTTCCTAATGCAGAAGTTAAATTCTATTTAACCGCTAGTGTGGAAGAAAGATCCTTGCGCCGTTACCGAGAAATGCAAGAGAAAGGTGAATTTGCCGATCTTGCTCAAATAACTTCAGACCTAATCTGGAGAGACAAAAACGACGCGGAACGAACCGAATCTCCATTGCGGAAAGCAGTGGACGCTATCGCCTTAGATACCACTGGTATGTCTGTGGAAAAGCAAGTAGAAGTAATGCTGGACCTAATCCAAAAAGCTCGCTAAAGGAGTTATGATGCACTATTTCTATCGTTTTTCGTGGTATGGCACCCGCCTTTTATTGCATCTGGTTTGGGGGTTAGAAATTGTATTTCCTGAAAGGCTAAACCTCACTGAATCCGTTATTGTGGCTGCGAATCATTTGTCCAATTATGATCCTCCAGTCGTTGGAGCGGTTTTGCCGTTTGAAATTTGTTTTTTAGCAAAGTCCGAATTGTTCAAAAATAAATTGTTTGGCGCTTTAATTCGGAAATACAACGCTATTCCTATTGTCCGTCACACTTCTGATTGGAAGGGGATTAACCAAGTTTTGAATATTTTGGAGACTGGCAAATCGCTTTTATTGTTCCCCGAAGGAACGCGGAAGGGAAAAATCATTAAACCTGGTGTGGGCATGTTCGCTATGAAAGCCCAAAAAAATATTTTACCTATCTGGGTTGAAAACACCGATTGCTTAGGAAAATGTTTGTTCAGAAAGAGAAGATTACGGGTGGTTATTGGCGAATTGATCAAGTATGAATCTTTTCAAAATTGGGAACAATGTAAGGAAAACTACCAGAAAATTGCTGATTACACTTTTCAAAAAATTGGAGAACTAAAAGATGCAAGTTCGACTCGCTAAGCATTCTGGTTTCTGTTTTGGCGTGAAAAGAGCCATTCGCCTCGCCGAAGAAACAGCTGCTAAATATGGACATGCGATCACGATTGGACCAATTATTCATAACCCTCAAATGGTGGAAATCCTCCGAAAAGCAGGAGTAAAAGCTGAAGAAAACCTCGATCTTATCGAGAAAGGACCTGTTATCATCCGTTCACATGGCATCCCCGGTGATGATTTAAAAAAAATTAAACGTCAAAAACTGGAAGTCATTGATGCCACTTGTCCTTTTGTGGCAAAAGCCCATCTATTCGCCAGATTGGCAAGCAAAGAAAATTATGAAATTTTTATTTTGGGCAACCCTGACCACCCAGAAATTATTGCCCTAACTTCCTACATCAAAAAAAAAGTCCAGATTTGGGAAAAAGGACAACCTTTATTGCATGGAAAATACCAAAAGGTGGCGATTATTTGTCAGACTACCCAAAATAAAGATAATTTAAAAATTCTTACAGAATTGCTCTTGCCTGTATGTAGCGAACTAAGAATTTTTAACACTATCTGTGACGCAACGCACGAAAGACAGGAATCTAGCCTGCAATTAGCAAAAAAAAGTAAAATTATGATTGTGATCGGCGGAAAAAATAGCTCCAACACGAAAATGTTGCAAAAATTGTGTTCCCAGTTCTCGCTTACCAAACACATTGAAACGGCAAATGAAATCCAAAAAACCTGGTTTAAGAACATCAAAAATCAAAATGGGTATATCGGGTTAACTGCCGGAGCTTCCACTCCAGACCACATCATTATTGAAATCTATAATAAAATAAAAGAAATAGTTGGCGAGCTAGATGAGAGGGTTACCTCTGTCAATGCTATTCCACACTATCAGGAGGAACCTAATGAGTTTTAACATTCAAAACGACAAGAACGACACCTTGGTGCCGGAACATGAACAAAACCAAACCCCAGAAATTGTTGCTCAAGACAAATCAGAACAAACAATGCTTCAAGCGAGCTTCGAACCGACTAGTGATAAAACTACACCGGCTCAAAAACCCGCACTACCTACCGAAAAATCTTCTTCTGAATCTGATTTTAGTGTTGAGATGATTGATCAATCAATGAGCAATATTACCACTGGTCAAACAATTGATGGCACCGTGATTAGCGTTGATGACAAAGAAGTTATCGTTGATATCGGCGTGAAAGTGGAGTCCAGTATTCCCATTACCGAATTTAACCATGAACACCTTCCCCAAAAAGGCGATATTATTAAAGTTTATTTTGAATCACAAGATAATGTCGACGGAAGACCAAAAGTATCATGGAAAAGAGCGGAAATGGAAACAGTGATGACCAAAATAAAAGTGGTTTACCAAAATAATGAATTGATCAACGGTAAAATTACCAAAAGAATTAAAGGAGGGATGGTTGTTGAAATCATGGGGGTTGAAGCGTTTTTACCGGGTTCTCAAATTGCCCTCAAGAATATACCTAATCTCGATAATCTAATCAATCGAGAAATGGCTTTCCTCATTGTTAAATTTGATGATAATATCAATAAAAATGGACTTGTTGTCTCAAGAAAAAAAGTCCTCGAAAACGAAATCGCTACTAAAAGAGCAAAATTAAAAGAATTTATTATTGTGGGCGCTGAATTAGATGGGGAAGTTAAAAATCTAACTGACTACGGAGCTTTTGTTGATTTAGGTGGTATTGACGGATTATTACATATTACTGATATGTCTTATGCCCGACTTAAACATCCCTCTGAATTGATAAACATTGGCGATAAAGTGAAAGTGAAAGTAATCGAATATGATGAAGAAAAAGGAAAAGTGTCGTTAGGCATGAAACAATTAGTCCCACATCCCTGGGAAAATATCGAACGGGATTACCAAGAAGGAAAACAAGTCTCCGGGAAAGTTGTCAACATTGCTAAATACGGAGCTTTTGTGGAGCTTGCCCCAGGCGTTGAAGGCTTAATTCATGTGTCTGAAATGTCATGGACAAGAAGAATTACCAATCCCAAACATATTTGTAAAGTGGGAGATATCCTAAATTGTATTGTGTTACTTGTTTCCAAAGAAAACCAAAGAATTTCACTGGGACTAAAACAGATGTCTCTGAATCCCTGGATCGATATTGATCAGCATTACCCACAAGGCACTATTATCAGAAGAAAAATTAAAAATATTACCCCTTTTGGTGTATTCGTAGAAGTGGAACCAGATATTGACGGACTAGTCCATATTTCTGATATTAGCTGGACAAGAAGAATTTATCACCCCAAAGAAGTATTTAAAAAAGGGCAAGAAATTGAAACCGTAATCCTGTCTATTGATAAACTTACTTACCGTGTGTCCCTAGGTATTAAACAACTCATGGAAGACCCTTTCATTAATATTAAAGAGAAATTACCCGTCAATAGTGAAGTTGTGGTCAAGGTTGCCAAATGTATTCCCAAAGGAATTCTGGTTGATATACCATATAATGGAGACATCATCGAAGGTTTTGCCCCGATCTCGCATCTAGCCCTACCATTGCTCGAAAACACTGAAGATGCTTATGAAATTGGGGAAGAGCTAAATATGAAAATTATTGAAATTGAAGATGATAACCGACGCATGATCCTTAGCCTCAAAGCTTGGTATTTTTCCCGTGAAAAAAATTTGTTGAAAGACTACCAAAAGAAGCATATGGAGCACATCAAAAATAAAAAACTCGAAAAAACCGAAACCCAGAAAAAACATCAACTCAAAAAAGAGAATCAAAAAGAAACAGGGGATGAAACTCCGGTTATTAATTCTACCGAACAAACTCTAATTCCGCCAGCTCCCGCTGTTGAAGCTGTTGCTGAAGTTCCGTCTACTCCCGCTCCTGAAGCTGTTGAACCCGTTACCGAAGTTCCGTCAGCTCCCGCTGTTGAAGTTGTTGAACCCGTTGCCGAAGTTCCGGTTGCTCCCGCTGTTGAAGCTGTTGCTGAAGTTCCGTCAGCTCCCGCTCTTGAAGCTGTTGAACCCGTTGCCGAAGTTCCGTCTACTCCTGCTCCTGAAGCAGGTGAACCAGTTGCCGGTGATACTGAAATCGCAGATTTAAATCCAGAACACCCAAAAAGAGGACGCAAAAAAACGGTTAAAATAGAAGAAAATACTGATTCCGTAAATGAACAAGATGATCTTCATGAGCTATCTGAAGAGTGATGATCTAAAATTCCATCTCCCTTCTCAGTCAACTTGTTGTTGGGAAGGGAGACATATGGATGAGTGCTGTCTGAAAAAGGTATTAAAGGCGTCTTGCCGTTGCCTAAAGGGATCATCCATCTAGATCCGAGCTATTTGCGTTCGTCAAATCGCTGGGAGGAGATTCAAAAATGAACGGAGGCATGATCTGCTACTATAAATCGACTTTTCGGACTACACTCATTCATATGTTCCCTACAGGCTTGTAATAACGACTATGCTAAAATCACATAAAAAAAGTTACTATGCGCTACTCTGTAGTAGCGCCTTGGTTAATTCTCACTTTCGTGAAGGGAGGAAATAATGCTTATCTCGTTGGGGAATAGCGATAATTCCTTGTTGTTCAACCAAGTGTTAGGTGAATACCCAAATTTTATGCTCCTCATCGTGGTTAAAAACTATCTCTATTTACCAAATCTCTGCTCTTATCAGCCCAGTATTGTTGTTTTATTTGAAGAGGAGGAAAATCCCGAGCACAAGAAACAGCTTGCGCCTCGAAGAGTTTTCTTTCAAAATAATTTGCAAAAACAAAAACTTCCCGTGCAAACAACTCCTAGCTTTGCCGATCGGATCTATAAAAATTTACTCCACAAGACAGAAAAAGCTTGGCAAGAAGCAGCGAGGTATGCCGCAATTGTGTATAATGAATTAGACTTACCTAAGGCGACAGAGATGATGGTTATTTCGGCTACTCAGAATTATCCTGATTCCTTGGTCCTACTTAGTCCGTCGAGCCCTGAAACAACCGAAAAAACCCAGATTAAAAAAGTATTAGTGTACCCCAAAGCGATTATGTAAGAAAAAATATAGACTTCTCACATCCCCCAAATGGAAGGAAAAATGTTCCAAGACCCTCAAAAAGAAATTGCTAAAATCATTGCTTTTATTCAAAACACCGTGTCCACTGCTGGTGTTCAAAAGCTAGTTATGGGTTTGTCTGGTGGCATCGATTCGGCTCTCGTTGCTACATTATGCGCCCAAGCCCTTGGACCAGAAGCGGTAACTGCCGTGTGTTTACCCTATAAAACAAGCAACCCCCAGAGCTTACATGACGCTCACTTACTGGCTAAGTTTGTGGGAATTAAGCTTCGTATCATTTCTATTACCGCACTAGTCGATAGTTATTTTCAAAAAGATGCTCCCCAAGCCGACACTTTGCGGAAAGGAAATTTTATGGCACGCCAAAGAATGTGCATCCTTTATGATTTATCAGCAGAATTACCTGCCCTAGTCGTCGGAACAAGTAATAAATCGGAAATTTATACCGGTTTTTGCACCATTTATGGAGATGCTGCCTGTGCTTTTGAACCTATTGGTCATCTCTACAAAACTGAGGTTTTTACGCTGGCAAAAACTCTCCGTATCCCTGAAAGCATTATCCAAAAAAAACCTTCTGCCGATTTATGGGAAAACCAAACTGACGAAGAAGACCTTGGGATTAGTTATGCGCGTTTAGACCAAATCCTTATGTTTCATCTTGACCAAAAAATGACCCAACAGGAAGTTTTAGCAAGAGGGTTTTCCGAACAAGAATACAATTTAGTGCTTCATAAAATTCAAAAAAGTGAGTATAAAAGAAAAATGCCTTTGTTATTATAGCGATTTCCCCGCGCGACAATCGTATTTTAGAGATTATCAACACAGAAAAATATATCTATCAGACGGAAATTACCTATCTTCAGGAGTTATTTATGGCGTATTGCCTAAATTGTAAAACGCATCTAAGCCGCCGTTATTGCCTCAGAAACAATGTTCGGTTGTGTTGGAAATGCTGCAATAAATTAAGAGTAGATTTAAAATGTCCTCCAACATGCGAGTACCGCGCGCAAGAAGCGGTAAAAATTTCCCCTAACCAAATTAAAACAGATTGTTTAGAAGAATATTATGATTTTATTGATCTTCACACCCAGCGCTGGATAACTCGCCCAAGTCCTCTTTTCGCAAACCAAATTCCCCGCTTTGTAGCGGAAAGTGTAGCGGGGAAAGACGAACTCCAAAAAAAATTACTCCGCCTCAAACTCGACCGTAAAATAGCGGAATCTTACGAAAAGCATCTTGCCATCGACCTCCAAGCAAAGCTCATACCATACCCTATCTCCTTTGAAGACGTGGGAAGAGATTTTTTAAAAAATATTGCAGAACATAATTGGAATGCCATACCGAGTTATTTTGAACAAAAAAATAATAAAACTGTCTCCACCATTCTGAAAAGATTGAAAATGTGCCGAACCTTACAAAAATTAGATTGCTTTTTAGCTCTTGCTTCCGGACTCTCACCCGATGGTAAAACAGCTTTTTCGACCTTTGAAATGAATCACCAATGGGCTTTAACTCTCCTTTTAGCTTTTGCCCAAAATGAATGGATGCTTGAAAATATCATCTTTGGAGAAGCTGCCCTCATCGGAAAGGAAAATGAAAGTCTGAAACATATTGCTTTCGCCCTTTCGAAAAAAGAATATGATCAAGCTCTAAAAATGATTGAACAAGCAGAAAATATTTATTACCTTTCCCCTGATGTACAATACTATAAAGGACTATACTATTCCATCAACAAGAATCCTTATTATGCCCTGCGTGCTTTTGAAGAAGCAACTGATCTTGACCTCACTTTTGCAGAAGCTTTTTATAACCAAGCATTTATTCACCACGCTGACCACGAACTCGAAAAAGCAAAAACATTGTACCGAAAAACTATTGCCCTTCAACCCCAGAATGTTCAAGCTCTCAACAATTTGGGTACAATTTATCTGGATGAAAAAGACTACCAACAAGCCCGCACATTATTTCAAAAAGCACTTGATCTGGACCCCAATTTTCTCTTTGCCCGCGAAAACTTGGAGATGATCAAAGAAAAATGAATCTTCAATACCTTGAAAAAGCCATTGCCCTTGCTGAAAATGCGAAAAATATTTGTCGACCCAACCCACCTGTAGGAGCGGTAATTGTTCTTCAACAGCAGATTATTGGGGAAGGATGGACCCAAAAATATGGCTCTGAACACGCCGAAATCCAAGCCCTAAAAAATTGCTCTACTAGTCCACATGGAGCTGACCTTTATGTAACCCTGGAACCTTGTTGCCATTGGGGGAAAACACCACCTTGTACTGATGCCATTATTAAAGCGGGAATCAAGAATGTGTATATTGGTATCTGCGACCCCAACCCCAAAGTAAACCAACAAGGTATTAAAATCTTGCAAAAAGCCGGTATTCATGTCGAATCCGGTTTGCTAGCCAAGGAAATTAAAGAACAATTAGCTGTTTATCTCCACTGGATAACTACCGGTACCCCCCTGGTGATTATGAAAAATGCCGTCAGCCTAGATGGAAAAATTGCTGCTGCCAACGGAGACGCGAAGTGGATAACCAACTCTGCTGCTCGCCAGAGAGTCCATAACCTGCGCTCTCAAAACGATGCCGTTTTAACGACGATTAACACCGTCCAAAAAGATAATCCCCTCCTCACTGTGCGCTTGACCGGAGTTGAAAAACAACCTCTTCGTATTATTCTGGATCCTTTCCTCGATCTTAGCCTTGAAAGCCAGATTTGCCAAACTGCTCAGCAATATCGTACTTTAATTTTTTATCATCATCATACCACGAAACCCCAAAAAATTAACGCCCTCCAAGCTTTAAATATTGATGTATTACCTGTCCAGGGCGAAGCTCCAATCCTTGATTTCCGGGAAGTATTATTATTATTGGGGGCTTTAAATATTACTTCGGTATTAGTTGAAACAGGTACTCTCTTTAATTCGTATTTAATCAAGAATCGATTAGCCCAGAAAATTTATTATTTTATCGCTCCCAAAATATTAGGAGGTAACAATGCAGTTTTTACAGATTTAAATTTTCTAACGCTTACCGATCAAATTATTATTAAAAATTGTAAAATTGAAATTCTTGATGATAATATTTTATTTTTTGGAGATTTATAATTTTTATTTTTTTTTTGAAAAAAATATATATAAAATTATAAAAATATTTATTTTTTAGAAATGTTTTTAAAAATTCTTTTAAATTTAATTTTTTTCCCCGAAAAAATAAAAGAAAAGGTAGGGTTAAGGTAGCCTGATGATCAATTTAACCTTAAATTTCACGAAATAGAGAGCATATGTATAAACACAACGCCGAGACGCATCCATCTCCTCGCAGGCTGTCGCCTAGTGATGTAGCAACGGCATCTTGTCGTTGCATCAAAACCTACCGAGGACTAATAAAAATCTATAACAGTATGTATTGCCACAAGAAATACACCATCGGTTGGGAAGCCAACGCTACTTTTTAACGAGGAATAGTATGACCATGCAAACTCATCGCTACCTCTAGTAAACGGAATTGAAATTTTGCTACCCGAAAAAAAACAAAAAAAAAGGTAAAAAAAAGTATTGACACCATATACAAAATATTTAATTAGGTTACATTACTAAAAAAAAAAGGATGAAAATGTCTATAAATCCTTATAGAAAGGGGTAAAGTAATGATTATGCGCTTCGATACGGATCCATTAAAAATCTGTAATTTTTACATTTTTGACAAAATTAAAGCGACAATAAATAAAAAATTTAGGAGGTTAGGTAATTTTATGGGCTACCCTTGAGCATTTTAGGAAACAAAATCACAACGGAAAAAGAAAAACTGGACATGATGAACTAACTTGATTAGTTCCCAACAAAGAAACACAGAGTGGATATAATAGAGAATAAAGAATATACGCTTCCCTTACTGAATTGGGGGAAACATACTCACCAAGATCATTTATAGATCATAAAATTCTATTTATATCATATGACAATTAACCAAAAAATGCTCAATGAATTGAGTGTTTGATGTCGTGATGATTGTTGGAAGGTGCGATGTCTTCCCGAACCATTTGCCTGAGCGAATATATTCCTTGCCTATAGCAAGAAAAGAACATCGCCTCGCGTTTCCTACGCCGCCAACCTTCTCCCAACACCACGCAAATATTTAAATTAATACTATTAAAAGAGAGGAAAAAAATGAACAAAAAACATTCATTTTTGGTGTTGATATTTATCTTCTTATTATCAACATCGTTCTTATTCGGACAAACAAGAGGCGCCTGGCAATATGATATCGAATATCAAATTTTCGATATGTTTGGTAATCTTGTCGTAACTTATGAACAAAGCCAGTTTGATGAAGCTACTGGTGGGTTACTAACAGCTACTTATCCAAATGGAACAGTAGTGACTTCTGTAACTCAAGCTGATTTAAATAACGACGAATTGTTTACTGGTTACACCATCAAAGTAAAATTAACGCAATGGTCAGGTGCTCACCGTGAATTGGTGAAGTTTGACTTTGTTCAATTTGGTGATACCAAATATCCTGCTGGTACCCCCCAAAATCTTATGGACCTTGCTGATGAAGTTGATGGCGCTGGTGTGATTACACCAGGTACCGGTATCTGGACTGCTGAATACACCATTCTAAAAGGCGAATTATTTAATGGGAAAGCTACTATTGTCATGTATGACAATTTAAGCAACCCCTCGATGAGTTCTACCGAGAACTATCTACCATATTATAATCCCCCTTCAACGCAATTCTACTTCCGCGTTACCAACCACTACGACACAGCAAAAGCAATCGTGGTTAGCGCTAACACTGCTCCCTACAACTCCATGGGATTTGCATATGGCGATGCTAATAATGCTGGTGTTTATACTGATTGGGCACCCGACGTCTTTAACAGAGATGTGTTTATTGCGCCAAGAACCTTCAGTATCACTACTGTTATCCAGGTTCCAGATGGAAGCCTGAACAATCGTGAAGACGATAATGGTATACCATATACCACCCGTTTTTCTGATTATTATATTGATACTACAGATCTTTTTACTACAACTCCTGACGATGTTTATCCAATAACTATTGCTGCTGGTGATCCAGAAATTTTTAGAAAACTAACAATATCTATAGCGTTCCCCCTCCACGTCTTACTCCCGACCTTAGAACATGGTGATACAGTAAGGTTACCATTATATGTCGATGATTATGATGATGCTGGATTAACTAATCTTGTCAAGGCAAAAATCTTACTTGGTTATATCGATGTTACTCTCGATTTAAGAACCGAGACTATTCCTGGTCATGTTTCCATTCTCCAAGATGAATTAGATGAAGATAATCCCCAGGTCCGTTCTTATCTAGCTCCCATTGAATTGATTACTTCGGGACTGTGGGATGGAGCCAATTTAAGTGAAGATATTTTAAAACAGTTTCCCTTCTCTTTATCTATCGTCGATCCGATGGCCGGCTTTGCTAATGATTTCAATACTTTTATACCTTTCAGTGATTTAGACGCCGCATTACGGCCATATAGTATTTATTTTCAAACCTTATCTACTATCCGTAATAATCCCTTAGGACACGTTGTTACTGCTGCCTTTTTTGAAGATGACGCGATTGCTACTGGTGCCTATGGAGCATTTTCGGCTACGCCTAATACTGATTTCACAGCGACTAGATGGGATATTGCTGCTGGACACTTAGTGATCGATTACGATGATGCCGCTCCTCTGAATGACAGTGTGCCCTTTATTCGTGAATTGGATCTCTCCTGGGGAGATAGCCCAGCTACTATTGCTGACATGATTGATGACCTTGAAACCATCTTACTTCTTGGGGTCAATTACAATTTTGTCCTAGTGTATTATGTTGCTGATGACCTGGGTAACCTAGTTGAACACCGTATTTATACCACCTTACTTCTAGATGCCCCGGTAATGGATCCAGTGGTGATTTATGATAATGATTTAATTGCTTCGTATAATCCCACAACACCCGATTACACCATTTGGAATGATAACCCAAGTTCCTCTACTCCTTCACAAACTGCCTTTGTGTGGGATGCGCCTGGCGCAGTTGGGCCTGTCTGGGACAAGGGCGGTGACTTACCAATTAGTCACACTAATTTCTCAGATCGTGATTTTGATTTCTATTTTGCCTGGGAATACACTATTCCCAATTCTACACCTTCCAAGACGATTACCACGGGTTTTGCTAAGCTGGCGTTATTAGCTACTGATACTGATGCTGGTTTTGAATATGATGATACTGGTGCTTGGGAATCAGATACTACCGAAGAGTTCCCGAATCCAGATGTATTTGCCGGTACAGATACCCGTTTTGGTTTTAGCATCAATAATCAATGGTTAATCGAAAATGTCTTAGCCGATTCGATTCTTGTTAATTATTATAAAGAAGAGCTTTGGTATATCGATTACACTGATCCTTTATATGCCGACATCGCTGACTTTAGATTAAATTTCTCCTACACAGATATGCTTGACCAGCTGTTCCATCTCCACGGTGGAAAAATCATCGTTGCTGTAGTCCCCAGAACTGAGGGCTGGATGCGCGACCCCGAAAGCTATGACACTACTCTGCGTACTGATGTCGATTTTGCCTCTGGTGGCAATATTATCCTTGATGTAACTTCTGCTCCTCCGGACTTGACAGATGGTACTCCCATCACCCTCCTTACAGCTGGACCGGAAATTATGGCTTATATGGTTCTTGATATTCCGACATCAGAAATTCTTGTTGGTCCCCCGGATTATACCACTGTTTCCTTTATTGTTAAAGATCCATATCAAGCTCTTGACATGTTGACTCCAACTGAAATTGCTAACTATGTAGAAATCTGGTCTCAGTTTAATAACGGTTATGATTATTCGAATAATCTTTATAATCGTGTTGCAGAAGATAGAATTGAAATTGATACCGCTACATTTATTAAGTCAATTGCTTTCGATGGACCTGATTTAATCTCATACATCGATAGTGTTCCCATGGGAGTACATAGTCTTGCTAATTTACCTTTTGCCACAGATACCGATGTTGTGTATTATGTCATCTCTTTTGCAGTTCAAGAACAAGCTGCTGGAAGATGGGCTGATGTTTTCCATTTTGGATTTGACCTGACATTGCGTGATCAATATGGCCACCCTTCGATTACCAAAGACTTTTATTATGATTTAAGCGCCGGTTCTACCTGGTTACCTGATCACTACGGTTTATTACAGTGGGCAGCTCCCGATTATTCTGGTAATGATCATAAATATAGTTCTTACCACAATGTGGGAGAAAACATTTTACCTGGTCCCAATACTTTTGCTTACAACATGCCTCCTGCTGCACCAGATAATTATGTTACTGAACACAAAGTTTATCAACCGTTACAAGAAGATTTATTTGCCAATATCACATTAGGACCTGCATATGATAAATTCTGGGAATTAGAGTTTACTTTAGTTGAATTTGCTCCGCCCATTGAACAAATCATTTACTGGATGCCCATGCTATCTTCTTTAGCTACCTTTTATGAAAGTGTTCTCTTATTGACCCTTCCCAATACTACTCCCGTACAGTTACCAACTTGGGAAGAATTGAACGACTACAATTGGTGGGTTGATACCGTCGAGAATGTCGCCGTTCTTTATGATTATCTCTATGATAATGGTGCACCCGGTGGCTTAACCAGCCCGGCACCTTATAACAATCTTGAAGGGCAAACTAAATTAAATTTTGCTGGGTTGATGGCTGCATATGGTTACACAAGTTTTGCTGCAGATTTTGCTACACTTAGCGATATCTGGACCATTAATCCAAACCTTGAACAAAAAATTTGGAGCGAGGAAGTTCTTCTCCAAGAACAACCTACTTTCCTTGAAAGAGCCGTTGAATATGCAAACACGAAATATAGTGCTGGCATTATTTGGGACGCTGTTGTCATGGCGAACAATGTCTCAGCTCTTGAATTTTTCTATGGTATGGGTGATGTTGGTGATTTCTTTGTTACCTTTGCCGCAGCTGCAACAGACTATCCGCTCTGGACTAATGACCGCACTCGCCCCTATCTGGGCGACATTAACGGGAAAAACTTCCTCGGTTATGTCCGCGCTGCTTCTCTGGGACACGAAGAATATTTCATGTTAGACATGACTCCTGTTCCACCAGAAGAAGATAAAAATCTCGGTACTTTAATGGCTTTTGAACCTGTAAATGCAAAATTTACCGATAGATATTCCATGCCCTCCTTCTGGGTTGAACGCGTTGCTTATCTAGCAAATTATAATCTATTCGAAAAAGAAAGTGTGGATTTAACCAACGCTATTCTAGAAAATACTACCGAGTTTGATTTCCACTTAAAAATTCAAGTGGGAACGATCCAACCTGATGTGCCTGCAGAAAATTATGACTTCCCGACCGGCTTGAAGGTTGAAATTGGAGGTAATACTTTCCTCGAACTAGATCGCGACGATATGATGGATTTAATGTATGATTACTATTTAACTGATGCCCTCGTCAGAATTACTCCATATGACTATATTACTGATCTCAATCTCGATCATGTTCTGACCGTACCAACAGTTGCCAATAACTGGACTTGGGAATTGTTAATTCCTTTCTCCTGGACTAGCGCTGCTGGTAGTCACATTGTTATGGATTGGCCAACCATCGACTGGACCTTATATCCAGATGGTTATGTCAATCTACCTGTTGTTGTAACAGTTACTAACGCTTACGCTACTCCTTTCAGCTACCCGCTGACCATGGTCTATTTTAGAGAACCTTGGCGCGTAGCTACAAGTTCAGCTGGTATTGATCTTGCCGGCTCTGGTATGACTGTTCAGCCAGAACCTTGGTTTATTCCCGAAGATTATGCCTATATGAATTATAATTATTTCACAGTTGATGTTAATTATACCACCCTGCCGGGTAAAATTTTCCCTGATGTTGATGCCGAACCATATAGTTCATTATGGGGACAATTTGATAATTATGTCGACACCCTCAACGAACTCTGGATCCCTGAATCTGATTATCACTCAGCTGGACCATTGAAAGAAGGTGCTTGGACTACCGGTTTTGATGTGGCAGATCCGTTCAATAGAGAGCCAATTGTTCTAGCAACAGATCGCTTGGAAACTGAATTATATCGCCACGACATTGAATGGTTAATTACCAATAAAACTATAACTACCCCAGCTGTTTATCCAGCTAACGCTCAAAATGTTCCGCCATCCTCAGCCGAAGAATCTATAGGCGCGATTGTGGGACCTGATGGCTACCTCATCAATAATTTATTTGCTGACGGTGGACCCATCAATTATGAATTGTGGTATGATGCTTATAAACAACTATACGAAAGAAGAGATTATACCCACTTCCTTTTAGCTGATAAAGATTTCCCGATTTACCTGCAAGTTGATGCTGTTCTTGATGTTTCTGGTTTAGCTACATATGGCGACATTACGAATGCTTTAACTACTGCTAAAATCGGAACTCCTCAAATGCAACCAGTTACCTTAGCTGGTGGACCTGGCGAACTTTATTATGACGCTCTGGCACATGAATATTACATGCCAACAGGACAATCTATTTATCTACGTTTGGTAGGTACAGATGCTCCTGGATTCGGTATCTACGAATCATATTTTGCTCAATGGACCAATGCCGATTGGGTACTTGAAGTATGGGATAACGCCGGACCCGCCTGGATTGCTCTGAATGGTTCTGACGCTACCATCCTGGCTGATATTATCGCTGATCCTGAAGGGTATTACTATTTCCAACTTACCCCCAATGATTATACGAAAGCCCTAACAGAAACTACTTTAACTATTCCTTTGAATACCATTACCGATTACTTTGGAAGATCGAATTATGATGGCGTGAAAACACCTCCGGATGGCGTTTCTGGTACTCGTTATTTACCTACTGCTCCTCCTATCGTGATTTTATTTGCGCCTCATATTACTGGCTCCGACGTGGGTGGAATTGTGGTTTGGGAATATACTGAAGATTGGGATGAAAACGATTACCGTTACACCTTCTCTTCTCCTTATGTTAAAAGCCATGTTAACATGCAAGTTGACCTCAAAGATATTTCGGAAGATCTACCCCTCGATTCACTCCTCCGTGGCATCCCTGGCGAAAAAATTATCCAGATTGCCGGCATTAGTAGTGTAAGCTCTCCTATTGCCCTTCCGATTCCTGATGACCAATGGATCAACATGGTTCAATACAACCCTGCTGCCGTACCTGGAGACCCCGATTATGATGTTTGGGTTGTGGACCAAGATTTTTATAGCCTTAATCCACATCCGCTCGGCTGGACTTTCGATCTTGGTGTCGACATTACCTTGTGGGGTTATGTCCCTGTCCATGGCGATTTCCTCGGTCTGTATTATCGCGTGGGAACTTCATATGACAATACTGTTGTTTTCCCTTTAATCCCTGGCGACATGGACCCCTCTACTATTACTAAAACTAGTTGGGTTTCAGAAACTAATACTGTGCCCCCAAAACCGATTATGATTGTAGATATTGTTGCCCCTGTCTTTGTTGAAGGGTCTCCGATTTTCTATAATACATATGATGTGGACCACAATTTTGGTAATTATGTTATTCCAGGTCAAGGAGTTTCTGTAGAATTCGATTTCACAGATGAGAATGACTACTACTATTCCAAACCAGTAGTGCTCATTTCTGACCTTGATAAATATTTAGACCCCGCAACTATTCTTGCTGTCTTTGGACCTTCAGTTCTGGAATATTCAACCTTCCATGCTATGGATATTGATGTATGGCGCGTCCCGCCTACATATTTAGAACCAGACCCTGTTGTTCCTCACCAATGGAATGTTGTTATCCCTGTTTCTGCTGGTTTAAAAGCACTACCAGAAACTTATTTTACTGGCTTAATGGTTCCCTGGGTCAATCCCTTGAATACGCGTATTTTCTTGTTTGATTTAGTGTGGAACAAGAAAGAAGGCGGTACTTTTGTTACTGTTACTACAGATGGACCTCCTGTTCCGCTTGTTATTGATGCGCGTTTCGAAGTTCTCTTGAACGAAGGATCACCCGTCCCGGCTATTCAAAATTATTTAGTGTTAGATGATATTCGAATCCCTGATACTACTCAACCATATGCCGACCAAAGACTAGCTGTGTATATATACACTAGTCATCCAGCCAATATAACCGATTTAACTGCTCTTGGTGGTTCCTTAGCATATGGTGCCATGGGACTCCCCATTGCCCTTACCGCACAAGAAATTGATGACTATGGTTTTGCTGCTCTTGGATATACTGGTCACATCTACCGTGTGGCTCTACCTTTAACGCCTCCGACAACAAGCTTCCTTAGCCCCGGCGAAGTCGTTATTACTTCCGAAGCATATGTGATACCACCACCAGCCCTTCCTGTTTTCAGCCAAACTTTCAAGTTTGACGAAAGCGTGATAAAAACTGCCCCACCAACCAGATTTAACCTTGTGGATCACGAAGTTAATGGTCTGGGTGGAGTTGGTAAAGATATTCCTCTTCCCGCTATGCATCCTGATTTTCCCGTTCAAGTGGTAATGGAAATTGAATTCCCAACCGAAGCCATAATCTCTGGTTTACCTGCTAATCGAGTTCTAACTCTCGATGATTTAAGTACTTTCGATTTTGCTACCTGGTTTACCATTGATCATGACCCGCTTACTCCATTATTTGATCCTGCAGTGTACGCTGTTGATTATGACACTTTTGTTTCATACAAACCTTTAGACATTACTTATTATAATTCATCAGGCGTTGAAACATCAGCTCCGAATACCGAAAATTTAGGCCGCATCATTGTTAAAGTTGCTGTCATTGTCCAAGATGATATGTATGATAAAGCTCCTGGTAGTTATTTAGACACCAATCCTACTGGTCCTGTACGCTTTGCCATGACTTACCAAAACGTGTTCATGATGGAACGCGGCTTCATTACAAATGATATCTTCATTGATAGTGGTAACCCCGAAATGCTTGATATCGTTCTTTTAGATGCTGATGGAAATGTGATCGATAGCCTGGTTAATGGAACTCCATTACCTTGGTCTCTCGGACATAACGGCTGGCTTTATGGTGATGGCGCTAATACTGCTGGTATCCCCGAACTAAAAACTTGGTCCATTATCAGGGTGTATTTCGATACTACCGCTGGTATTGATGATGTGGCTTCCAAATTTAGCTTCTTACCAATGGAAGGTAGTAATGGTTGGGATCAAACAACCCAAATGGCTGCCCTCATTGCGGCTCAAGAAGTTACCGTGCCACCCGCTCCACCGAATCCGAATTTCTACAACGGCGAATCTGGTTTTCACCCTATCAATGGGGCTTATTATCAATTCGACCTTGGTCAGATAAGCCCTTATATGAGTGCCTTTGACCTGTGGATTGGACCATATACAATTGTCGTCGATGCGGTTAGCAATTTTGGCATTGTCGCTGACCCGGCAAATTTTGAAGCTGATTACGACTTCATGGCAGAAGAAGGTATTATCAACATTACCAATGCTTCTTCATACTATGATGTACCCACTAATACCCTTAGTTTTTATACTAAGGATAAAAATACCGTCCTCAGCTTCGATGTACACGAAAATGATGGCACCATCAACGAAGTGATCTTCCGCGTTTTCCAACCTGATTTTGCTAAAATGCTTGCTGATGGTATTTTACCCGTTGACTTTAATACTCATTTATACTATAATTTAAATGATATTTTAGGCAGCCAAAGCACTTTAACCGATTTACAATACTGGACAGAAGTTGCTATCCACCAGACTGAAGATATCTCTAGTCCCATCTGGTTCGATTTTGACTATACAGATATTCATTGGTTACCAACTGGCTGGTATGCTGAAGGTCCATCTTGGATTTCATATTCAGATACTTTCGCTCCTTTGGCTGATTACCCAATTAACTATTTATTACGCGTAACCGCAGTCGCAAACAATGTACGCTCGGTTACCGAAAAAGACTATAAAATAGCTATCTTCGACAATGGTTTAATTTTTGATACCGAAGTTGTTGAGGTTTCTAACCCTCTGATTCCGATACACAAAAAAATGACTGTCGCTTTTGACTATGAAGATACTACCAATAACATTATTCCGCTCCATGTAGACATTGTAGATAATGGTAACCTTGACAAACTCCGTTATATTGATTTGAGAATTGATGACAACGGTCTTGGTGGTTCTATTGCTGGTCAAATGTTTGATGGCGTGGATGTTGTGGCTTCCACATATCCTGGTTCTCTCTTGAACTATAATGATTTAGTCATGAATCTGGACCTCGATTTGAATTATTATGCTGCCTATGCTGCACAAACACCTTTAAAATTAGAAGTTTGGGCAACTTTGGTTGGTTTCCTTGGTCAAACATTAGATACAGAGAAGTTTGTCATTACTATTCGCTTCCTCCCACTCGATATCGGTAGTGGTGTAAGCTTATACTACACCGAAAAAGGTGTTACTCCAGATGATTTACTTCTTGGGGTTGGACCAAATAACCGTTTTGGCTTTAGTGATGCCTCATTACTTGGACCAGACGATTATATTCCCGCCGCTGATATGATTGCCGCCTATCCAGGCGTAACCTTTGACCCCGCGATTCTGGGCTTTGGTTTAGCAGAAAATCGGTATTTAGACGAAAATGACCGTTTAATCCGCGTCGAAGCTTCTTTCAACGCCTCTCTAAGCGGAAACTTCCAGTTTGCAGAAGTCATTGAAAAATTCAGAGTTGTTTATTTCACCAAAGATTTACTTGCTGACGATCCTGACGCCACCCTGGATGGACCTTTCGACGTTACACCGCATCCTGATTATAATACCGACCTCGTGCCATATCTCCCCTTAACTCCGGGAACAGTTTGGTATGATACTTCTGATTATTGGCATTATGCCAATGATAAAATTAATTTGAAATTAGTCCTTGATTCGGCTGATTTCGATAATGACTATTTAACAATGAAAGAATATTACTACTTCATCGACTTCGTCGCTCGCGACGCGTTCAAGGATAAAGTGGTGCTTCCTATTCGCACACTTGCTGAAATTGATTTAGATGAAAGTCTGAACAATAGACTCGTGCTGGATTACCGTCCACCGAATTTGATCGAGTTTGCTCCTGTATTAAGCACTATTAACTGGAAAACAAAACAAGTCTTTGAAGGAACCCCCGCTTTGGGTGCCGATATTATCGACTTTGAAATGCCGCTGACCATAGGTGCAAAAGCTGAATGGCGCATCCCTGGCATGGTTGATGATTTTGGCGTCGATATTTGGCACGAAGATACTGTTTTTAGCCAAACTTACGACCCTATGCCAGTAAACCGCTTCCTTGCTTATTTACTGGATATTACTGGCGCTGATATTCACAAATATGTCGGTGAATACTACGAAGGTCCGATCTTTGTCCGTGTAACTTTGACGGATGGACCCGGTAACTCCGTAATTTATTCCTGGAATAATATTACCGTGGATAACAATCCTCCTTCCTCGATCTTGAGCTGGTACACCGTTGTGGATGATGATGCCACTGCCCAACTCCCGATTGTCCAAACTGTCATTGACCCTGTTACTGGTAAACTAGTAACTAAAGTTTATGAAATAAACCAAACTGACGAATTGAAAGTGTATGTGGATAATCCGCTCAACGACTTAACAACTGTCCGCTTATACTACCGTGAAGTCGGAACAACTCCTTGGGTTTACTGGGCAGCTGACACCGACGGTACATATGGCGACGGTTCTCAATTTGAATTCTGGTTAACCAGAGGAAATAAATTCCCTGTAGGAACTTACGAATTTGTCGGCATTGGACAAGATGCCATCGGTAACCTCGAAGGTGTTTATGTGGAACTTGCTAAAGTGATGGAAAATTTCTTCACTGGTGAGGTTAATAACCCTATTTATAAAGGGTTTATTGAAGACGTCTTAGATAAAGTTCCAACCTATTGGACACTTGAAGGAAGCGATACTAGAGATTTAACTCTAAACTTATTAGTAAACCAATGGTTTACTGATGCCGGATGGGATGATTCTGATCCTGATTTCTATCAAGATCCTAGCGGAAAAGTCTTCTTCCCGAAATATTTTAGCTGGTTGGATACCAAACCAATCGAATTTACTATTCAGGTTATTAACGATGTGGATGGGCAAATCGCCGTTACTTACCCTGCCAATAATAGTTTTGTGAGATCACAAATTCTCCTAGGCGCAGATGTAACTGGTAGTAGAAAAGATGAAGCCGAAGAAGTTGAATTCTACATCGACGGTGTTTTGGTTGGTTCTCATCTACTTACCGATCCGATTAATCATCGTTTAGTTCTCGATTATCAAGCAATTGCCTATCATTTAGGCAAAGTTCCTTTTGAAAACGGTGTTTTCGTTTACGAAGGTCCAACCTTGATCGGTAAAATGATCCCGCACGCTACTGAAGATTATTGGTTCTTAGCTTTAAATGGCTTAACCCAAGGTAATCATACTTATAGCTTCTATTTTGATCTTGACAACAATAATGTTATTGATGCCACTGATCTATTTATTTATAACCAGATTATCGATGTGAAACCTTTTGCGCTTTCCCTCGATACTCGCACATTGCCTAACGGTATCTGTGAATTTACTGCGAAAGTGATTAATTCTGCTTATCCTTTCAACTCCATCACTACTACTTACTTCGTGGATAACAAAGCCCCTGTCATTGCCGAAATTAACGCTAAAACAGAACCGATTAGTCATTACTACCAAGATATTCTCTATGTAAAACCCGGTGCTAATGCTAACTTTAGCGTTCAATTAGACCCCGTGGAACTCTTGGTAGCCCAAGACGATTTCGTCGGAGTGGCTTATCAATGGAGCCCAGATAATCCTACTATTGGTGGACCTTTTGTTTACCGCAGATGGTTCGATATTAATATGGTGGGAGATACCTGGACTGCTCTTAATCCGCTTACTGACGGACTCGATAACGACGGTGATGGCATCATCGATAATCTCGAAGAAGCTAATGCCCGTTATTATATCCGTGCTATCGCCACCGACAAAGCTGGTAACTTCTCTGTCTTCTACGGACCGAATGATGATTATCATGTTGTTGTTGATGGAACTACACCTGTGGTTACTCTCTATTCAGCAAATGGAACACTAGTAACTACTGCCCATAATATCATTAACATTCCGAAAGCTGACGATGGCGTCATTACCCTCGTGGGTAATTTCGTACCCGTTATTCCTACGGAAGATAAACCTGTCACAGCTACTATTTGGGTTCGCAAAGCCGTTGATACCTTTGGCGGTGTTTATGGCAACTGGACTCAAATTACCGAAAAAGCACTTGAACCAGATGCGAGTGGTAATTTCACCTTCGATTGGGAAGCTCCTTTCCTTGAAGGATACTACCAAATTGCCTTCCTGGCTGAAGACTTAGTTGGTAACACCCAAGGTGATCCTATTGGATTCCCTGGTGATCCTTTACCGAACGCAACAACAGTTGTACTGAACGATATTTATGGCCGTGTCTGGTCAGAAATCGTCAAAATTGGTACTCGTGATGTTGTTGAAGGCGCAAACCTTGTCTTTGGTAAAGACTTAGCAACCTTGCAAGGAACAATGACAGTTAATGCTGATTATGCTGTTCTTACCGAAGAATACTTCCTCCAAGCTCAATGGAGTTATGATGGTCTAACTGACTGGACTGACTCTGGTGTGGTGAATAGTGGACCTTACCTTGGTAAACAAGATAATGTAGTGATTGATTGGACCATCGATAGCGTCATTCGTGGCGTAACCGATTATTATGTTCGTGTAGCTGCGTTCACTTCTACTCTCGCCATCATGGGGTCCGAACCGATCCTCATTCTTTACGGAGTTGAACCATATGAAATTGATATTATTGACCTTGCTGGCGTCACCATCATTCCTGAAGCTTTACCTGACCCAGAAATGATCTATATCCAACTTGCCGGAAAACCTGGTTTCCCTGGCACCTATACCAATATCATTGATCTCAGTATTATTGATCCGAACACGAATCCCAGATGGCAAGCTATTCTGGATAATAGCCGGATCAACGAGATGAAACTCTTCTTCAATGACGGAGTAAACGAATATTACTTCTTACTCATTGATCCTGAAACATTTGTCTTTGGAACTCCTGTGGCTCAACAATATGTTCTTGGCCAAGTGTATGATGCTGCTACTGATCTGCCACTCAATGCCTTACCTTTAGGTGTTGAATATGTAATCTACCTGAACGCATCCGACTTAGCAGGCAATGATTATACCGTACCATACCTGGAAAGCAAAGGTGTTTATCATCTTGGATACTTTGATATTTATGTAACCGAATTAAACGCTGGTTTATACAACGAAATTCTCTTGGGTGAAATGTTTAACGCTCGTTTAAATGATGCCTTTGAGATTAAACTTCATAATGACGGCTTAGATGTTGCCGACATGAAAGTTTACTATGCTCCGTTTGATTTGGCAACTATGCTTACCACTGGTCCTCGTGTCCTCATTGAAGGCGATTATCGCTTAGGGGACATTGACCCAGCAACTGTTCAATTACAATTGAACAATCACCCCACTTGGATAACAGATGTCGACTCTGGTATTTATCAGCTTACTTTCGTTGGTCCTTTCAATATTGAATATACCAATGTCTTGATCCAGCTTGATAACATTGCTCCAGACGTCGAAGTAACTGGCGCTCCGGCTTACTTGATTAACACTGAACCATACTCTGTAACCTTTACAGTTAATCCTGTAGCTGGTTACACCGATGAAATTAATCCTGAAAGTATCAGTTTAAAAATTGCCGAAGTTCCTAGCCTTACATACACTGATGCTCCAACTGGACCTGGTTATCTAGTAACTTTAACTCGTCATGGTGTTGGCGAATACACTGCCACCTTTATCAACACTGCGATTCCGACAGGTGAATACCGTCTTAAACTCGTTTTAGCTGATAATGCGGTAAGTGTTGGTAACTTTACCGAAGCTGACTTCCCTGGCACCTATACTTATATTCTTGACGATGTGGATCCGGAGATGGAGATTACAGCCTTAATCGTTAATGCAGTAAATATTCTTACCGATCCTGTTCGCCAAGTTAAACTTGGTGGGAACTTTACCGTAACCGCACAAGCATTTGATTACGAAGATCCTCTTGCCGTCTTCAAAGTGGAAGGATCCGGTATTGACCACTTCACTTACACCTTGCAATATGATGATGGATTTGGCTGGGTTGATGTCCTGACTGACATCGAAGTGCCAACCGATCAAGCTACTACTCCTTTCCCTGCTCCATACACGGGAACCTTTACTTTCCCGACCAGTGGTATGCTCTTAGGAGATTACAAAGTTATTGTCGTGGCCTGGGATAAAGCTGGTAATGAATCACTTCCCGACGACATTACTCTGGAAATTATCGCTCCTGATGATTTGGCTCCATTTGCCCTCATCAATGCGATTAGCTACCGTGATGAAGCAAACGAAAGCCGTTTCTATTTAACCGTTGATAGCTGGAATACTGCTGTTACTATTGACAAAGTAACTGTTGAGCAGTTTAATGATGTTCTTAATGTTTGGCAGTTAGTAGGATTTGTAACAAGTCCTCTTACTCCAATGTTTGATATTCAGTTCAATCCTGCTTCCATGATTAATGTTACCCGCATCAGAACCACTGTTGAATACGATGGTGGAATGATTTCTCCGATTATGCCGGAATTAGAAGTAATGTATATCCCAGCGAGAGCCGGGGCAGAAGTTGCTCCTACAAACCAAAATATTAGCATTTCCCTCTGGTGGGATGGAATGATCCACGTCGAAGACGCTGCTCGCCAACCTATTGTTACTAGAATTACCGAAGATGCTATTCCAGATCCGACAAATCGACCTGTCGCTTACAACTTCCTTGACGCAATGTATCAAGGACACTATGAATTAAATACTGCCGGAACATATGTCTTCTGGGCTGCTGCATATGATGCTGAGCACAATTTAATGCAACTCAACAGAGTAGAAAAAATTGTTGCTCATAATGTATTTGCCACAGACCTCAAAGTTACCGTATTAAACGGTGATGTTGCGTACTTGCAAGACTTACTTGCTCCCGTCTCTATTGAAACTGGTTATACAGACCTTGGCAACCAGATGGGTATAACCATTGTGGGTGGTGGAAACACCGAAATTACCATGGTTATTAATCCTCTTCCCGTAAATGTTCCGCTTGTGGGTGGATTCTTTAACGGCGATGAATGGATTTATATACCTGTAACAACCGACGGTTTTAATGTGACAATGGTTGGTAACGCAAGCGGTATCTACACCGTATTCGAAGCTACTCCCATTATCGTTGAATTCTGGAAAGCAGTTCCGATGTATGATGACGGAACCGATCTCTGGACAACAGTAGATACTACGATCCAATTCCACGCATATCTAGACGGTGCCTTTGTTCCGACGGATGGTTCTGTTGCTTGGATGGATATAAACGGAGATATTTTCCCGGCTACTTATGAACAAGGCGTTATTGAACTTGGTGTCAACTTCCTCGTTGATATTAATACCGTAACTGCCTTCTTAACCAGAAATGTAGTTACCGGACAAGCTACTCAAATCATCAATGTTGACTATACTGCACCGATCATTACCGTACTTGGTGGAACTCTACCAGTCGATAATTCTGTCTTTGCTACTATCGTTGATGCTGAAACTCTCGTTCCTCTCGAAAGTGTCATTCTGACCATCGCTGGCCGGGTGATTCCTTTTGCTGCTCTTGATGTTGTTGGTGATGTTTATACTTACACCCTGAACCTCAATGATCTGCAACTCGTTGGAAACGAATTTGATGTTGTCTGGACAGCTACTAACCATCTGGGAATGCAGACGATCTCTCAAATCGTAACTTACAATGTTAATGTCGGTCAACCAATTGTGAGAAATATTACCCCTAACAATCCATATTATTATCCTGGTATGGAATTCAGTTTTGAAGTAGTAATGCCTTATGATAGCATTCTAGCTGATAACGGAGTTACCTTACGTGTGGAAGAATATTCTCGTTGGGTTAATGATGTTTCAGTAGTTGAAACTGTCATGATTGATGTATCTGAGTTGACTCTGCATCCAACTGATTATGATAACATAGAAAATGTTTATACATTTGCGCATGTTTATAATACTCCACCACAATCTAATGCCACTCTCTTGAGATTCTATATTGAAGCGAGAGATAATTATGGTAATTTAGGAACTGGAGAAATCACCTACGGTGTTGATGAACAATTACCACCAGTTGTGGTTATTCTTAATAGCTTTGAAATTCCTTTCGAAGTTAGCGATGTTACCACAATTACCGCTAATATGTACCACGAAATTGGTATCGCAGCAGCGGAAATGCATATTGTTTCTAATACTTTTGACCAAGTATGGAATTATACATATGACCCCGCTCTTGTCAACGCCACGATCAGTGAAAACATTGATCTATTAGCAAATGGTCTCTATACTGTAACAGTTACAGCTTGGGATACCCGCGGTAATAGCGCTGCTGACCATGCAACCTTTACCGTTACCAGAGGTAACCCTCCTGAAATCACTATTTTAAGCCCCACCGAAGGTCAAAATTTCAATGTTGGAGATACTGTTGGCATTATTGCTCAGGTAACTGATATTGAAGATGGTATCGATGTCGTTACTCTTACCGTTACCGGTCCACAAGGGTTCACTATTCCTGAATATGATGTTCCTACAGATATTAGGGAAGAACTTGTGGTTACTATTCCTGGCGAATACACCATTGTAGTTTATGCTAGCGATAACGAAGGAAACGAAATTCTTGCCGACCGTCACTTTGTGGTTGTTGGTGATACAGAAGCTCCTATGGTAACCATTACTGCTCCTGTGGAAAATCAAGAATTCGTTCTTGGTAACACCGCAGGAATTATGTGGGTAGCAAGTGATAACATTGCTGTTGTTGAAGCTCGCCTCACAGTAACAGGACCTGACGGAATTATCTTTGTGGATAAAGATGTAGCTGGAATCTCCGCTGACGAAGTGGAATTGCTTGTTGCTGGTTCTTATACCGCACAAATCGTTGTTAAAGATGCTGTTGGGTTAGAAGGATCTGATGTTGTTCATTTCTTTGTCTTACCTGATAATGAAGCTCCAGTAGTAAATATTACTGCTCCTTTCGAAGGTCAAATCTTCTATGGAACTATCGCCACCATCGTTGCTTCAGCAACAGATAACGGCGCTATTGACTCTGTAGACATGATCGTTGAAGGTCCAGAAGGGCTTATTTACACTCCAGCAATCACCGATTTCAGCTTATTCTCAGTTGATTTAACTGGTCTTGTACCTGGTGATTATTCCGCAACTATTGTGGCAATTGATAAAGCTGGTAATACTAACACTCCACCTGCCGTTGTTCATTTCTCAGTTCAAGGCGATGATGAAAATCCGACCGTGGAAATTTTTGCTCCAACCGAAGGACAAATTTTCTATGTGGGTAATACCGCCGGTATCGTCGTCAATGCTTCTGATAATGACGAAGTAGTAAGAATCGTGATTTCTGCTACCGGTCCTAGTGGAGTTCTTATTGATAATGAAGTCTTCCTCACAGCCCAAGTAACCACTGAACTACCGCTTACCGAAGCTGGTTCCTATTCTGTTACAGCCGTAGCTTTTGACCGAGCAGGTCTACAAAGCCAAACTGCTGTGGTTCACTTCGATGTAGAAGATGACACCGAAATACCGGTTATTTATTTAGCCGCACCTTTCGAAGATCAAGAATTCAACCTTGGTGAAATAGTTACTATTCTCGGTACAGTAACCGATAATGGTGTTATTGCGGAAGTATTACTTTCCGTTACCAATGTGCTGGAAAGTAAACTTGTTGACGAAAATATCGTCGAAACTTTACCAGCTCTTGAACCTGGCTACTACACTATCCAAATCACGGCTAAAGATACAGCTGGCAACAGCGCTCTGCCGGTTGTTGGTCATTTTACAGTACTCGGAGTACCTCCTGTAGTTACTGTAGTAATGCCTGATGACGAAGATTTCTGGTTAGCAGCAACTATTAAAAATGACATTACTTTCACTGTGGAAGGTGTTGATCAAGCACAAATTGAAGCCGTGAATGTGGAAATGTATTTATTAGATAGTGATGTTCCTTTCAACTCTCAAATTCCTACCCTTGATGGCGCTGTTTACACAGCAGTTGTTCAGGGAGCTACTATTCCTGCTGACCAGCTAGGAATAAAACTGAATGTTGTTGTTACTGTTGATGGTGTAAATTATGCCTCTGGCTTCACCTTTGCAGTGGACTATTATCGTCCAGTTGTGGTTCTTCGAGATGGTATGGATGGAACTGTGGTTGAAGGGTTGAAAAATTTCTTGATCACCGCTCAAATCTATGATTTACAAAATGGTCAACCCGTAAGAGGTGGCGCAACTCGTTATGCAGCTTCTGGTATTGCCGAAGTTATTTTAAAAGTGTATGCTCCTGATGGAACAAGCGCACTGGAAGAAGTATACGGTGAAAATACCCAAGTTGTTGAAGAGCTCATCAATCTTACTCAGTTTGGCACATATATTGGAACTCTAAGAGCAAAAGACATAGCTGGCAACGAAACAATTGCCGACTTTAGCATTAAAGTCTTACCAAATGAGAGACCGAACCTTACCTTCCTTGATCTTGAAAATGGCGATTGGGTTAATATTGCAGGACCAAATCCGATTACTTTTGTAATCGATGAATATCCGATCAGACTCATTGCTTCTGCAGTAATAATCGCTTTACCAAGCGAAACCGAGCTGGTTAATGTTGATCCCGTTAATTTAACCGACGGAGAATACATTGTACCTATCCACGGAACCCAAATCCCTCTTGATGCAACTTCCATCAAAATTACCGTTACTTTGAAGGATGATTATAATAATGAATACAGCTACTCACGTATCTACTATGTTGACCGTGAAGTACCTGAAATTCTTTATCTAAATCCTGCTGATGGAACTGTCTTTACTGAAGCGGAAGGTTTAGTCGTCAATGTAAGCTCTGAATTTACAGATAATAATGGCATTGCTAGCGCTCGCCTCACGGTAACTACTCCTGCTCCGGAAAATATAACTTCCTTGCTGGTTACTACTGAAGCCGATGTCCTGGCTCTTGCTTATGAAATGAATAACTTAAAACTCGGTATTTACACTCTTACTTTAACTGTTTATGATAAAGTAGGAAATAGTAAAATACTTGTTCATAAGTTCGAAGTTGTGAAAGCTCCTATTGATCCGAAAGACTTAAAGTTTGATTCTAAAACTCCACCGATTGCATATCCGAATCCGGGTACTGCAGCTAATGGTGTCAGCTTCAAACTTAATCTGATTGGTGCAACTGGCAACGAAACTGTCAATATCAAAATCTTTGACTTTGCCGGAAGAGAAGTTGTTGAATTGTTACCAAGAAGAGTAGCCGACGGTGATATTGTTTGGGATGCTAAAACTACCAACGGAACACGCGTCGCACGCGGAACTTACTTTGCAAGAATTACCGTTACCAACGGAACCAAGATCGTTGAATCAGTCGTGAAAGTAGCGATCATTAACTAATAATAAATATGTAGCCGGCGTCCTAGCCGTTACCTAACTCCTAACGGCAGGACGCACGTGCTACAAACAAATGGAGGAATTAAATGACGATATTAAAACAAATTGTTCTAGCCCTATTACTTGTAGTATCTATAACTGCATTATTGGCAAGTGGCGATAACCACTCAGTTGCCTATACTAAGCTCGGTATTGATGCCAGATTAACCGGTATGGGCGGAGCAGGTGCAGGATTTCTCGATAATGTATCAGCTACTTTCTTAAATCCTGCCACGCTTGCAGATGTAAAAAGACACGAAATTGCCTTTTCTTATAGAGCGAACATGGAATACGACCGGAATTTCTTATCAGCTGCTGCTGGTTTTGAATTACCCCTCGGCTATATTGCCCTTTCTTGGTTGCACGCCGGAACAAATGACCTGATTGGAACTGGAATGTCTGGCGAACCAACAGGAAATTTTGATGATTACGAGAATAATATTAACCTTAGTTATGCCTTAAAAATTGGACATTTCAACTTTGGTTTAACACCAAAATTATATTTGTCTAAGATCGATGCCGATTCTAAAAATGGTTATGGAATTGATCTAGGTGCTTTATGGCATGTGAACCGTTATTTCAACGCTGGTTTCGTAGCTCGTGAACTTGTGTCTGAATTTGATGGAAAAAAGAATACCCGCGATCTAATTCCGGGCATTGCTGCTTTTCCTGTACCTGGTTTAGTTATTGCTGCTGACCTTGTTGGTGAAAATGATTTTGATACCACAAAACTAAGATTTGGTGCTGAATACTGGATTGGAGCTGGAGAAGACGATAATCGTGGTTCTAGCACCACAGGTGTACGGGTACGTGAATCTAGTACATGGTCCAATGTTTTTGCTAAAACTCAAGCTGGTATTAGGGCCGGTTTAAATGATGGCCAATTCGGATGCGGATTCGGACTTCGGTTTAGCATGTTTGAAGTTAATTATGCATATCAATTAACTGATAAAGATAGTACTCTGGATACCAAAGATCACCACTTAGTGTCTTTGTCTCTCAGATTCTAATGATATTTAACAATAGGGCAGGTTTTTGTGCCTGCCCTGGTTTTCTTCTAGAACCAAATTTTTTTTCAGATGCCGCAAAAATTACTCAGATGGTAAAAAAAGGAAAAGTAGATCAAAACCTAATTTTATTTTAATAATTGACCATTAATGATTGGCATTAATGATTAATTATTAAATATTAATCGGAGGATTAAATGAACAAATATTACTTTTGGTGCATACTATTATTGCTTGGTGTGGCACTAACTTTGTCTGCACAAGACCGAAGCTTGCAAGATGCAGAAATCTATTACAATAATGGCAACTATACGCAAGCTTTGAATAGCATGGATAGAGTTGACGCAGACGAACAAGAAAGTAGAGATTATTATTTACTGATGGCGAAAATTCAATTAGCCACTGGAGATTATGCCTCTGCACAATTCAATTTGGAAAGATACCGGCGCGCTGGTGGAGATAGTGATCTCTTGAATGAACAAATTATGGAAACCATTAAAAATGCTAAAGATATACCAGCTAATAAAGTATTCCAACCACTACCTGCCGGAATTAATACTATTCATAGCGAGTACTCTCCTGTTATTAGCCCTGAAGGAAATTTCTTACTCTTCGGTTCGGACAGAAGAAGCCCTTTCCTTGGAGAAAATATCTTTTGGTCTGAACTAGTCGGAGGACGCTGGACCGAACCTCTTGAACTTAATGAATTATGTACCGACCGCAACGAAACTCCCGGGAGCTTCGATAAAGAAGGAAATTTATATCTTTCTGGACAATACGGGAATACTCGTAAAAACATGAATAGTAGTATTTATTTTGCCGAAAAAGACGGTAGTAAATGGAAAACTCCGACACGCATAGCTGCCGTTTCCACAAACTGGAATGATATAAATCCTTCTGTTGAAGGTAATTATATGGTTTTTGCTAGTAATCGTGGTGGTGATAATAAATCATATGACATATATATTGCCGAAAATAGTTCTTCAGGGTGGCAAACACCAGAATTACTTAGTGTCAATACTGCCGGCAACGAAATTGCCCCTTTCATTGCCCCTGGAGGTAATTTGTTATTTTTTGCTTCTGACGGCTATCCTGGTTTTGGAGGTTATGATATATATATGGCTAAACGTAGAGGAACTGGAATTGGCTGGGGAATGCCGGAAAACTTAGGACCAACTATCAATACTCATATGGATGAAAGAGATTTCAATATCCAAGCAAACTCATTGTCCGCTTTCTACTCTACTTCCCGCTTCGATTCTCTCAATATGGAAAATATATATAGCTTAAATCTGGAAGCTCTCGGTTTTAAAATTGTGTATGGATATGTCCATGACGAACTTAATACCCGCGTAGAAACAAATATATTGTGGATTTATGACGGTTTTGAATTTTATATCAGCTCTGACGATAAAGGTGAATTTCTTTTCCTTTTACCGCCATTAAGCAAAGATGGCGAAGCAGTTATTACATATCAAGTTTTTGATGAACGATATTTTGAAGTTGAAGAAAATGTGGATGTTCCTCTTGCTCGAAATGAAATTATTATTCCTCTCCAAAGAAAGAATGTGTTACGATTAATCGGTAGAGTATATGACCAATTTGATAATAATGTTATGACTACAATTAACTGGGATTATGTTCATGAAGGAGAAAATGTAAGACGAGAATCGCAAACTAACGAAGAAGGACGCTACCTTATTGAAGTACCGAAACTTCGTTCCATTAATTATGCTATCAATGAATCTGGTTATGCACCTCTTTCTGGAACTTGGCAGCTTGTTGAAGGTGAAGCCACCCAAGAAAGAGATTTCGTACTTAGCGCTTACGCAAGCGGTCAAGAATACGGATTTATCATTGAATTTGATTTTGATAGCGCTAATATCCGCCAAAATTCTCAACCTGAAGTAACGAAGATGTATAACATGCTTAACGAAAATCCGAACATGAGAGTGGAAATTGGTGGACATACCGATAGTAGAGGAGCAAGTGAATACAACACAGCTTTATCTAGAAGAAGAGCAGAAGCTGTTCGGAATGCTGTCGTTAACCGCGGTATTGACGGACGGAGAATAAGCATTGGAGCTTATGGTGAAGACCGCCCAATTGCTGATAATGAAACTGAAGAAGGTCGCCAACGCAACCGACGCGTGGAAATGACTATTCTAGGCGTTGATTAATAATCATACAATTGAAATGAAAGAATATATGAGACGAGGGTTAATTCCTCGTCTCTTCTTTTTTTAGATATATAGAATAATAAAAGTGTCATACTTTTGAACTTAATGTTTGTAATACTGTTCCTCATTTAAAATGTAACTCGAACTTTCTTCGTCATTGCGAGGAACGAAGCAATCGAGACCATAAATACACCGCCGGTTGGGAAGCCAACGCTACTTTTTAACGAGGAATAGTATCACTAGACGACAGCCTCTAATTATATAAATTCATCCTGAAGGGATCGATCGCTATGTAGAAAATGATTGACCACACCACCTTTCTAGCCTGCCGAAGGTAGGCAACATTGTATATAAAGAGGCTGTCGCAAGGTGCAATTTTATGGGTAGCCACGGCGTCCCGTCGTTGCTATTTAAATATGTGATCAATATGTTTCTTGTGGTAATACAAACTGTTATAGATTTTTATTAATCATCGAGAGGCTTTGATTCAACGGCAAGATGCCGTTGCTACATCATACTATTCCTCGTTTAAAATGAAATATTATTTTTTCT